>Ga0065711_1008068_pt1 | contig 20092 bp, 7 predicted proteins | sample Hoacrofraction12_FD_59098 | JGI IMG/M metagenome (GOLD analysis project Ga0065711, IMG submission 59098) | Hoatzin crop microbial communities from Cojedes, Venezuela - Epithelial fraction 12 v2 (version 2) | ecosystem: Host-associated > Birds > Digestive system > Esophagus > Crop | place... | reverse complement strand
GGGCCCCCCCCCCCGCCCCCCAGATCGCGCTGCCCCGGCTGTGCAGATGGAGGGCTGGGGAACACACAGGGTTTAGAGGATTAGGGGGACGTTAGAAAGCCAGCCCTCTCAGCTGGAACCACACTGGGAGCAACAACAACCATGACAAAAAAGAAAATTAAAAATAGGAGCCTGATTACTTTTTGGCAACAGAATTCCGTTTTTTAAGGGAAAACATTGCAGCTCCAATCATAAAGCCTTGCTGAAGAAAAGCAAACTCGTTGGCTTCGGGGACAGTCTGGTGCCAGTAACCGTTACTATCCGTCAAAAATACATTATTATCCCAGTGAAATTCCTGTATTCCTTCCCTGAGTCCTGGTGGTAAATGAGGTATTTTGGTACTGGCTAGCCTATCTCTATGTGACATTTATTATGTTAACAGGAGCCAATAGAGTGGGTAATGGGCTGATTTTAGATTCGAATGCAGCTGCATTGGGGAACAGAGTTTTAGCAAAAGAATAAAATGGTTTTGCAACCCATTCACTGCCCCTTCAAACTCCCCCTCAAATTCTCCTCTGAGCTGGTTTTAAGAAATTATTGGATTACAAATAAATGCTCCAATCAAAAAGAGTAACAGCAAGGCCAATTTTCATAATTTCTTACCTCCTACAGTTAGTTTAAAACCAGTAGGAGCAATGAGTGCGTGATGCCTGGGGGTGCTTGCCCTGGGCACCTCCAGAGGCCGGACGAGCCCGACACGACCCCGAGCCGGGGGTCTGTCCTGCACCGGCCCCGATGCTGCTCGCCCTGCGTCCTCACTGAGGTCTCGCTCCGGTCGTGCCCGAGAGAGTCCCCCAAAGCCTGGCACCGACGGAGACGGGCTCCTGCCCGTGGCACACGCGCCGCAGAAAGGTGTTTGAAGCGGAGGACGGCGTCCCAGCACCCACAGCGTGCGTGGATAAGGATATACATGGCCTGCAACGGAGGGGAGGCTCGTGTCCCCCACTCTGCAGGGGAGGGGCAGCACAGACTGTGTCAGCAACACTTACAGTAACAAACAGGAAAACACTGCACTTCCTCCCACCGTCACCCTCAGTCTCCCCTCGCTTTGCAGTGACCAGGGGAAAGGCAAAGGCAAAACAGAGACCTTGGCAGCTTGGCTTCAGCAAGAATAGGTGAGTCGGCGCAGGCGTGGCCGCGGAGGCTGGCACCAGCGTGGTTCGAGCCGAGAGCGGCTCGGGGGGACAGCAGTGACCGCCCGGCCGAGCTGAGCCGGGAGGTGGGATGCGGGAGAGGCAAACCGGGGTGGGAAGCTCAAGCTGCTGGGGGGCTACGGGGGGGGAGGAGGAGGCGTCTCCAGAGGAGCTCTGGGTTTCATGGCCATTAACTTTGCCTCGCATAAGTCACTTCCATGGATTTTTACTACACTGCGCCTGCCTCAGACTAATTGTGTTTTTGTTGGAAAACTCCAGATGAAAGAATTAAACCCTTCCCAAGAATGAGGTTAATGGAAACCATGTTTCATACACACATACACATCTAAGATCTGGTTCGTCACATCTGGCTGACACTTAGCTGAAAACGGCAGTAACCATAGCGTCATGCACAGGCACAAGGTCTTGCACACCCAAGCTGGCTGTGTCACTAACCCTCAGAGTGATTTTCTCCTCTTTTTGTTCTGTCCCTTCATTTCTCCATCCACACCATGAATCACATCATAAATGAAACATAAACCTGCCCTTAAACTAGACCTGATGCCCCCAGATCTAACCAGAGATGTATGGCACTAAACTTGGTATTTGCAACATCCAGTTTAAAGACACAGTCCCCCAGCTTCTCCCCAGCAGTATTTTGCACGGGCAGCAGCGAGGCCTTGACCATTCCGGAGGCTGCTGGGAGGAGGACCACGATGGTGTCTGCGGCGTTTGAATGCTAGGGGGTCAAACAAGCTGAAGGTTCATTTTCAACCTGTTGCAATTTATAGCTGAGATGTCTGGATATATTGCTAAATATTCATGGTCTTTATTAGCTGTGTTAATCATTACAGTTCACCCAGAGGATGAATATATTTCTACATAAAGAAGTATTTATTTGGAGCTGTAGCTGTTGCCATCTCCATGCAGGGAACTGCCAGCATTATTGACTGTTCACAAGCAAGAGCCACTGGTGCGCTGAGTCGAAGAACAGGGTAGCAGAGGAAGAAGCTCTGGTCAGTAACTGGCCTGTAAAAACAGGCCCAGGGAAGACAATGTACTAGGAAGGGAACCCAAGAAGTACCGTGATGGTAAAAACTAAAACTGGTTCCTTCCCAGCCTTGAGGAGGGACGTGGTTTACTAACCTTCATGCCAAAGGTCCCAGCAATGTATCACAGTTCAGAAAGAAACAAAAATGTCCAAAGTAGCTCAGAGTCACCCCGTCTATTGCAACTCCTCTTTAACTGAACTTTGTGGTAAATTCATCACAGAAGGTCTGCATGATCCAGGAACTCCTTATCATTCTGAATTCTGCCTTGTCTGACATGTGTCACCAGCAAACGATCAAAAGGAGCAGTGGAAGGAGACAGAAGCTGCAAAAGGCTTAGGGCATTGATTAATTGATCACTTCATTCCTGTTGGAAATTGCCCGAGACAAGATGTGGCAGCAAGCAAGCAAGATCTCCCTCTCAAAGGAACAAAATCTTTTGCTCTAAAACTTTCCCGACATCGTTTGTACTGTGTGTCCTAAACTTTCTCTAAAAACACCCCAAGTGCGGCCACCTTGGAGTCATGCTGACTGTGGCACTCATGTTGGCTACAAGTGTCGACCTGAAACAGCAGTGACTTCTGCAGACCTGGCTGAGGAATACGGTGCGGTGCTGGTAGCATGGCATGAAACTGTCAAAAACCATGTTTTGAAAACCACTGTCGCTGCTTTCAGCTACAGACACCACCTGCAGGTCCTTGCAGGGGGTAAATCCTTGAGGCAAGAGACCACCGAGGCTCAGCAGCCTGCCAGGACACAACATGGGTTAGGTGCTTACCTGTGCAACGAAGGCACGCGGGTGTGTTAGACAGAGACGGCACCTGGGGAGGATGTAAACCTTCCTGCTCCGGAGCAGCGCTAATTGCAATGCAATGAGCAGAAATTCCATGAACGGGGACACTCCCTATAATTGCCCCAGATGATGTCCCATAAAGCAATTGTTTCTGTCTTCAGCAGACAGATCAGACGGTCTATCAATCTGATTTTATAAAGCAAACCCTCTGTTCTTATCTGTCTGCCAAGGAGATTTTTATGAGGCCTGTATGGAAAAGTCTCTGCAAGTGACAGACTATTGTGTGTGAAATTGGACACATGGCTGCTGCAGGACTCAGCCTGCTGGGTTTTGGGTTTCTTATTACTGTTTTTTTGCCCTCACCTCTGGTAAGTGACAGCTGCTCCTCATTGGCAGCTCATTGCAGAGGGCAGTGTCCCCGTGTGCTTTGGCATTGCTGAGCAAGCTGTTATTAGCCAGCAGGCTCATGGGAGAATAAAACCTCATCACATGGGCTAAACGCTTTAATTCAACCCTTTTTACTGGGGCAAAGAAAAAAATACTGGGAGGGGGCATAGCAAGAAGCGCGTTTGCTTTGATGCCTGGGAAGACTTCCAGTGACCGCCTAGGGCAGGGTTTGCTTCGTGCCGCGCGCCGGGCAGACCCTGGCAGAGCCTCATCGGGCCGAGCCGAGCGACGCGGTCATCACTGGGAAGCTGAGTGCCCTGGGAGCGCTCGGACGTCCAGCTCCGGGGAGCAGTTCAGCAGTCTATGCACGGGAATTCGGGTAGGGTTACTGCTGAGCGCTGGTGGGACAGGGCAGCTTTGTGAAAAGCCTTGAACCTTCAGGCTGAGAGCTGACTGCAGCAGTGTGCTTGGTGCGATAAACACGCCCTTACCCTGCCGGTACTCCCGCCTGGGCTCCATCCGATCCGACGTCTGGGGAGATCAGAAGCATTCCTCTCCCCACCGCAGCGCAGCAGGCGGTAGCTGGAGGGAAGCAGCCGTGTGTGCTCCTCAGTCGGTGAGAGGGTAGGGCCATCTGCCCCGACTTGCGGGAGAGGCTCTCCTCCGCTGCCCACGGCAGAGGGTGGCTGTTCGTTATCCTCCAAGTGCTAATTCTGGGTGTGCCCTTTGCATGCGAGGCTGGGGCTGCTTCCTCCCTTTTCTTCGCCTCATCAGGGAGTGACCCCTTCTGCCAAGTTAAAGTTGTATCTCAGGGCAAGAGGATGGTCTCCAACACTGATCCAGCTATACCCTCGCTTCCCAGGGCTTGACCTGGATTTCACTGAGGACATTTCCATTTCTTCCTTGAGTATGCTTTGGACAGCCCTTCAGCAGTGTTTTCCACTTGAAGAGCTAACTGATGATAATTTTACTCTGTTTCTCCTTCCTGAGCTAATTTTCTGACTCATTGTGGGTTTTTTCCTGCTTGCTTTTTGTTAATCTAGTTGGCATTTTGTGGTTTCTTTGTTCATTATGTGATGGGGCTATATAAGGGGATTTGTCTCTGGAATTCAGGTATCCCCTGCACTGTGCTCTCCGTTATCGTCTTCATCAGCAACTGTGCTGAAGGCAGTTAGATGCATTTGGCATGAGCTAACCTTAATAAATCTGGGTTGTTAATAACTCAGACATGTCTCTGTTGAACCTTTGCACACTGATTTGTGTGTGCTCAAATAGTTTCTCTGGAGCAGCCCTCTGGTAACTCAGTGTGCAGCTAATCTGCCCTCCAGATTGACCCGCGGCGTCTTGCCCCATGGGGCTCTGCCTGCCAGGCACAGGTTCCAGCCTTCTGCCTCCCAAGGATGGCAGTGCCCCAGACCCCGAAGGTGCAAGGTGATGGCTCGGTCCGCAGTGTGTGAGCAGGATGAGGGCTCTCCCGACAGCACGGGCTTCCCGGGGGACTTCTCCCACCCCGCGTCCCATCCAGCCCCCGGCCTCAGGCTGCCGTGCTATCGGGCTGCAGGGAGCATGCTGTGCCGTGCTGTGCCGTGCTGTGCCGGCAGCACCGTGGGCTGCCGCAGCCGGGGCAGGTCTCTGCACACAGACCCCACAGCAGCCCACTCGCACAGCCCTCCTGGGAGTGGGGGGACGCACCCAATGCTCGCCTCGTTTCTGGAAGGTCTCCCTTGATCCTGTTGGTCTCACACGGGGCTGCCTCCGGCGCCTATCAGGAAGCCATTCCCACAGGTGAGCAGTGTGTCTGAAGACAAACTAATGGCTGTTTTTAACATCTATTTACCTGCTGAGTTGTCTCAGACCTTGACCTGTTTCAGCAAAAGCAAAATTTCGTAGATTTGCTCTTCCAGACATTGGCTAGGTAAGACCACTCCTTGCTGCAGCAAGCCTTGCAGCTCAGCAGAGATGCAATCTCTTGCCCCCCAGACACTGTGCCTTGCCCAAATCAAACAACATAGCCCAGTTTATCTTTTTTTTCGTGATGTGCATCCTATCGTTTGTCTGAACGCTGCTGAGAGACTGCTGCTGTGTTAGTCAGGGCATCCTCAAGTGACACAAGAGCCTCGAGGCAACAGGCAAAGCGTGCGAGGCTTTGACTCTCGTTCAGGCATTGATAATTACCAGTCTAGATAGCTAAGCCATTACGAAGATGCAATACAGTCAGCTCTTGCATCATGCCCTTTTAGGGGAGAAAAATTCAGCAATGAAGAGATGCCACGATTGACAGATCCAAGGAAAACCAGCTAGGTATTTTTCCCAGCAAGAGATAGCTAACTACATGGATTAGCAGAAGATCAAGGGAGTATGAAGAGAGACCTGCTTCTTGGGAACGAGGTGTTTGACTCCTCCAGAAAAAGATGATGCAGCCATTTAAAGAAAGAAAGGAAGGAAAAAAAGACCATGAGAAATAATAAAGATGGACTCCATGCAAGGTAAAGAGACTTCAAAGAGACTTCCGCTTCCCCGCTAGCCCCCAGACAGGACAGGGGCTCCCAGAGCAGCTCCGTCACTGAAGGGATGACCGGCAGGTACAGCTCCAAGGTTTGCTTGCTGCTTCCCAGAAATCTGGCTGCTTCTGAGGAAACCAGCAGCTGGTCTGTACCAGCATTCCTAGACAAACATCTCGGGGAAACTACTGAAAATGTCTATCTATCCATCTCACACTGTGAAACAGTCCTGGGGACAGGATTTAATCCCCGGCTTGGCTTGTGCCCCCAGACTTGCCAACAGCAGAGTCAATTCCATTTCAGAATCACAGCAAGGGCCATAGCTTAATGTGCCTCATGGAAGATATCGGTGTTGTTGCTATGGTTATTTCATAGAAGCCCAAGTTATAATACGTACATTGAAAGAAAACATAGAAATGCCTCTCCAGAAACTGAGTTCTGTGTGCGCCGTGCATCATGCAGCAGCCCAGGGACAGGCACGCGGAGAGCAGCGTGGGGCTGAGCCCGGGGCTGGAAGCCATGCCCGCGCTGCCGCGCGGCTGCTGGGTCACGCACGGCTCCCCGCGCTGCTACAGACAGCTGGGGGGGCAGGACGCCATTGTCTGCTTTCTGCTGTTTCTTTGTGAAATGTTTGCTTTGCAGGTGTTCTTCAAAGAGCCCCGGAAAGTTTTATCCGGGGCAATATAACATATCAGATAAAGAATATGATCGTCCAGGATGAAATTTTGGTGAGTGTTCTTGTTAAGCTCTCCATGGCTTTTGGGTGACACCAGTGGTGTTTTCCATGAGTACCTGTCTGAATGAGCTGAATAACTGTGAACAGCGAATCAGCCCGTGAATCGCAGCTAACCGAGCTCTGTGTCTGCCTTATTAACTGGCAGGCGCTGCTATCGCAGCTGACACAGCACCACTGCTACGGCACTGGAGATGGGGACTCTTTTTAACTATTACTTGGCATGAATCCTGTTTACCTACTGACAAATAGTGACTTTAAACCTTGTTTTCTGAAGGGGTCCTGTGAGACCATGTCGGAGAAGCTCAATAGCCCGGACGAAGTCCTCCAGATCCAGAGCAAGCACCAAGTGGGGGGCTCGGTGCCACGGGGTTGTCCCCTCCGGCCCCCAGGCCAGGTCCTGGGAGACTCCATGCTTTACCCAGCCATTGCCAAACTCCATTTTCTCCTGATTTTTTCATCCCTGTTCTGGACTGGGGGGGTGGCTTTTTCCAGTTAGTCCTTTCAAAGCAGGACCTCCCAGGACTTTTTTCCATCCTGTGCTCATAGGACACGGCACCTCCCAGGCTTTTTGTGGCCATCTCCCGGTTTGCCCCAGGGCTGACATTGCTCATGCTTCCACTCTCAAAGGAAACTTCCCAGTCTCTGGGAGAAGCCCATCCACCGTACTTACAATGGCGTCTCATTTACACCCTCAGCTCGTGCTAAAAACTTGCGCTACAGCAATCAAAGCACGAAGGATGCTGGGTTTTGCAATCCTTGGGAAAAAGTCTCTGAAATATCTGAAGATATTTGAGTGGAAATGGGCTGCTACATTTCTGTAGTGGAAACCAAAAACTCCGTACTGACATTCATCCTTTCCACAGGAAGAAATAATGTTTTAATGAAGCGGACTACATGGTAGTTTGAGGGCTGCTCACTAAAAGTTGATGAGGAGTGAGGAACAGTAAAAACGCAAATGACAGCTTAATTATTAAATGAGGTGATGCTTATTAATTAGAGATGCTTTTAACATTTTAAAAAACTCACAATGATATTTTTCAGCTGATTATGGTCCCTGCTCTGCACAGAGAGGGCAGTGCCTGCACCCAGCAGCAGGCTGCTTACAATTCCTGTATTCAAATAACTGTTAGCTTCCAAGTGAAGCGCCTCAGGGATCGTGTGTTCATCCATCTCTGCTGCTGCTCACGATGCTCTGCTGTCTTCTCCTCACGCAGATGTTGCAATGCACACCCGAGGTGCAGGGACATGGCTGAGTGGGGTCAAGTGGCCTGGAAGTGAGGACCTCCCAGTCAATCCTTGTTTTCCCTGCTTTGGTCTGCCTTTTCCTCTCTGAGGAGGGTGGTGGGAGCACGTCCTTGTCCCTGCCAGTGACCCAGATCCCCCCTGTCTCCTCCCTAGGCAGAAGCTCAGGCCAGGCTATCATCAGGATAGACCAGGAGCATCCCTGGCCCTGAGCCACTACTGAAAGCCATTACCTGTTTTTCACCAACTAGACAAACCCAAAGTCCTCAGCTGCTCCTCGTAGCACATTCCTTCCAGCCCAGCGTTTTTGCCCTCTTCTGGAATTATCCAAGGACCTTCACATCCTTCTTCAGCCGTGGGACCCAGAACTGCACACAGTGCTCGAGGTGAGGCTGCACCAACGCCAAATACTTTTTATCTAGAGCAGTTTGTTTGGGATTTTTTTGCTATGAGTACAGTGTTTCCCTATGAATTTCAGGTCTGCTGACCAGAGAGTAACCACCCCGGCTGGACCATGCCAGAGTCCCTCTGCCACCACTGCAGCACGTACCAGTCGCCCGCACCAAGTTTTGAAGGATTACCCAGGAACTGTCAGGGCTCAAAACTCACCCAGCTTTATTCCTGCAAAAGACTTATGACTACTCAACCTAAATGCTGGATGAACAAGTAATCAATATTTTCCCATCTTTTGTCTGTCTTCTCCATGTAAGAGAAGTCCCTTGCTCAGGCTCAACCAGGGAAGCTGGGAGAAGTCTTGGCCTCTCTGGTCTTGATGCAATTTTTAAGAGGGACGGTGTGATGGAGAGAGGGACAGTGTGATGGAGAGATGGACTAGATGACCCACAGAGGTCCCTTCCAACCCCTACCATTCTGTGACGTGGCTGGCCAGGCCAGCAGGTCCTTCCAGTGCCTGCTCCCCAGTGCCCAGACACTGTTTTCTGCTTGCTTTCTGCCTTTAATGTCTCCTTTCCCTGTCTTTTTCCCTTCCCCCCGGCAATGTCCTAAATCTTTCCTTTGTTTCCTACACATTTTTCACCTGTCTCCCAAGTGTCACTAAATTAAATGGCATTTTTCCCATGACTGAAAACAAAACCTTCCCTCTTAGTCAGAGTTGTTGTTTAAATGAAACTCCTTCACAGCAATTAGTAATTATGCAGAATGATTTCATTCTTCAGTCAGTGAATGCTGCGGCCCTGACGAAATATTCTGTGGTCTTTTCTTTAGTGCCAGTGTAGGTTTATTTCCCGAATTAATACATTTATAATAAAAGCAAAAGAATTCTCAGTGGACTATGTCTGTCTGTCTGGGCACTGTCTGAGGCTGCTGCCGCCGGTGCCCGGTGCCGCTCTGCTCTCGGCCGGGGCTGCTCGCCAGCTGCCGGCTCCGCAGCTCCGGAACCGGCACAGGGAGGGCTGGGACAGAGCCGGTGGAAGGAGCAGCACCACCTGAAGGGGAAATGCTGTGGGCTGACCCTTACCTCTGCCGGGAGGCTTTGCTATAAACCATCTGGTGAAGCTGCGTATGGACGGGGTCAGCCTGGATGTCCAAGTCCTTCCTTCAGACACGTGTCAGAGCAGGTCCATTTCCGCGGCTCTGCAAAGCCCCATCGGTGTCGTGGCACGTGTCCCGAGTGCCGAGACAGCCCAGCGACGCGGGACAGCACCAGCAACGATGGAAACCAGGGTCCTGCTCCCTCTGCCAGTAACCAGACAGGAAACCCTGCAAGCAGACCACCCTGTCCATGGAGCTCCATGTCCCTGCGCACATGCCTGCTCCTTGGACCGGCCGCAGCCCTGGGTTCCCACGGAGGGTTCCTGGGGGGCTGTGCCCCCTGCGCCAGGCAGAGGGGCTGCTGCCATGGCACGAGTCGCAAGTCAGCAGAGCAGTGGCGTCGATTCCTGAGGAGAGACGGGGAGATGGCCTCTGACATCCACCAAACCCAGCCCTCTGACCTCAGCCCCCGCCTCACAGGTCCGTGTCGGCCGTCCGGACGTGCCCGTGCAAGGCCGGTCCCTTCCGCAGCCTGGCCTGCTCCACCCAGGCCTCGCGGCAGGACGCGGCCGCGGGCGGCAGCGCGTTCTCCGGCGCCGGCGGCACGCGCTGGCACAGGCAGAGCAGGGCCCTCAGCTCCGAGCGGAAGCTCTCGTTCAGCCAGCAGTAGATGAACGGGTTGTAGCAGGTGCTGCTCATGGCGAACCAGTGCAGGGCGAAGTAGAGGGAGTTCTTGGTCTTGATGCCTAGGCTGGAGATGAGCACCACGTAGCAGTTGAGAGGGAACCAGCAGACGGCAAAGACCACCACCACCAGCATCAGCATCTTGATGCTCTTCTTCTTGTTCTTGTGGTGGGCGATATACTGCTGCGTGGTGACGTCGCCAATGGCGTTGCGGAGCCACAGCTTCTTGGCCAGGCGTGTGTAGGTGACAGTGATGATTATTAGAGGCAGGAGGTAAAGAAGGAGGAAGGTAGACAGGTCCAGATACTTCCAGACCAGCTCTGTGGGCTCGGGAAAATCGGGAAGGCACAAACTCCGGACAGTGGCTTCCCTTGAAAACAAAGACATATTTAGCGTGTGGCCACTGCTCTGCAAATAGGTGCTGCTAACTTGGCAAACCGCGGGGGAGCTTCCACAGCACCCACAATCGCCTCCTCAGAGCGGTGGTTCGGGCAGAGGAGGGACAGCTATCTCTCAGCTCAGCGAACCAAAGCTCGGTCTAGCCTCCGTTTCCCAGAAAGTCTTCTCATGATGGTCTCTGTGCTTTTCATCAAGGACAGGCCCGGCTGTTCTGTATCGTTATCTCCTCTCCCCTTAAACGGCTGTGCTGTCTGATAAAAGAAATGCTTACAAAGACAAACTGGAGTTTCCTCTTAGCAGCTGTGGTTGATTTTAATTGAATGAGTCCCTCATGTCCCCTCGACACCCCTGAAGGCCTGTTCTGACGAAAGGGGCTGCCTCTGCCCCTGCCCCGCGTCCACAGGCACAGAGACACGGCAGCGCCGGTCTCCCCTCCCCAGAAACGCAGTGCGGGGGGAAGGAGGGCAGTGGGCAAGACCCTCCTAACTCCTGCTTTTCTCCAGTCTCGCAGGCGATTCCTACCCCCTGGAAAAGGATGCATTATGCCCAGGGTCCCCTGAACGTACCCACCCAGAAATCCATCCCGGGATGTGTTTCTCCTCTCGCACGTGGGATGCAGGAACTGTTGTCTGGCCAAGCACAACGGACCTGGTCTTCCCGGGACCCGGCAGAGTCACAGCAGGCGGTGGGACCCCCGCTGCCACACGCGTGCAGCAGCTCGGGCTTGTCTTTGCCGGGTCGGATCTGCAGCCCATGCCCTGCGGGTGGGGACGCCCGCCTTTCCCTGCCCCCGAGCAGGGACAGGACCCTTCGGCCAGAGCCGCAAACTGCTGCGGCAGCTGGGAAGCCAAAGCCCTCGGGGTGGACGGGGAAGGGGCTGTTAAAACCTTACTGCTACAGCTTGAAACAGGCGTGACTGTTAGAAAGCCTGGTCACTCGACTCAAGTTTAACTCCAGTCTGACAGTTTAACTTCTGATGGCTGACTAACAGAAGAACTGAGTTTCACCACACACGACAGCTTATCCCAACAGCACTTGGGCAGCCGGTCCCGTCCGGCGCAGCGGATCCAGGCTCTGCTCGCGTCTTCTGGCTGGCAGCCGCGCTCAGCTGAGGCAGCCCAGCTCCCTCCGCAGAGCACCGCGCGTCCCCGCCGCGTCCCGCAGCGGGTGGCTGGAAGCAATGAAGCATTAGGAGAAAGGAGCACTCACATATCTGTTTCCGGTGGATGTTTTCTCCTTTTCGTTCCTTTTCCCCCCCCTCTTTTTCTTTCTCCTATTCCATCTTGCCCTTCTCTCTTCAACCCTTGTCCTCTGCGCCCTTGTATTCAGCACAGACTGTAGTCCCCATCAAGCTGCATTATTTGTTGAGGTATTGATTAATATCTTTAATATCCTGTTTTCAGTCTCTGGAGCAGGCTTTTGTGCCACAAATAGAAGATTGCTTGAAAACGGACGGCTGCGAGCAGGGCCGGTGTGCGGCTGTCGGAGGGATGACAAAGGGTGCAGGAGCAGAGCTCCGCCGAGCGCGGCCGTGGAGGACCCTGCTGCTCGAGAGGGGAAAATCATCCTTTCTGAGCCACCCTCCAGACCTTTTTCTCCCTGAGATCCAGCTTGCCACCTGCACAGGCGAGGCCAGCCCCTGCCCTCAGGCAGCTCTGCCTGCCTGCCTAAGGGGACCAGCCAAAGCAATGGAGATCTGGCAGGGGAAGCAAGCACGGCACCCAAGGTGACGCCACAGCGCAGGGTCAGACCTGCCACAGCCAAAGACCAAAGCCACAGGGAAGAGCTAGAAGGGATGGGGTGGGAGTGGGGTGGTCATCCCTCACCACCCCCCGGGAATCGGCTGTTCGGGGAGCGCCTTGAGCTCGGGACGGCGTCGGGGCTGCGGCGTCGGGGCTGGCACACAGCTGAAGGCTGGCCCACAGGTAACCGATAGCCAGCCGCTGCACTCGCCAGCCCCTTCCCTCCCGCCCTCTGAAGGAGGGTGCAGACCTGCAGAGGAGGCTCACGGTCATTTCAGGGAAGGGGCCGGTCGAGGGCAAAACCAGAGAGGCCGCTGCGTGTTGGTAACTTCTGGCATGACCGTGGAGCTGGGCACACTGCTGCGCACCGCAGCCAGAGAGCTCTGCTGCTGGTGGAGCCCATGTTCTGTCCCAGCAGCTCCCTGCGGGACTGCTCAGGAGCCCCTGGCCCTGCGGGAGCTATTACGAGCAGTATTACAACTGCGATTTTTATTCAATGGAGAGCAGGGACGAGAATAGCACGCCCTGGAAGTCCTTGTGTCGCTGCGCTGACTCCTGCCGCTGCGAGGCTCGGTCTCCTCTGCCCGTGCTGAGGGATGAAGAGAGACAGGTGCCGTGAAACAGATAGCGGCGTTCGTTCATTCATGAGCAATTTGTGCAGTAATACCCTGGGCACAGCTGCGGAGCAACGCGAGTACAGGAGTAACCCAGCACTTTGTTTACAAAGTCGAAGCAGTTGAAGATATTGCATCCCCCACGGAGGTATCTCAGTCAGACCAACCACCAGCACAAGGAAGGAAGAGCTGCGAAGCCCCAGTTACACTCCCGTTTTGCATAGCCTCTCGTACACAACAGCAATAAAACGCCTGTGCGGGCAGTCCAGCACTCTCCCTCCATGCTGATGGGAGGGAAGTGGCTGTGCTGTAGGAAGAAAGATGTTTTTCCTTTGTACAGAAGCTCAATATCTGCAGTAGGATCTTTCTCCTTCTGCCTGTTGCTGCCTCCTCACCCGGATCCCTGGGACGCCGCTCCCAGGTTGAAAATACCGTTCGCTGTAAGATTATCCCCTCGGGCTCAAGCCTGGCATTCCTGGGAAACGCAGGCACCAGCAGTGCGACACACCACCACGAAACCCACCGGTTTCTGTAGCGTTATGGACCGCTTTCTAGCCAGGAGTCACAGCAGCGCCGCGGGCTGGTAGGGACAGGAAGGCCAGCACAGGTTGGGGACCATGGAGGAAAAAACACTGCAAGGGCAAACCAGCTCAGACCTTCTGGTGCTTTGTTTCTCTCTGGTAGAGAGGGTGACTTTCCAGCAATGAATGCCATCACTAGACCAGCTGGAAGGGAGGGGAAGATAAGCTCTTTTTTTTCATTTTCTTTTTTTTCCCTCTGGATCAGAAACTTCACTTTTCTGATACTTCAGCAGTCCTCACGTGGATGTGAAATTCCAATTCATGTCCTTTTAATAGCCACTGTTGTGCTCAGCCAAGCAAAGAGTTCCCTTCCCTGCCAGGCAAGGCAAAGCAGCGCGCTGAGACACCTTTCTTTCCCTGTCGAAGCACTGTTCCTTTCACCAGCCTTCACTGCAGGGGAAGAGGTGGAGATCTCTCTTTTGCTTTTCTGGTTTATGTAACGCTGGTCCTGTTTCATAAATCCAGATGGACGAAATCCAAGGAAGCTAAAAGGAGCATATGATGTCTTGGAGGTCTGGGGTTCGTGGCCCTGCTGACTCACAAAGGCGGTCCTCTCCTCCCTGCTCTTTCCGTATAGTCTTGATAATGTCAGTACCAGATGTTTACACCACGAGTTTTACCTTCTTTCCTTTTCAACTGCAGCTTTGCCTCTCTCTTTTCTCCTTGCCTAAGCAAGTTGGCCAGACACGGTCCTCTTAGGTCTAAGGAGCCGAGCGAGAGTGAGGAGGGAAGGGGAAAGGCTCTCGGGTGAAAACGGACAAAGCCCCACCTGACGGTATCGTGGCAGTGGAGGAGGTCTGTCTGCCGACCTGCCGTGCCCCAGCCAGGCTGCGCCTGCAGCTTGCCACAGCGCGAGGCCGGGGGCTGAGGCTCGCGCCCTCGTCCCAGGCACTTGGGTGATGGCAGAGCCAGCCCAGGTCCGGGGACGCGCGTGCCCTGCACTGAGCCCGGCCGCTCTGCCAGTGGCCAAGCCTCTGGGTTCACCCAGAAGCAAACTCCCACCAGTCCTGCTGCGCCCTTCCCCAAGCCTGGGAGCCACCGCCACAGAGGGCTATCGGACCTCTTCGTGCTCGCTTGGAAGGGGAAATAACTCACCTGTAGTTATACTGGAAAAGCTTTTGGTAGATGGCATGGGGCAGGGAGAAACAGGTCGCCATCAGCCAGATAACCGAGATGCTCAGCACTCCTTTTGTTAGTGACATCCTCTGCTTCAGTGGGTTCAGGATGACCTGCAACAAAGCCTTCACCACCACTCTTGTCTCACGGGAAAGCAAAGTCACTTCACCAACGCACACAGCAGAGGCATTTTTTGAAATGATCTGATGCTATTAAGAAAATGACAGCCATGATTAGGAAAATGTCCTGCTTATTAGAGTGAGCCGGAAAATGGGAAACCTTAAACTTCTCAGTTGGCTCAGATGTGCTTTCAAATAAACTTTTTTCCTTTGCTATGTTCTGTGAAGATCGTTTTCCTTGAGTTGTATGCTATATTCGGCAGGAAAAAAACTGATATCTACACCAGTCTCTTCACTTGAGGGTATGTTTGTTTATTCTATATGAATTACATACAGAAATGTGTCCTGTTCTAGCCGAACCTATGAAGCTGAGCCCTCCTCCCCTCTTTTGAGGCATTAACTCACCTTTTATGAAATTTTCTTTGTTAGATGAGAAGGTAAAGAGCTTATAAGCAGAAGATACTGTTTGACTGACAGTTCAGGAACGGGGAGCGATTGCTAGCGACAAGCGCACGGCCTGGGCTGCCCTCGCTGTCCTGCGCTGGCAATGCAGCGAGCGTTCATCTCGGTGGGCAGCGGACACAGCCCGGCTGCGGGCAGGTGGTGGGCACAGGCTTCTCACAGCTCGGCAGTCTCCTCCCAGTATTCCCAACAGAGACTTCCCACTCTGCCGCTCCCCTGGATACTGTTCCAGCATTAGTCCATAGCTATACCACGGGACTTTAGTCTCAGATTTTCCTTTTACTCACAGAGACAGTGAGCTGAGAGTTGCTGTGAACTCTAACTGTCCTGTAGATTGGTGATGTACCAAATGCCCAGACTGGTGTTTCATGGGCTTTAGGTGGGAAACTAAAAAGTCTGGAAAAATTGCCTGTATAGCTGAACTAGTACTTTGCACTCAGCGTTGGCTCTGCTGCCTTTCCAGGCCCCTCATGTAGAGCAAAGCCCCTTGAATCAACTTGCCCTGCCATACCTTGGGGGCTAGGCTGGACTTGGCCCTTTTCAGACTATCAAAAAAGGTGTCCTCACCCTTTTCCACTGAAAGTTTGGAAGTGTCCTGCGCCGCATTGCGGTGTTTTCCCTCCTCCCTGTACGTGGGAGCCTACAGAAGTCCATCAAGCCTTCCGACCCTTGACACACAAGGGCTGTCCTTGAATTTAGCTCTAGAGCCTTCTCACTGGATACGCCTTTAATCCCCAAGACTCAGCCACCCTGAACCTATGGCTCGACGCAGACTGACAAGGGCTTGGGAAGAGCCTTGCAAGGGACCGGCGGACTGGCGGCATTTTACCTGGTGCCTGTCCAGGGCGATGGCCGTCAGGGTCAGCGTGGAGACGTGGAGGGAGCAGTACTGCACGAAGCGGCTGATGTGGCACATGGCCTTTCCAAAGATCCACGTGCTGTTCACAAACCGAACCTGAGGGGAGAACACCAGGCCATCAGCCAGCAAAGGTACTGAAAACGAATCCATGGGGAAACCGTTTGGACTGCACCTGAGCTGGCACGTGGGTTTAGGCTGGCTGGCTGGCCAGCTCCACCTGAAACCCAAAGAACACTGGATTTCAAAAGACCTTTACATAAGAGTTTATGAATTCAAAACCCACAGATCAAACGAGCGGCGCTGTTCCAGCCCTCCTGGTCTATTCATATAAACACCATTCACGAACAGCAGTAATAACCTTCAGATTATACTAACAACTACTACTTGGAAAAGAGGACCAAGTTTTGGCCACACAAACCCCGCTTCAGGTCTGGAGAGCTTTCATTGAAGACTTCACCCAACTGGAAGCTCTCAAATGCTTGACTACTTTCTTCCAGTCACCCGAGTATGACTGGCATTCGAGTTATTTTGACCCACTAGGTTTGAAGTGTGACTTTCTAGTGCTCTCCTGTGTGTACATTAAAAGAACAAGTTCACCCAGACACCTATTCTGCATCCCCTAATAAGCTCTTGCTGCGGCTGGGTGGCATACTTGGAGAGACTTTAGAGTCTTTTAGGAGATACGGATTCTAATGGAGCAAAGGGAGCCCACAGGTTGCCGAACAGTGTTTTACTTGCCTGGCGGAGTTGTCTATTAGACTTGACAGTGCTGGGTTCGCGCCTCAGTCCCAAAAGAGCATGCACAGGGAGGGTGTGCTCACCAGGCAGAGTGTCCTTGTGAGAGACTCCCCTCCTGGCTGAAGGGACAGCACAGCTGGCCACTTACCAGGGTAAAAGGTGTGTTGAGCAGAGTGATCATAATGTCAGACACCGCCAGGTTGACGATGAAAAGGCTGGTGGCCGAGTGCATCCTCTTGTTCTTCAGCACCACGTGGCACACCAGCATGTTCCCAAAGAGAGACATGATGATAATGACTGAGTATGCCACGACTAGGACAGCTTTCACCATTGGTTTCTGGGATTCTGGCTCGTATTTAGCCAGCTCAGCAAATTTCTCCCACTCAACAATGCGGCTGTCTGTCCAGTTGAAGGCAGTCCTGTTGGTTGCTTGGTAGATGGACATGAGTTTGGCCAAGGAAGAGTAATGGTCAAACTCCTCAAGAAACCCCATCGTCTGTGACCTGTATGACTGCAGCAGCGAGAGAGGCATGGTGCGTTAACCAGAGGCTTCACCTGGATTGAGGACGCTGGGATCACATCTCCAGCCGACATAGCAAGTGCTCCATCGTGTTCAACTGCTTGGTTCTCAAGGAAGCTGGTGAAGATGCACCTGCCATTACGAACACCTCAAGACAGCAAGCTGGAGGGAGCCTCCGAGGAGCAATGGGCTGCCCACGGGCAGGCGTGGCACTGGGGAGCAGCTCCAACGGGTGCACTGGAAACAGGATTGCTTAGGACCNCACGCTCTCAACCCCTTCATTTATCGAGCAAGGCAACATCTCCACAGGTGGGCTGGAAAGAAGAACCAGTTATTACATGCAGCAAATGCAGGAGAACCTCAGGTGGGGTTTGAAGTTGGTTTAATCCCATGTCATCTTGCTCTTCTTTGTTCTCAGCTGAGTCTATTTTTCCTCCAAGTTCTGCAGAAGACCACGTTGTTGATGCTTTCATTCTCTGCTTCAAAATACTCGGTTCTTTTCTGTTGAAACGTACAGGCAGAGCCACTTGGGCATCATCTTTAAGGGCACAGGTAGCTTTGATCTGCATCTAACCCCAGCAATTATCCTGAAGTGATTCAGAACCTGGAAATCACATCAGACATTCACCATCTCATATTTTCTCCTCCAAACAACAACTGAATTTTGCTTCCAGTGTTCCAGTTTCATTGAGAAAACAATTTTTCCTGCAAAATGCAAGACTTTGCAGGGAAGAGGCATGCAGCTCACAGAGGAGCCACTTGCACCGTATACAAACTGACACAGAGTGCTAGATACACGAGAACCATTCCCCAGAGACAAAAATCTCTGCTTCCTCACATTTACTGATACCCGTTTTTAGATATTTCTAAACAAATTTTTCAGACTGCATTGATCTATTGATGTTAGACGGACCCTGTTAACTCTGCACACTGGTACTCACAGATATGCTACATATGGGAGGAGAAAGTCGTCCAGCAGCTCTGTCGGGTTCTCCGAGAGGGTGGCTGTTTGTGCGGTACACGCCATGCCGTCAGGCCCCGCGGCTGCGTGCGCGAATCAATGGGCCCCACATGGTGCAAGGTGTTAGCAAGCAGAGCTTTCCGAGCGCCGAAAGGCTCCCCGGCACCTTCCCACGCAGCAGACCGGCAGGCTGCCCGGGCAGCCAGCTCGCTGCACCGCGGGCGGGGCCCTGGAGCAGGCTTCCAGCAGATCCCAGCCCACCTCACCGCCCCGTCACGGCGGTGGCCTCGGCTGCAAACACCAGCAAGAGTCGGGGATCCACTGTTTTCCGACAGAAACAAGGTGCAGGGGACTGACTGTGCTTGTACTCGTGCATTCCCACAACACGACCCGCTTCGGCTGCCTGCTTGCTCTGGGGAGCACCAGGAATACCGAAGGCCCTACGAGAGGACCCCTCTCAAAGGCTTACGCAGGTAACGAGAGAGCGTCCAGAACCGCACCCCTCTGGGCTGTGGGGCGGGAGGGCAGGCAAGCACCGAGGGCTGTAGCAGACCTGCGAGGTTTATCCCACGCCTGGGTGAGGCGCAGGACTCCGCACCTCTGCCTTGCCCGCCGCGGTACGCACCGAGGACGTCACGCCCTGCGGTGCCCGGCAGCTCTCAGCGCGCAGCGAGAGGGAGCCGCGCCGAGCTGTGAGGTGATGCAGCACGTGTGTAACAAAGAAGTACAGCTACAGCCAGCTACAGACAGCCCCACTTTGATCTTTGAATGAGCAAGGCTGGGATACGCGTGCTACACTGGAATGCCACCACCGAGCCTGAGAGAGGATGCTGTGGTGTGACGGACGAAACCACCTACGGCCTTCCCTGCATCACTTTACACCAGGTTCCTGTGCGGAAACTTGCCTTCGCTGCCACAAGATGAGGCTGAGTTTCAGGAAACTGCTACAACACATGGGTCAAGTCAGATCTGCAGCCTGTGTGCTTCAGATTGGTGGACAGCAAGAAGAAACCTTGTGCAGGTTATTCAGTTTAAAAAACCCAGACAGGTTTTCTCAGGTGCCCAGGTGATCGAGAAGCCCATTTCTCAAGGGCTACCTGTGAGACCTGCACTCTAGAGTAGCTCGCAGTGATAGGGGAACCACGGCCTTAACTGTGGATGGGGACACCTCTTCTTCCATATAACACACAGCCATTTCTTTTGTGCCTATGTCCAGGACCCTGCACAATCAAATAAAAAAGCTGATCCGTCTGAAAATTAAACACACAGTATTTTCAGTAGGATCAGTCTCCTGACCTGACCCACGGCATGGCTGAATCCTGTCCATTCTAGGGAAGGCACTCGGAACAAATGCTCAAGGAGAATGGAAGAGCTTAAGAGGATGGAGTTGTAACCTGATTTTATAACACAGAATTCCTGCTCACGTCCTTCTCTATCCAGTAAAACGTTACTTTCGGTAACTGTTGAAGCTCTTGGGGTTGGCTGCTGCCTGGGACAAGGTGCAGCAGAGAGGTCTCTCGTGTTTTCCTAAGAAAGAGTGAGTTTCAATGCAGGTTATCCTGACGGGTGGAAATATCACGGTTTCATGCAATAAGAGAGTCCATCTTCCAGTTTTCACAACTCGATACACCCCGACGGAGCAGCGAGGAAGAGCCTCCGGCCGCACCACTTCTCCCAGCTCTTCCCGCACCCGGCTGCCGCAGCACAGCTCCCTCCCGGCGCGGGGACCCCGGCCTCCCGCTCCCACACGCCAAGGGCATCTCTCCCCCGCAGCCTGCCGAGCCGCCCCACTCCCGCGCTGCGCTCTGGGACGCCTCGCCTGCCGCCCCACGCACACCGCCAGATGCCCGCGCTGTCCCGGCGGGACCCGGCAACGGGGAGAAAGCCAAGTCCCCGTCCCTTACCCCCGGTCCCTTACCCCGGTCA
>Ga0065711_1037184_pt1 | contig 20094 bp, 9 predicted proteins | sample Hoacrofraction12_FD_59098 | JGI IMG/M metagenome (GOLD analysis project Ga0065711, IMG submission 59098) | Hoatzin crop microbial communities from Cojedes, Venezuela - Epithelial fraction 12 v2 (version 2) | ecosystem: Host-associated > Birds > Digestive system > Esophagus > Crop | place... | reverse complement strand
CCCCCAACCCCTGCCCCCCCTTCTTCTTTCTCAATCTTTGTATGTTGAGCATGATGTCTTATGGCATGGAATATCCCATGGTCAGGTGTCCTGGCTGTGTCCCCTTCCAACTTCTTGCTCACTCCCTGCCTTCTCACTGGCAGGCCAGTATGACAAGCTGAAAAGTCCTTGATTACTTAGCAACAACTAAAAACATCAGTACATTATCAACATTACTTTCATCTGAAATCCAAAACACAGCCACCACCAGGAAGGAAATCAACTCTATCCCAGCTGAAACTAGTACAATATCTTAATAACCAGGAAGGAAATCAACTCTATCCCAGCTGAAACTAGCACAATATCTTAATAATACTACATCAAATATTAGAACGACTGCTGCATCCCAGGGAGGGTGAGTTTCTCAGATATCTTTATCTAATACACTTTTCTGCACGGCAGCAGTTTTCCCACCAGGACTCCTCTTTAGTATTTCTCTCGTCAGGGTTCTTTCTTTCCCTTTGACGAAATGTCCCAGCCATGTCAAATACCTTTACTTCAGGGCTCTCCTAGCTCCAGAGTTATCAAGCATGATGTCTTCACCTTATGACTACCAAAGTTACTCCAGCTCCTCAGTGTGTCAAACAAGTTTATTATTTTATCTTTCAGTGACTCTTAGTTCCACAGTGCTTGCTAAAACCTTTCCTTGCTTTACCAACTGCTCCTGCTGTTATACATATTAGCCTTAATAAAATCCATTGGTTACGCACCGTGCTTTCTTCATTAATGAAATATAATAGCATTGATGTTTCTGGTCTACGGTGTGGCTAAGCAATTGTCAGTATTCTATTCAGCTTGCTATAGAATTGAATGCGTGTAACATAAAAGGAGTTAAATTACTACTATCTAGAAATTGTGAAATTAAATTCAAGAAAGAATTGCAATCACAATGATATTTAGCAGATTTAACCGTTTATGTGATATGGTGTTCATGTTATTTCTCCTTAAAATATTACAGAAAAAATATATTACAAGTTTTTGTCTTCTGTTACATCAATGATTTAAGGTGAAATCTGTTTTAACTTTACTTGAACCAGATGACCTGAACACTGTAAACACAAAAGTAGATGTTGTGGCAGGTTGAAAAAACAAACAAGGCTCAACTCTTCCTGTATTTTGCCCTGAGGAAGCAATTCACACCAGAGCACAAAAGATTCAAAACATTGTTGCTAGAGTAACTGAGTGAAGAATTCTTATTCACTGGTGTTTTATCCCTGTGCACAGAGATATATACATACACACGCGCAAAACTCTAAGCACTGTAAAAGCAAACCAACAATGCTGTGAAAACAACATGAACTGCTGACAAGCTCAAATCGGTAATTCCTCTTCTTCAAACCCCACCTAGCCACGAGCTCATACACACATTTAAAATATTTCCCCCATCCAGAGTAGTTTATTCTAAGAAATCATGGAGGAGGAGGGTGAAAATCTTCAGTTACTGTATTTGTTATATTCCTCAGTAGTCTCTCTTCCCTCCTCCAAGAAACCCGGCATTCTCAAAAAGTCAGAGAGTACTGGAGTTTCACAGGAGAAATGGGCAACAGTTGGCAGTCAATTGCAAGAGCAGCTATGGTCATTGGTGAAGTGAAGGTGACCTTACCATCCAAAGCATAGCGGATTACAAGAAGGAAAGAATATGTTTATGTAGAAGGTTTACTGAATGCTTTGTAATAAATATGACACTATTTCAGACAAATTACTGAGAATATACCTTTATGTACCACTAAAAATATCTTTTGGGATCATGTCCTTCACCCTCCATGTCACAGTAAAGAAAAGTGTAGGGTCAAAGACTCAGCTGCATAAATTCATAAAGATATGCATCCTTTGGAGGCCATGTAGTCTGTTTTCACATTTTGAAGACCCCTGCTAAACAGCAGAGATAATACTGCTCAAAATCACACACAGTGCGTTCAGCAAACATGTAACTATCCAACTAACCAATTAGCCATCAGTTTTTTGTTTTCAGCGTAATATAAACTACTACATCAGCAGTTATTGGCAGCATTCATAATTCCTTCCTCGTATCTCACACAGCATCAAAGTGTAAACTCCTTTCAAATGGTGTTTTTCTTTGTAACATCCTCTGCAGTCTATGTACATGCCACCTGAAGCCATTTCACAATACAAGCAGAAGTATGTAATATGCTATTCTGAACGTATTTCTGTGACTGCCTTTGCAGCCTGTAGATGAAACCTGTTCTTCCCTTATGCACTCTAAAATATTTTGTCCTTTACAGTTCACCTCTCAGAATGATTCATTTTTTTCTATTTAGTCTCACTTACAACCCCAAACTCCAATCAAATATTCAGCTAAATGTTGCCAGTGCCTTAGTTGGTGGTGACAGTCCTAACCAGAGTCCCATGATGTACTCCTGAAAGTGCCCTGGCAATATAAATCATGCAAATAAATAAGAAGTTTGGCACTTCTAGAGGACAGAACTTGTTGCCAAAGCTTTCAGCACTGATGTTATGAGCTTCTTGCCTCTAGCTGATGCCGAAGATGAGACCAGATCTCCCTTTTCATACAAGATGCCCTCACAGAAATGCGGCACCCCTTATCAAAGTGACTCTTTAGTGCCACTGAATACTAACATTTCGACAGAAGTGATTACATTTTTGGCTTAGTGGAAACTTAGGTGCAATGCCGATTCCAGTTCCATTTAACAGTGTTTGACAGCAACTAAGCCCAAGGATGAATCAAGGTTGACATATTTAGAACAAAGTAGTGGAGCACTTGACTAAGCCAATAAATGGTTCCAGCTGGGACTTGTCCTGCGGTTGGTGATGAGGACACTAGGGGCAGGTTCTGTGGCAGATAGATTTAGCTAAGGATATTTGGCATTTACAAAAAAACAGAAAATGCTTTTTATCAATTATTTCTTAAAGGCAGATTTTTTTTCTTTTGCATCATTTTTGTTGTATCCCATCCCCCACTCCCCCAAGTGTGTGTTAAGTAAGAGCAGCTTGTATTTATTACTATGTTCAGCCTCAGCATGGATCTATTCAAGAGTTTCAATCACTAAATGCAAAATAAACTACGATACAAAGTCCAGCTGGAAGAAATTGTAGAATGAATTTGGGGGATGGATGAAGAAGACAGAAAATGTTGGTCGCTTTCAGATTGGTCACTCTTTCAGCCTACACATAACATTGAGGGTAGTTCAGTAGTCCCTAGAAAATAAAAAAACATCCTATTGAAATTTTAAGTAGCCTTTTAACACTTCACCATCTGCAAGACAGTAACTGACTTTGTGATAGTAATAAAAAAATTCCGTGATAAGTATAACCTGTAAATACTTAATCAGAGTTCTAACATATCCTGTTCTGCTTATGTTCTTCCTCCTCACTGGAGTCTGACCACTGTCAACCACTTAGCAGAGTACAACAAAATTATTATTTAGCAATTATTCTGTTTTCAGAATTGCATGTTAGCCCCTCTCCTATATTATACACACAGACATATAACTGGAGGTCTTCTAACAACTTTTAAACATATGTGATGTAGAACAAACAGAATAGGACTATGTAGTTTCAACCAGTAGCCCTGACAGATGGGGGAGGCAGGGCGGGAGCGAATGAAAATTTTCCATATGCCACAGTTATAACCTTGGTCACCTCATCAATAGTGCCGATGCCACTAAAATATCATTCCTCTGCCTTTGTTCTCTCTTTAGGCTTAGCAGTGTACCAGCTTTTGATATCAGACATGCTAGGTGCTTTGAGTTTACTGGCTCATTTTGCTCATCTAGATCCTGTGCTGCGTAATATGATGCATGCAGTACAGTATAACTTCTGAAAACAATGACATTTTGTAGAACATAAAAATATCATTCTGTTTTGAACGCCTTCTCGTGCTGATTATTAAATCTGTATTCAGACCGGCAGCGTTTTGCACAAACATTTTCTTTTGCCTAATTCATACTAATCTGCATTCTACATGCAGTCTCACCACATATATCACCTAAATTCCCTATTTTTTCTCTGGCCCCGCAAGAGATTATTATTAATATTTCTATTATTACTACAGTCATTGTTTTGTCCCTTGTCCACATATTCCAAATGAAATACAGAGAGCAGCAAAATCATATTTTCTGGATTTTGGTCTGCAGTAAAGGATAATGCAACTTCTCCAGCATCATGTAGTTCATATTCAAACCAGTTTTCAGCCAGATTCTCCTCAGTATTGTTTTGTCTTCCTCCAACTTCTTACTTTCCTGTGTGTGTCCTGCCATAAATTTATCAGCTTCCCAGCTTTGACTTAAACAATAACACCAAAACAAGCATAACAGTCAAACAAGAAGCGCTTTCCCTCCCCCCCCCTTGAAATATTAAGCTTGCTTTCTTGCATTTATGGAATTTTGTCACTTATGTAGAAAGCTTTGTGTTCTTCAAATGTGGACCAAGAACAATTTGGTTTTCAATTTTCAGTTAGGTGGTAGGATTTCAGATGACAATATCCATGCAGTTACTAGCAGTGGAAAAAAGAAGAGCTCACTGTCACATTTAAGAACCAATCGCTCAGCAAGGTGAATGAGGAAGATGGCACCTGTTGACAAACTCTGCCTCCCAGTGATCCTCAGCCTGAATCATGGGATTTCAGAAGCACTCCCTGCTGCCAGCAGGGAGGAGAGGTAAAAACCTACACACACGCAGTGGTACTTGCATTATACTGCTGTCTGTGCAACAGCAAGCTCTGAAATGGCATTCTCCTGCAGTAGCCCTCTGAAAATCTGCATGAGTGACATTACAACAGCTACGGCATCACTGACCATGGCAGGACTGATCTGGTCCTATGGCTTCACTGCTTCGACTTTTCCAACAGTAAAACTGCAGAGCTGCTACATGAAATATAACTGCGGAAAACTCTCCTCCCGTTAGACTCCAGAGTAGCCAGGCCATTTAAGCTGCTGCTGGGTCTCATCAGTGAGATCATAAGCTTTGTCACTTAACCACACTTATGTGCAAGCCTTTGCAGCATGCAGACTGACCAAAATCACAGTTTATAGGAGCACCATGAAAAGACCTCTTGCTCTAAGCCTCTGTGCTCCATGAATTTAGGACTACACGGACACTAAGAGAAAAGAGACTGAAGAGATACTACCTCACTAAAAGAGCATTTAAAACTACTGAAATAGATCCCTCAAACACTAATTGCTATTGATTCAAATGAAGGGACTGAGTAGAAAGCACACATTAGGAAAGGATTCTCCCCAACCCTATTTCTTGTTATCTTCTTCTCTACCACTATGTCCACAATCGCAACAGAGTATCTTGGTCACACTAACTACAATATTTTCCACTTTGCGAACACCAGGAAGATTAACAGAAGCAGTGCTACATCATTACCCACCAACAGACAATAACTCCTAAGAGCATAGCCTGCATTCAATCCAGACAGATCTTTTACTACTTCAGGGAAGGAATGATAAAGCAAGGCTGATGAAGGAAAAATAGTTAGCCATCATGCTTTACAATAGAATGCTAAAAACTCTCATTTCCAATTTGGCAGGCTTCGTGTAGGAGTGTCTTTTTAACCAATCATTTCCTTACACGTGCTGAGCATAAGCACTAGGGTGCAGATCCTGAGGTTCCCGCAGTTGGGAAGACTTCAGTCAGTAGAGAATTCTGGAGAAAGTTGTCTTTCTGAGACCAGAGAAAAATAAACTTTGATTATAATAGCTTCAGTAAGATTTTGTTTGGGCTTGACCTGTTAAGGACTTGACAGATTTTCTATAAGGTCCCATCTGACATATCTTCAATATACTTTCACCTACTCAGAAGCATGCATTGATAATAACAAATATGAGGATGTCTCAAACAAATCCAACTTTCCCTACCAAGCTAAAGTATCATCTCCATTAAACAAGTATTCAGCATCACAATACAATATTTCTCCAATTAAATTGAAATGTGTTATATAGCACATAATAATTTGGGGACTAAAAGTGTGAGTACTTTTAAATGTGACATATAATTTTCTAATGCATGATACTTATCAAATACGATCTCCTGCTGAAAGAGTTCATTGTATCTAAAAAGTAGAAACCTGTCAATAATACCCATGTGTCCTATAAAATGTTTTCATTTCTTTCATGGTATGTTATGCTTCATCAGTTTCCTTAATCCTAGCTGCAGTTCACGTTGCCATGCTGAAACAGCTCACTGAGCAGTAATTTATCTCTTCACTGTGGCATAACAACCACAAATACAGGTTATTCTGGGAGCGAGGATTTGCATTGCATAAACTGTGCTTTTAAAATCATTTTCAAATGAGATTAATGCATGATAGGGAAATTATTCCTCTATTTTTGGATCTGGTTTCCAAGACACTTGAGGCTGAGTCTTGAGTGTTTTGTTGGGTATCGGGCAGAATCTTCATTTGAGGATTAGGGATTTCTGTAAAAAAGAAATGATACCGCAAGAGAAATGAGAAGATGTTTCCCCCATTTACTTTAATACCTATTTAAAATTGGCATTGGGAAGATAATGACAGATTGCATTTTAGCTGAATTTTTCAGCTGTGCACTAGATGACTTGTATTTCTTTTCAATTAGGCTGACTGCTTTAGCGTGGTAGGAGATTACTTCTCCCGCATGCTGAAAAGATATTAACAATTAAAATGGAGGGGGGGAGCAAGTAGCAGAGGATTATTGCAGTTTTCTTTGCCAAATGACAAGGGTTTCTCTTTGTAAGTATCTTGTTTTAATGTTTGTTATTAAGCAAGGAAGGTATCCATTGAATAGATACAATTATTATAAGAAATTTTTTTTTTTACTTATGTAAATATTTACATAACTGTGGTACTTAAATAGCTTGGCCTCATGCGTCAGAAGGGAATGAAGATTTCTTCAGGCATAACACTGCACGAAATGTGCTTCTCAAGCTTTCAAGGCCCAGTTATAGTAAACAACACTGTTCCTCCTGTGTCTTTCCCCAAAGAGGGGAAGAAAATCCAGGGATGCGTGAGTGCCTCCCTCCAGCGTGGGAGAGGCTGAGGGGTGTTGCAGGGGGGCAGAGGTGCCCCTACGGCCTCGGCCACCTGCATCTTCCTCCTCTCCTCAGGGCAAACCTCACCTAAGTTTATTATACCACGTCTCTGCATTACTGAGGTACTCTCTGGTGGCTTTCTTACTAATTATTATTGATTTTGTCAAAGAGAATAAAACTCAGTAATAATAATAGCAAAACCTCACTTTCAGTACTATGCAATTACAAAAACTCTCCTAACTACTTTCATGAGAGAGCGGGCAGAGATATTGCAGAGGTCAGTGGGATCCTGTAACTTCTATGTTCTCCCAAAACAACTCCTTGCTTTCTTTTTTCTTTTGATTAGTAAAGTGGTTTTGAACATAGATTGTTGGGGTATTCTACATTGCCAATGTTTTTAAGAATCTCTGAATATCTGTGAAAAACTGGCTTCCCTTGATCTACTCTGTTTCTATCCTGCTGAATTTTCCATACAGGTTTATACTAATCCAAACCAAGATCCATTTACTAAACATCTCAGCAAACAAATGAACATGTACCAATCATAATTCCATTTCCATCACAACAGGTAGTGGCACAGCTGGCTCCATATGAAGTCAGCTTTTATCCCAACTGCACACATTCAAATCCCATTGTTATGATTTATATAAATTCATGTCTAGATTGTGTCTATATGAGGGGCGCTTATAAAAAAAAAAAACAACAAAGAGAGGTATGTGGAGAGATGGCTACACCCAACATATGTGTTAAGTCAAGAAAGTTCACCTTGGTTTTGTAAATATTACCAAATCCCACACGCAGTTGTTTTTTGTCAGCCTTATCAGAACCTCTCAAAATCTTGGTGAAATACATAGACACTGTGGCTTTCTCTTTCAAAGCTAATCCAATCCAAAACTATCGACTTGCTGTGGTACAATTATTCCCAGATAATCCTCTAAATTATCATCTAGTAACAACATTCACACCATTTGTCATTAATGCATATTTGAAAACAATCTCTAGGATCCAGATTTTGAACTTTAGTAAATTTGCATAGTAGAATTGATCTTAGATATATATCAATTAACAGCGTTTAAAAATGTAATTCTGTACTTAATTAACTCTGGTAACAGCTCTGGCGAATTTTTCATTCAAGTGGTCTCAGGATAGGCAAGTATAATTAGATTCAATATTCAAGTGCTGCAATCAAATGATAGTGAAGAAAAAAAAGATTTGTGGTATTTTATCTTGTACAACACCTTCAAAAAAATCAGAAACGAACATTTTATGTTCTACTCCTATTTTCATTTCTGAGAGAGAAATTCTACTAGTAACAAAAATAATTCTGAAATTAAAAATGTTTTTATATCTATGCATACACACATAATTTTTTATTTATGTTAGTCATGTGTCTGTAGCTTGATCTTCCCACATCCTTTTTAGACTAGTATAACTCTGCTAACTTCAGAACAGCTACTGCTGATTTGTATCAGAGCTAACACTCATCTGAATTATGCCCATCCTCATCTTTGACATGAAAAGTTTCTGGATCAAAATCCTCATGCCAGGGGAAGATCTCAATCTTCTTTTATGGTTGTCTTGATCACTTTGAGTAGTGTCTATGTTACATGGGGTTTTAGTTCACAGAACACAAGTGAATTTTTAGAAGTCAAAGAGAAGAGATACAGAAAGTGCATAGGCAGAATGGATTTCGGACGAAAATACTCAGTTCTCATTTGAATCCAAAACAGACGAAATAAAATGTTCTCTGAAAGTACTTGGGAACACTATTTATGAAATAGGCTTAGAAACAAACTGCCCTGTGTGATGGTTATGAAAGAAATTATTATTAAGCATCTGAACAGATGCATGTTGTGATAAAAGCTGCAGTTTAAAAAGCAAGTGGCAGGTCAGTATGCGTGAATCAGGTTTTCATGTTTGTCACTGAATTAGAAGTTTTGAACCTGCTAATGGTAATTGATAAGTACTAAATATTGTTCATAACAGTAACGTGTCTATACACATATACAATATATGCTTTAACAATTATTCTCTTGGCCATGGAAAGTGTTTTGTCCTTCTCCCAGCTCTTCCTCAATGTGCATGAACCCAGAACACTATGGATCAGCATCAGTCCATTGGCTTGTCTCTGAGATGACCAGACTTGCAAAATGACATGAAACTAGGAGAGCCAGCTGCAGGTATTATTTTTGTGCACTGCAATCCAGAGATCTCTGTGGATGCCTGGAAAAAGATTTCAGTGTATCCTTACTGAATCATAGAACCACAGGTGATAGAGGGGATTGTAAGAAACATCAAGCTATAACAAAAAAGCCTTAACGTTTTCTAGTTTTTAGTAGTCTTTAGTACTGTAACTTGTATTCCTGCATGCATAGTGATCTAATGATGCAACTGTTACACTAATCCCTGTTTTCTCATGTGGAGAATCCCTGTCCTTCATGTGGAAGGACATGGGCACAAGCTATCACTTAGTCGTTAGACAAAATAATTAAGTGAAACAAAAGTGGTCTCGGTTCTCAGCAAATAATTGGGATAACTGTGGGATAAAAGAGACTCCTAAATAATTCTGCTCCAGACAGCTTGGCCTTGGGAGGGCAAATGCGCCAAGCTACAGAGCTAAGGAGGCACCGAGAGCAACAAGACTAGAGCCAAGCAACCTGAAGAACATGATGTACGTGATCCTAGAACTGAGTTTGCACAGAAACAAATGTCAATCAGTGAAGAGCGTGATAAAGAGGATGGGCCTTCATCTTGGCACCCCTGAAGACCACCCAAAGATGCTAACAGACAGGAGTGAAAGATATTTACATACGCTAATTAGTTCTTAGAAATATAATGAATATTTACATATGTGATTGTATTTAACCTGAAGCAACAGGGTGTCTGGCGCACACGTTTGGCGGAGAAATCCCCCGCGTGCCCAGCGCCACAATAAAGAATACCTGCTTAACAGTATACATTGTACTGTTAGGTTTTTCCTACCGGATCTTCGAATCACAGGTTGGAAAAGACCTCTGAGATCATCAAGTCCAGCTGTCACCCAGCACCACCATATCTACTAAACCTGGTCCCAAAGTTCCACATCTACATGTTTTTTGAACACCTCCAAGGATGGTGACTCCACCACTTCCCTGGGCAGCCTGTTCCAATGTCTGACCACTCATTCGGTAAATATATTTTTACTACTGCACAAATTGTTCAATTAATTTTCTGATTCTTTTTAGTGTATTTCTAACAGGTAGGATTGCTTCTATAATGCTAAAAAATTCTGCATTTGTGCTGATTAATTTATCTAATATTATTTTTCTTTAAATTCTAGAAAAAGAATAATCATTCGTAATGAAGGAATGAACTTGCACTCAATTCTATTTAAAGAATAAGAGTTATAATGGTGGGAATTCAAGAATTATATTAGGATCTGACACATTAACAAATAGACCATTGCTGTGCAGGAAGTCAGTCATCATCCAATCATCCGGTAATCATAAGTAAATTACCAAGGTCAGATATTAATGGTGGACATATCTAAAGTGCATTTAGAATTAGTTATGTTTATTTACTCATTAACAGCTCTTTAGCAATCCTTAGTATATCTTTCTTAGAAGTTTTTAAGAATATTATTGTAAAGATATTTACAGTAAGAATCAATGGTGCAGAAGAATTTTAAATGTCAACTTCCCACTGACTGTCAAGATTTTTGCTGTGTTATGGCACTGGGCTGTTACAACAGATACCTATAAAAATCAAAGCCACTAACTTGGATGATAAACTTGGAATCAGTCCTAGGTCAGCTCTACAAATAATCCAACATCCTCAATAAGGAACAAAAGGGGCATAATACATATATATGTATATATACTTCTTTGTATATGTGTCTGTGCATTTTTTCTTCAGATGAGAACAGTTTTGAGATTGTTCTGGTCCTGGATGGATTTTTTTTTTTTCACTGGAATAATAAAAATACATTTGGCCCATAATTACAAGCAACATCTATGTGCAACCTTTTCATTTATACACAGGAACTCACAGAAAGAATGCAATTGTCACCTTGCTCTACTGCTAGAAAGAGGACATTTTATTCAGAACACCCCTTTTAGTTTCCATTTACATGGCTTGCTATATGGCTGTGACAATAAAATATTTTCCAGTTCCCTCTAGGATGAGAGCTGAGAGAGAAGTGTACTTTGTTGGAGAACAGAGTCACATGCAGGCTTATTTAACTAACATAGAGTGAATGTACACTAGACATTTTCAGGTAAGTACAAGAGGTATCCGCTGAACTACCAGAGTTGTAAGACACTACAGAAATATCTGGACTAAATAGCTCTCTGCACACCTAAAGGAGTTGCAAGTATGTGCACATACACAGAGAATAACTGAGGTCAGGAGGAACCCCTGGAGGTCATCTGGTCCAATGCACTGCTCAGAACTCCCAACTGAGCAGCACCTGAACTAATTGTGAAACAAAGCAAAACGAAAGAGTGTGGAAAGTCTCTAGGACTGTATGAAAGAAAAAAAAGAATAATATCCCTCAGGTGGGGATAGCAGCACCTCTGCTCTCCATTTGTTGGTATGGTGCTTCAAAAATCATTCAGGGAAGGCAAATGGTAGAAGTTCTTTGTAGGAGAGTTTCCAAGACACGCTTCTCGGTATTATGGTGACATATCCTTTTTCTCAGGAAGTTCCACTGTTGAGTTCTTGCAGAGTTACACATCTGCAGTGGTCACTGAAAATTCTAAATAAGGATTTCTGTAGACAAAATAACTTTATAGATATTTCCTAAAAGCTTGGAGGAAAGAATAATTTATCTCCAAGATCAAGCAATTTACATATTGAATACTGAGAGATTATATAAATGACAAGCCAGCTGAGGAAAACAGAGAAATTTCTGACTCACTTTCAGGATGTGGAAATAAGTGGGTTTTTTTTTAAAATTGCATAAATCTTACTTTGGGCATCAGCTATTCAGTGGTGAAGAGAGTCAAACTGTTATCACCCACTTACCATCCAGCAGCCATAAGCAGTAGGGTTCTGGTAGCAATGTATGGATGCAGTTTACATTACACATATCTCTAACTGGGGGCCTGATAAGCCATAAATGCACATGCACATTTATGCTGAAGTACACAAATACAGAAATAAAAGGAAGACAGGTAACAATATGTTAAGGAAAACGTGAATTAATGAACCATCAAGCAATGCTCTCCAACAGTACTTTCTAGACCTCACAAATGTCTTTTTAATTCCCCACATTTCCAACCTTTAAGGCTTCACAAAATGGCTTAACAGTTTAAATAGTATATATTACAGCTCTTACTGCTTCACTTTTCCATGCTTAGTGTTTGTAATGACACTCACTTTCAGTAAAAACGTAAAAATGAAAAGCAGAAAGTCACAAGAAAAGGACAAGAGCCTCTCATAGACAAAGAGTTCCAGTAATGAGAAATTTCAGATGTAAAGTTCTTCACCCACAGATCTAATAGCACCACCTTGTCCAGTACTAAATGCTGTTTGTTCCAAAGTAAAAATACTGCTGCAGGTGACAAACACCTGATCTCCCCTCCTCTGCCAAAGTCAATGCTGCAGTGGCTGTGAAAAATAAAGCTCTGTATTACTTTACAGGTAGACCAAAGTGTTCTGATGTCTTACTGGACAAAAAAAAATAAAACACACAGAGGCATTTGATAAACCTTTGCATACCATCATTTTCCCTATCCTGAGTACTTCAGAATTAGAATATGTGCACATACATATGATTTGTATATATACACACACACAAATATGCACAGAGTCACTTTTCAAGAAAGTCAGATAAAGTAAATTCCAAAGCATAATAGTCACCCCTAAAGACTGGTCTATTGCAACATCCAAGATATAGAAATTGCAATACCATTGCAAACCTGCTTAAGATATTTGGTTTGATTTTACTCTGAAAGAAATTTCAACAGAATATGCATTTTAAAAAACATGCTCTCAGCTGCTCCCAAAAAATAGCATTGTAATTTTCCTGAGTACAGCTGAATTGAAAAGCACATTATGTATTTTTTACTGCAGAAACACAGTGATGCTGTTTGATCACTCAATTTCTGTGGACCACACAGTTTCTACTATATACTGATCAGAGAAAACACAATGGGGGATTCTGTCAGCTGCTTCTGAAGCACTGCAGGCTCATGCTGAAGTCCTTGAGACTTCGTCTTATTAAGGTGCCTTAATCGCACCAAGTCCTACCCACCACAAACACATAGGCCTGAGGCCACTTGCAGACCTTGGGTTCATTGTCTGGGTGAAGAATTCAACCTTAGGCCCCTTATTCAAGATAAACTGCATGCCAAATCAGATAGGAGCAAAATTTTGTTGACAATAAAACCACGTCAGTCTTGCAAAACTCTTATCTTGATCCAATCTTATTTTCCATTTATGCTAACAATATAGAACAGGCAGCTTGGAGCTCTTTATCTTTTCAGTGATTATACCATTCTGTATTCTGCAAGTACTTCATTGTCCTCAGTTATAAATGAGCTATAACAGAATTTTAGTAAAATTCAGGAAACATTTTCTGATTCATGTTTGCTATTAAACACAAGTAAAAAGAAATTTATCATTTCAGCTGGGATAATGCATTTAATACTGATAATGATAAATTGCAGAAGATATTAACTTCTAATCAGATGTTACTGAAATATGTTTCAGCTTATAAACACTCAAGTATTTCATTAGGCTGTTCTCTGTTTCTCTACTGTACAACAGGAAACGTAATCAAATAACTAGGTTTTCTGTACTCTAATATGTTTTGTTAAAATCATTCAACCAAGCAATTGCAAGTTCAAGAAATTAGTTATTTCCTATCAAAGAGTACAACACGGTTATATGTTGAGTAGCTTCTGCATGATACTAAACAAAATAGAGATTTCACTTTTGCAAGCTGTATTTGTTGTAGGAAATTGGTCCTGTTTTCTTTGTATCTTATGCAGCCTGTTGAATCAGACTGCCCTGGATGGAAGACATGTGGAAATACTGGGCACGTGCTCATTTATAGAGCGTTACTTGTTATATATGCACGTTGTAGGACTATATATTTGATACTTCTTCTGGTTTGATAATTACATAACACAGACTGCATTTAATTAATCCTGATGTGGTAATCCGGGCAGATTTTTTATAAAATCATTAATTAAAGTTTTATTAGTCAAATTTCAATCCCATAAACCTTTATTTTAATACTTTTCTCTGAAATTTGGCTAAAGTACTGCAACTTTATGAGCATACTGTCATTGTCTACCTTGTTCCTTGGAGGGATAATTTGCAGATCAGTTATTTGACAAGTACTGGGAGAAAGCCATTTCCTCTCTCTTTGCCTAGTTGTTCAGGCAGTGAGAATAAAGGGACACTATAAACCATTTTACCTTCCTTAAACGCCACAGACAACAATAGATACTGCTCCTTTGTGCAAACCCCAATCCCTCAGTCCCATATCTAGGTGATATTTTTACACCAAAGTTCAAAGATTTCCAACAGAACATAAAAATATCATTGCTTTTTCAGCGCCAAAACTCCGCCACTTTCTTGTTTCCCTAAGACTGTATGTAATAACTCAAAAGACAAGACCAAAATTCAGAGCGTGAACCAAATTCAGTGGGTGAAAAATTGCCAGGAAAAACGGACACATTCAGAAATCTGCTTTACAGCTAACAGAAAGTAGTTTTTCCTAGTGACTGTCCACAGAGCTCATCTGGGGACAATAAGATGCCATATTTTAGATTTGCTCTTCAGAATCCTAGGAATTTGCTAAGTCTCTGTGTTCAGATCTTTTCCTCTTTGTAAATGTCATGGCTGACTGTTATTAAATGTTTATCTATTTTAAAGTTACACTGAAACAAAAGCCATATTTAAAAATTTGTCCTTTTATTTGTGGAGAAGAATCTTGAGCAACTACTCAGCACAGAAGCTGGAGGTTTTTCTCAACACTTCTCCTTGCTAAATACTGACTTTATGCTACTGTTTTTGCTAAGGTTGAAAGATGCATGGTAGCAACATCATGCAAGCTATTCAAGTGTTGAGGTTGTTTTCTTTTTTCTCTGGAGTTTTAAGAGAAAGAAAAAAAAAAGTAACACTGATCAGAGAATGAGATGGACAGCCTATCAGGAACAGCCTGAGCCAGGACAATGGGTAATTTGCTTCAAGCCAGTTATAACCCTTGAAAATAGATAGCTATAAGAAAATGGTAGGATTTTAAATGTAACTGTCTCTCTGAGCACTTCAGTTTCACACTGTTCTACAATAGAAAGTGATAACTTCACATATTGTAAGGGTCCATTTAAAGTCACATAAAGAATTTAAAAAAAATATCTCTATCTGATGTGATGCAAAAGCCTGGAAACTTCTGTAATAGGCTTAGATAGAATGCAGAACTTCCAATACTATGTTCTTTGTAAGGCAGTGGGAACTTTGGGCAGTGAAAATCAAAGAGCAAGTCACGACATCTAGTCTTTACCCACATTATCCCTGTGTGTCTCCAGCGCACCGCTTTACAGATCCAAAACTTTCATCACCAGTGAGTATTACCAAACTATTTGCTGCGCGAGAACTATAAAAACCCAAAAGTGTTAAAGAACACTGATTCTTAAATTAGGTCAATGGTAATATTTAATCTTTAAAAGGAGAACTGACCCTTCTCAGACTGTAACCTGTCCACTCCCAAGTTAACAAGCAGAGAATATAGAACAGATCTTTTCCCATTTAAACTACATGGTGACACTCAGTGTACCATCTCATGGAACTAAAAGATGAATAAGTATTTCCAGCTGTCACCTTGCACGGCCCTGGGAGAGACTCAGATTTATTTGGTTGCACAGGGGAAATCGGAGAAATAAAGCACCCACTTAGTTTCACTTAGATTTAAACCCTAGGCAACTGAATTTTAAGGAAAAAACAGACAGACAACTTGCTCTTACGAGCCACTACCTCTTGCAAAAACACTGGGGACAGGAGGACTTGGCAACTGCATTGTTAGCAGTTCCCAGTCCTGTAACAGGAGAAGGCTTGACCATAAAGATAAGGGATACTTGTCTGGGTAACTGGATTCCTTTCTTTGCAGGAGGGGAATAGAAGAATCCAAAAATCTCAACATTCTGACCTTCCAGGACTCATTATGAGATGCTCCTTTTTCTGCTTTTTCTGTTTCCCGCTGTACAGTACAAACCCCCCTGCTCGAGGAACAGACAGTCCCTCTGCTAGCAGGGGCTCGGTGAGGAAGATGCAAGCTTGACCGCCTGGCACCAGGCTTGGGCACTGCGATGGAGAGTATGATGGGAACATACTTATGGAGCAGGGATTACAGAGAAGTAGCACAGACTCACGCCAACAGGGTTCCCATTGTCTGCAGTGGAGCAGATGCGTGTGTCTGCCACAAAACTGCTTTGGGGAGTGCTTCTCTGAGAAAGCAAGTCTGTGGAATAAGCCACTTTCTCCTGAGAGAACACACCTCTTTCCTGTCAAAATCTTTCCTGAGGGGTCACTGAAGAACTCAGACTGTTACCTAATGGAGTTATTTTCACGGTTGTTGACCTTTCTTATCTGAATTTGTATAAATATAAGCCCTGTCTGGCTGAAAGGGCATTAGTAACAAAGTCACCGAACCCAAGAGTAGAGAAGGCAAATTGCAGATACAGTTCAATATAACTTTGTCCAAGAACACTTATACCTTCCTGAAAGTGAGCATGTTTTAATATGACTACCTTCAAAACTAACTGCTATTACTCTTACTATATCCCCACTTTGTTGGTCGAAAAGGAGAAATCACTGTATAGTTAGTCAACAAGAAGCACCTTAAAGGTTTTTCTGTATTAAGTTGACAGTTTTAGAATGCTTAGCTAACGTTGTTCATGTAAATTATGAACTAGATATTGGTTTAATACAGGCTTTGTTTAGTGTGTTTTAATAGAAAATAATCAGTGCTGTGTATAAAGTATTCTTCCATTAAAGAGTGCTGCAGCATAAAAATATTTTATAGTGTATCATAAACAGTTTGTGTTTACAATACTTTTCCATTAAAGATATCTATGTTATAGAAGCTGTTTTTAAAATCAAACAGTAAACAGTTTTCAGTATAGAATGTGTTTCCATTAGCAGTCTCTGCATAAGGGAAACATATTTAGGAAAAAAAATCTAGTGATTGTTTTGCATAAAAGGTGCGCTAGCTTTGAAAATTTCAGCAAAAATTATAATCTATTTTTGACAACCTTTACTTACTACGTTCCTGGCAGAAGCACATACTACACTGGTGGTAGGTGAATTGTTAGTTTAGATGAGTGAAATAATATGAATAATTGCTGTAAATGAATTATTTTCTCTCAAAAAGATTTCTGATGGTACAGATGCTGGAATACAGAATGGTGTGCATCATAGTAGCACCCAGCAGCTCAATCCAGGTCAGGGCAAGGCAGTATACCAACACAAAGAAGAAAGTTTATTCCATGAGGTGTTTCACCCATTTTAGGTAAAAAAAAAAGGGGGGGGGCAGGAACGGTAGGCCTCAGAGGTGTTATACTGTATTTAAAATCATATCCACATCCTTACCACAGCAGGGAAGAGAAGACAGATCTCCACAGTTCCTACAAAGGTCTAGTAGACCCCCATAGGATACTCGGCATATAATGTTTTTAACTGATGGTCTACTTTTTTATGCATGAGATATTTGAGATGGCAACTCCCTTGCTCTCTGCTTGTTTGTTTTTCACTGCTGCTGGCAATACCCATATCATAGTCTTCTGCCTTTTTAGGGGTCTGAGCACAAAGATTACAGATTTACACACAGCCAACAGGGAATGCGTTCAAAAGGACTTTAAGTTCATTTATGCTCATAAGATCACCCCAATGCAATAATATTCGTAAATATCTAATTGTGTTAGAACTGCACTTGTTTTTCTGAATATAAACAAAGATTAGGGTTTGGGGCTTTCTTATTCTAGGTCACAAGACCACAAGTCTTTTCTGAAACATTCATGATTTCAAATCAAATACATTGCCAGAGGTAGCTATTTTGTGGACGGCTTTTTAAGGGTTCCCTCACTCCACTCAAAAAAGACATAGGACAGAGATGTACTGTAGCACTACAAGATCCAGGAATTGATTCAGAACTCATTTACACTTTTATAAGTCAAAGAATTTCATTCAACACGCCTTGCTAGAATAATTATAAGCCATCAGGAATTAATGCAAAATGTTAATACTTCAAGAAACAATGTGAAAAATATTTTCCAATTTGTGTTTTGTTACTGCATTATGATATTTACATGCTAAGGAGTGTATATTATATATGTTACTAATATCTTTAAATCAATTTAATATTCAGTGCAAAGACGTTAATGTAATATTATGCTTAAGAATTTAAATACATATTGCCAAGAAATTCTAAAGCTGTTTCCCACCATAGACATAACTCAGTTGCACATAAATCTTAATGTAACTGGAGTCTTAAAAATATGAAAAATACTTCATGAAAATGGGCTTTTGGGAAAATACAATATCTCTTCATTGATTGTTCCGATGACTTATAAACATTTCGCTCTTCAGTAGCACTCAGGGCCATGCAATCTCAAATGATTCCTGCTTCACCCAGGTCTTGTACAACTCCTACAGTAGCACATCACCTGCTCAGAACTCCTTCTGACTGTTCATTTGTAAGCAAAAGCAAAGTTATGCTGGGTAACGCCAAGGTTTTGACAAGGAATATACAACTGGTTTCAAATACTACACACTCCTCAGCAAAGGCGAGGCTGGATGGGGCTTTGAGCAACCTGGTCTAGTGGAAGGTGTCCCTGCCTATGGCAGGAGGCTTGCAACTAGATGATCTTTAAGGTCCCTTCCAACCCATACCATTCGATGATTCTTTTTGTTTAATTTTCTTTGTGTCCTCCTCAGTCATTCCTTACCCCTGCCCAGAGGAATAAACTATTGCAATCAAGGGAAGTGTTGAGCTATTTCAGCAGTTGAGCGCTGGATGGTATCAGCAGTTCTGCTGCTCCCACCACCACTGTTAGAGCTGATCAGTTTAGGGGGAACAAAATCATAACCATTCTCAGAAACAGACACAGGACAAATACTAACACTGAAGACTACAGACTGTTTAACCTCTTCATTTTGCTGTCACTATTCTTCATGAAGACTTGGCTGCCAATTATTTTTGCCCAGTATTTGTTTCAGCTAGGGCAGGCATAAAGTTTTCTGTGGTGTCCTCTATTTCTACTCAGCACGTAGGATGAAAGACCTTCCTTCCACTCAAGGACCAAGCAAAATAAACCATGATCAGTAATATGAAAGTGAAACCTGCCAACACTAAAGGTCCATTTGTACTCCAAAATGCTTTATTCCTCCTTCAGTTCTTCATTTACAGGTGATGCTGAAAGTCAAACCAAATAGAATGTCACACAGGAGAAAGATAATTTCACTAACATGTCATGGATGCCTGTCAATTTTCATATACATGTGTATATACATGTGTATATATCCATATATCAAAAACATTGATATATACATGTGTATATATCCGTATATCAAAAACATGTATTCGGTCCTCAGGGACAGGGGAACAGAACAGAGCTGGCAGGTCTTTAAGGATGTATTCCACAGAGCACAAGATCTCTCGATCCCCAAGTGTAAGAAGTCGGGCAGAGAACGGAAGAGACCGGCATGGCTGACGCAAGAGATGTGGGTCAAACTTAGGAAGAAGAGGGAACTGCACAGGCAGTGGAAGCAGGGACTGGCTTCCTGGGAAGAGTATAGGGAAGCTGCCCAGTTGTGTAGGATGGGGTCAGGAAGGCCACCGCACAGCTGGAGCTGAACTTGGCAAGGGATGTGAAAAATAACAAGAAGGGCTTCTACAGGTATGTCAGCCGGAAAAAGATGGTCAAAGAAAGCGTACCCCCGCTGACGAGCGAGACCGGCGAACTGGCAACAGCAGATGAGGAGAAAGCTGAGGTACTCAACAACTTTTTTGCCTCAGTCTTCACTGGCAACCTCTCTCCTCACCCCTCCTGAGTCGATGAATGGCATGAAGGAGAC
>Ga0065711_1007098_pt1 | contig 20094 bp, 10 predicted proteins | sample Hoacrofraction12_FD_59098 | JGI IMG/M metagenome (GOLD analysis project Ga0065711, IMG submission 59098) | Hoatzin crop microbial communities from Cojedes, Venezuela - Epithelial fraction 12 v2 (version 2) | ecosystem: Host-associated > Birds > Digestive system > Esophagus > Crop | place... | reverse complement strand
CTGTCATGCTGCCATCTTATCTTCAGTGAACGTGTGTGTTTCAGTGAATGAAATCTTGTCTTGCTCTGTCAGTTTTGGCTACTTTTTTCAGTTTTCTGGACTAAACTTCTAAAGAGGGAAAATAATCTGATTTTTTTTTTTTAAAGCAGTGAAAGTTCTTTGAGTTTATCTTTGTAAAAGCCAGTTTTATTGTTGTAGAAGTTAAGGAATAGAGAGGTTATTTCCATCAATTTTAGTGGGAAATAAAATGGATTCGCATTCCAAGATCAGTTGGGTGCTTTAGAAGATCTCACTGGGTGGGCTGTTACTTCCCCCTGTTTTCTAATCTCTGTCTCTTTCTCCAGAAGTCTGCCTTCCCCTGAGCGGTCTTTCTGACCTTTCTGCTCCACCTGTCATAACTAATTGCAATATCATCCATCTGCACTGTGCAAAAAAAGTTTCCTAGAGCTAGTAAACTCTGGAAAAACCTATTGTTTCTTTTGACAGGTACAGCTGAGTCGATCCTTTTATAGCTATGCAGAAGTAGACGAGTTTATACCTTTCTTTTTCAAAGAGAGATGTCCATGAGGATGGTATGGAGAACAGTCTTTCTGTTCTGTCATGTGCACTGATGGTTCCAGGATCTTGTGTGTTGGAGGGAGTTTTTAATAAAATACTGTGGTGTATGTCAGTATGGGAAGAATAATAGTTGTTTTAGAAGTTCTGTTTCTGTAATTATTGCCCACCTGTAATGTAAGTCTAGTATTCAGACTTTGCATACTTAACAGTTGCTTTCTTAGCAGTAAGAACACTTGGAAGATGACAACCGTGGCATATATTGAATGTATCACTGTTAATTAGCAAAGTCTTAAACTTGGTCATAGCTGAATGATTGAAACTGGTTCTAAACTGTGTTGGGTAATTTTTGACTAGCTTGCTTTTTAATTTGTAAACTGTTTGTGAAAACATATTAACAGTTGTTACATGTTAAACAGTCTTTGCTTCTGCCTTGCTAGGTGATAGTTTGTTATTCTTGTCACTACCTGACGATAGGTTTTTTTTGATTAGAGTTTTGGTGACAAGCTGGAACGCTGACGTTCCTTCCCAGGATGAGCGTGACTCCCACTATCAGGATGCTGGTGCAGGTGCAAATTACAAATCTTCTTTTCAGGAACATTTGCTAATAGTTCAAGACTTCATTGAACATTCTTGCCAATAAGCTAAGTGTTAGAAAGTCAGCAAAGCATATGTAATGCTGCGAACACACTTGAAGTCCTGAAAAACCCAATTGCGTGATATAGTATGCATGATTAATATAACTTCAGGGAAGGAATTCAGTCTGTCAGACTTCACTGCCAATTGCATTGATGACAACCTGGTGCCTTTTTGCAGAGCAGTTTCCCTTACATAACGCTGCAGGCATTTGCTGTCTGTGAAACAGAAGAACTTGAGAACAGAAGAGCTTTTAAACAAAACAAACCCTGAAGGTTTGGGGTCTTTTGCTAATAGCTTGACTAATAGGATTTTTTTTTTTTTTTTTATAACTAAAGCAAATCTGTTAGAGGTACTGTTCAAGCTTGAAATTTCATCTTTCCTCTGGAGGATTCCTGACATGCTTTACCTGAAGGAAATGATCTTGGGAAACTCAGCAGTAGTCTACTGATTCTGTATCTTCTGTATCATTTTGTCCTGATATTAGATGTTCTTCAGAAGTGAAGACTGAGCCAAAAGATCTTTTTGATGTATCAGAGCACAGGCTGTATTTTGGAACATAAATGTTATTCTCGTGTCACTCAAGCATAAAGTGTTTAAACATTTTTCCTAAAAGTGTATTATGTGTTCTTAGGCATTTCTGTACACTAGTTATGAAAGTATCACTGACTTCTGTGACTACCTGACTAACAATATTGTTTCCAGTGGAGTTGCTACTGATACGATGAACTTGATACTGTGGGTAGTGTCTCAGCAGGAACAGATTTCTACTTTTGGGGTTATGTTATTGATGGTTCTTTTGAAAAGTAAATATTTAAACTACACAAAGATGAGCACTTGAAGTGTTGTTTTGAGCCAGTCAGAAGGGAAGGTATGTTTCTCCAGCAGTGCTCAGTTCATGGAAACACTCACTATGCATCAGGTAAAAGACAAAGCTTTGCTTTATTTCACGTGCAGAAGCCAGGAACTTACTGCATGCATTTTGACAGTAAAAAGCTGCCATGTCTTCAAGTGCTATCAGTAGAAACACAAGCAGGGATTCCTGCTGTAATTTTGAATTCAGAATAGGTTATGGAAAGTTACAAACACTGTCAGTATGCATGAAAAGGAGAAAATAATTATTGTAGGCTGTGAATGACATCCTTAAGTAGAGTGGCTAGATGAAGCAACAAATTAAGGGCATAACCCTGTGCTGTGATAAATGTTTTTATATACAGTAGATGGAAATTTTCATTTCTAGTCACCATAGTAAGCGTAAGGAAACACAACATAGAGGCAGGTTCTCAGGGAATAAGAAATATTTTGGTCTAATAGTATGCTGTGGCTTTCAAAAGACTCTATTGAGAGAAGTCACTAATACCGCAGTTGTTAGCAGCATGACTATAAACAGGATCAGTTTTTTTGTTCTGGCCAAACTCCAAACTGAAGTCTTTGTGGAAAGAACACTGTAACAGGGATCCAGGCCTCTGGCTGATGGACCGAATTGTTCAAGCCCCTGCCATGATATAAAACCATAAATAACTGTCATGGTAGCTCAGAACAAAACTTGTCAAGGCTGGTACCTGGACAGAGGAGATCTGTCCTGTACTCCTAAGTGTTGAAATCATTCGCCTAAAGACAGCGTAAGATCCAGATCTCTTGAGATGGAAATGTACGTAAAAATAAAGGAAGTTGTTTAGTAAATATTAATTAGATCACAAAGGACAAAACTGGACTTGGCGAAAATAGCATTACTCCTTACTGGGTAGAAAAGGAAGGAAGATGCTTAGGGAATATTTAAGTGTATGTATGAGAGATGGTTAGAGGTTTCATTCTAAATTTATAAAACAATACTCCTGTTCGTAAACCTTTAAATTTCAGAAAAATACAGTACAGCTGGTGTACTGCCTGTATTGCTGAATGCAGTAGGTTGTAAAACATGTACATGTATAGCTTCATACATCTTCGTTGGTGACTGGTGATTATTTTAAGATTGTGGTGGTCCTTGAATGTTGCATACTTCTGAAGTGTTAACAAGCAAACCCAGGTATTTGTGACCTAGTAAAAGGCATACTTTGGGGCACAATATGTTTCAGATTTGTTGAATTATCTCTTGAAATGTGAATCTGTTTAACTTCACCTTGTGGTTTTGGTAAAGTAATGTCTTAGAACATTCTAAATATTTGAACATGATACCCTTGTTAGCTGCTGCTGAGATGAGATTACATTGTTAAGTACAATCTAAAGTGATTTTAATTTTTTAATTGCATTCTCAGATTCAGTCCTGTTTTTTGCTGAACTGACAACCTTCCCATGAGAAATAGTGGCTTGAGGGAATGGTCTGGAGGCCATGCTGCCACTGTTATGGCACCTGTCTAATATGAGCCACCATAATCAGTTAAGGTATGTGGCAGAATATCATCCCTTGAGGAAGTGCTGTGTTCGAGCGTTGGTTTATGGGCTGAGTTATTTTCATTTTTATTTGTCAGTGCTTAGAGATCAAGGAAGATCAAGGAAGATCTGCTTGTCATTGTGATAGCAGCATAGAGCCCTGCCTCATCAGAAAGTCCAGGAATCTGTGTAGATGTGGAGGAAAAGCAATAAGGAAAAGACAAATAATAATTGAATGGAATGTACAGAGTTACAAGTCTTAGTAGGAAGGGACTACTTCTACATGATATGTAGCATCAAACACTGTAACTAAAGTAGGAGGATGAAGAGGTACAGCAAGGTGGGGTGGGGGGAGTGGGGAACATATGCCAGTAGACCAAAACAATTAAACGGATTGTAGGGCAGAAAAGGCTGTTAGCTCTTCAGTACAAGGGAAAAATGTCCTGGTAAATATTCTAAAAACAGCATTAAAAAAAAATCAGTCAATCAAAAATCAGTCCCAAATGTCGCATCTTTGACACTGTCATGTTTGCTTCTGAGCTGGTAATGTTTTGTGTTAATATTGGTTAACTAATCAATTGTTGTTGATATTGTGGCTTCATTGCAGGCATCTCAAGGTGTGTTACATTCTTTGCGCAAAGAACAAATTTTTCCTAGATCTAGTAATCACTTCTGTGTTGCCCCTCTCCTCCCAGAAGGAGTTCAACATTGGTAGCTATTATGTTTCTTTTGTTTGTATTTAGCTTTATATCCATAAGTGATCAAATGTAATGACAGAAATCCCAAAACACCAGTAGAAGTTGGTCTCTAATGTTAATTGCTTTGTATTCCTTGGGTAAAGAGGCAACCCTAAGTAGTAGAGGTAAAAATGTATTTTACGTAGAAACACTTTTAGCAAGCTAATGGTGTCACTTGTAAAAATAGCAACAGCAGTCTATTCAAAACTGCTGAAAATATTGCATGGCTATTAAAGCTTAATTGTGGAGCACAGGGGACCGAAATAACAAAGTAAAGGTCTGGCCTTGCTCCTGCCCTTCTGTGTGTGTGAACTTTAATCATTTTTACAAAAGTCTTTGTTTCTATAGCAGTGCATCTTACATCAGCCACTATTTCTCATTCTGTGCTCCTGTTACTAATTCTGTAACATATGGCATATTTTTCTGAAACTTCAGTGCTTGCACAGCTTTTACGGTTGTGATAGTTCAGTATATCCCTACTGACTTCATGTAGGCTTTTTATATTATAGGTTTCTCTAAGTTACATATTTTAATACTTCTCTCAGCAGTTGCATGCTAGAAATTTTATTGTCAGCCAGCAGCACAGCTTTCTGCAGGTGCAATTCATAGGATGAGGCAAACGGTGAAAGCAACAAAGCTGTAATTGTGTGGTAGGTATCCTAGAGCATTACATGTGTGCAAAATTCCGCTCTTGTTCTGGACCACAAGATTGGTAATGTCTTGAGAACAAACGTTTCACTGTATTTGCCATGGTGGTGATTTTCATGAACTTTTGCTATATTAGAGTGTCTTTTAAATTTTATTGATGTTTTCTGAAGAAATCAAATGGAAAATGCAGCCAGTTCAGCTTCTTGGGCTGTTCTGTGAGACATAATTGCAAGAAGTCTGGCTATGACTGCATATCAACTTAAATCTAGCTGTGTCCTCATTTCTGAATGCTTTCATATTCAGTGATAACATTGTGAAATAAGTTCTTTCAGTGGAGCTTGGTATCCCTTGAAGAGCTGAGAAGAAATACCCCTTTTGTTTTTTTTCATTTGTATCCTTTCCCCAAGACCTCAGTAAGTCATTGTTGGTATCTACAGAAGCAATTCAACTTTTAGTTACAAGGGAAAAGCAATACATCATTTTCATATGTACGGTTTTTAGACCTCATGCAAAATCTCCTCAAGAAAATAAAAACTATGAAATTATTTTATTTACCTGATGGAGACCACTGTCAAAAGTATAGGGGAAATGAAGTAGGGCGATTGCAGCAGAGCATCATGGAGAAAAACTGGTGAATAGTCACTGCTTAGCAAGCCTGCTCAGTGAGTGTAGAATTCTGCCTGTCTAAAGTGATAACAATTGCATTATGTTTTAAAATAATAAATGTATTATTTTGAAAGTGTTATTCAATATAATCTTAAAATGGAATGCTTTTCAAACTACACAGATAGTGAAACATCTTTCTGTGTTTCTGAATTCCAGGTGAGTAGACTAATTTGTCCAAAACTTTCAGAAATATATCTTAAATTGCAAAACAAAGCTAAGATGATTTCAGTACAAAAGGTGGAGACTACTTAATGAGATGATAAACTAAAAGCAATTAAATTAGACTGGAAATATTTCAGCGGCCTTCAGTGTACTAGGAACTGCCTGTTGAAATGAGTGTTATAAATAACTCTGTACTCCCCTGCTCCCCCCCCTTTGGCAGAGTTGTTTCGCCAGTTAGTTCTTTGATTTTATGAAGGTTATCAGATCTCCAGGCTACTGAAATACATTTTAATTCATCTTGTTTATCTGAAGTTGGTTAAAAGATGGCAAATAAAACATAAAAATTCATTCCTAGCCTTTGCTTAGTGATAGTTCAGTGTTCAGTTCCAGAGTCTGTACCACTTTTTTTTTTTTTGACACAAGCATTCCAAATGCCACTGTCCTCTGCCTCAATCAGAGGGGAACTGTGGGCCAAATTAAGGACAGCTTTTATTAAAGAAATGTGAATCAAACAAGCAGAAATGCAAGCATTTGCATCTTTAATAAAAGAACAGTGCACGTCTTTCCCTCTTGACTAAACAATCACACAACCACAGTAAATGCAAGCCCTTACATTTTAATTATCAAGCACCTGCCCATCTTTAAGTGGTTGTCTTGAGAAGAGAGGAAGAATGTCTTAAACAGAAGGGGTCCTATGCCAGTGGCATGCAAGCCTCTGGGCAGCTGACTCAGCAGATAGTGCTTTCCCGAGGCTAGAAAAGCAGTAAACCAAAACTAATAAAAAACAAACCAAAATCAAAAAAATGTCACCAAATCCCATCCCCAAAAAGCACTCCCTGCCCCTAAATTTATTAACATCTGATTATTTTTTAATTTATTTTTTTAATGTACATCTCACTGTGGAGAATCTAACTTAGAAAGCACTGGACTAATAATAGAGAGAAATTGGTGAGCACAGCATCCAGTTACCTCCCTCATATAATTAAATGGTACAAGGAGTCAGTCTTCCAACTTCCATGCTTCTCTGGGTTTGACCAAAGGAAACAGACCAACATTTTGGCAGCCAGTTCTGCTTTCGATTCCTCGAATGTGCTGTGTTTCCGAAAGGTCAGCAGCTTTCCTTAACGCCCACAGCCTTTGCTGTAACCGGGAGCTGGGCCTGCGGCTGCAAGCCGTGGCAAACACGTGCTGCTTAACTTCAGGCAGGCATGGAGGTGCAGTGTTTTGTAGACAGCATCAAGCAGGTGATAATTGCAAATTATTTAATGGAGCTATGGATCAGGAATATAAAGAAAATAAATGGGAATAGCTGAAGGGAAAATAGCTATGCGTACTTCGTCAACAGTAGTTAGGTCAGAACAGCCTGAAAGAAAAAGGTAGTGCTATAGAGCACTTGTGAATAGCCTGGCTTATAAATATCCCATTTTAGATACGCTTTTGCAGCGATTGTTTCTAGATAAAGAAGCTTAGTGGGCTGTTACTGTCTTGATCTTTATGCCCAGGGCTGTAATGCTTAATTCTCATCCCACCATTAGACTTTCAATCCATTTGCTTTTATTGCAGTTTTCTATTTTTAAAACCATGTTTCCTAATTCTCTTTATTGTCACACTTGCTCCTGAAGTTTTGTTCTAGTGCTCTGTAGGTCACATGCTTTGGCTGCAGATGTTTTCGTACTGTGCTTTCTCAAGCTGAGATTTAGGGGACCTGATTTTGGTAATAATCACAAAACAAAAATGAAGTGTTCTAAGCAAAAATATCTCCTTACAGGAAAGCAGTATGGTTTCACTGTTTCTAAATATAATTCCAGATAATATGCTTATTGAGTTTAAGGATAGCTGTGTCTTTCTGAGGAGAAAAACTTACACTTCATTTTCCTGTCCTGTCAAAGAGAACCAGACTTCTGGAGAGACTGGCAGAGAAGCATTGCAGCTACACTCCTGGTAAACCTGAAACTGGTGAATGTCCCCGTGAACACCGTTTTTCCAGAGTTTGTGACACCCTGAGATAGCCTTAACTGCTGTCCTGATCTGATCACTGCACCCTGCAGAGACAAATCTCCTGTCGGCACTCTGGCTACAGCTGCTGGCACAGTATATAATAAGGATGTCCATAGGGGCAGGTTTAAGAGTATTTTTCCCCTCCCTTGGTAGATCTCACAAAGCATCTGTTGCTGAGGAGCATGGGAGAGAGAGGCTACTTCAGGACATTCTTTTCTGTGTTACTGTCTACATCCAAGTGAGGTAGTGTCACAACAACCCTGAATGTTATTTGTGCACATTAAGATGGTCAGAGGCACTCTAATGCTGGATGCGGTTAGGATGGCTCTATGGTAGGTACCTCACCTGTCTAGATTTGTCACAGAGTTCATCCTTGTATAGTGTCTAGAAGACTGTTTCTCTCATTAAGCAGTACCCAGATTTATTTACAGCAGTCTTCTTGACTTCCAAAGCAAAGTCCACATTAGAGGACACATGAATTTTGTAGTGGTTTGGGTTGGGTCACTGCAAACGTAGTTGCTGAGACAGTATTGCTTCCTACAGTGCTGAGTCAACAATTAGATGTTAATTGCAAAGTTGATAGCAGGTGTTTTATAAATATCTCTTTATGCTAATGACTTCCCAAAATGATAAGCTTTTCAGGATCAATGAAGCTGTTAGGGGTTATGAGAGTGGCAGGTCGCCACAGAGCTGAGACTTTGCTTCTTACTTGCAAAGATTAGAACAAAGATTTTAACCATTTACTTGTTTTCAGAATGATGAAAGAACAGTTTCTTCAGCTGAGTTACAGAAAAGGAGCCAAAAAAAAAAAAGGTGCAGAGAAAATGTAAATTGGGGAGAAGAAATGGTGTGGGGTGTGCATTTATGTTTTGTTTTGTGGTTTAAAATGGGTACCATTGCTATGGCTCTTTCTCTCCACTGCAAGTAATTCATAAAACCTGTCACTTCCATCTTTTTTTCCATACCCTGCATATCATGACCCATCACTCTTCTACTATGGTTAATTATTCTGAAAATACTTAGTTTTACTTCTCTTCTGTAACTGTGATTATACATATCTAAAGAGGATAAACCACAGTAACTATAACACTACCTAACCCCAAACCCACTTCCTTCACATAGTGTAGACCTTTTCTTCTTTTATTCTTATTCACTGACAAGGAAGCATCTCTTTAACAATGACTTCACTGAATGTGGTTCACAACGTCTTAGATGACTTATTTACTAGCTATAGTGGTTGCTAGCTGTACTATTTCAGTAGCTAAAACATGCAAAAGTTGTTTAAATAACTTGGACAAATAGGTCTAAGTGGCAATTTTTCACTAGACAATTGACTCTGGTAGTTGACTTTCACCTTACCATTCAGGATCTCTTAAAATGGAAAATAAAGTATACATTAGCAAACTTTCAGTAAGTAGTCATAGTTTTTAAACTAATCTTCACTCTGTTGATATCTCTTTGGAGGCTAGGTGTAGCATAAACTACACGGCTGTCTTCCCAAGTGGTAATGGAATAAATTGTTTATTGACAGCCTGATTTGCCATCATGTAATTGGAGCTTTGGAGGAAGATCCTATTTGTGGTGCCGTTGTAGTTTTGACAGGACTGGGATCAGGCCGTCATTTTTTTTTCTCTTGAAAATCTAATGTGAAGTATAAGCATACCTGATGATGTTATTTTACAGTAGCATCATATAAAAGGAAAAGCCTTGTCTTGCCACAGGCAGTTGGAAAGCATCACTACTTACAAGAAGGAAAGATGATCATTAATTTTAACTGTAATAAGCAAATGGCGAAAGGGGCGTAACAGGAAAACATGATTACACTACATTTTTCTAAATAAATATTTAATTTTGATAGGTTGAGGCGTTTTTGTAAAGGCAGAATTACAACAGACTTTGCAGGATAAGCCAATAAAAATTATTTGTCAAAATATCTCCTAGAAAATTTTAATTATAAAATTATTTTTGTAAGTAATTTCCTGTACAAGACTGCCCTATGAATGTGCCCCGTATGTTTACTCTAGCACTGAAAACCAAGACAATGGTTAAATTTTCTCAGACTCCTTTTTATAAACAGAATGGGTTAGCATTGTGTGACTTTTTTGACCTTTCATACTCTCTTTAAAACATCTGGAAAAAAAGGGATTGCTGGAAGATTGAATTATGTTATTACAACTGTAGTACTTCTGTGTTTCTTTGAGGTGATTGTAATTTGATGCTAAGAGTTCCATTATGATCCGAGTACTGGTGTAATGTAAACTGTCACCAGTGACATTTTTATGCCCTGACAGCTTTGTTTCTAGTGTGTGGGTAATTGTGAATTAGGCTAATAGATTTTTTAGCTAGAAGAAAGAGACCTCTTGTTCACCTTGGTCTTGAACGTGTGTTAAATAGATGTGTACAGCAATTACTCATTTTGTTTAAATATGTAATATTTTACCCTTAATGTTGCACTTGTCACTGTCAATAAGTAAGGATGTAAGTTTACCTGGATTGCTGAGTATCATGTTGCCTAACTGGCCTTTGTTTAATTTTTTTTTCCTTGTTACTTTCTGAAGTGAAAGCTTTCTTATACGGGGAAGCAGAATGTACCCGTGTTTGCAAACCTACTCAATGATGACTTCTACAACCTTTCTGAAAGCATGTTTCATCTATAATTCACCAGGCAATATAATTCACTATTCTAGATCTTTTAACTACTTTAAACTATATAAAGGCAAGTAATCTTCAACTGCACTAAAACGGTAAATGTTCCTAAACAAGTAATAGTTTAACTGCAATTTTATAACTAGGATTTTCTCGTTTTACCCTGTATGATCTTTGTCATGTTTGACATGAAAGTTTTTTGGTCTTTTTCCACAATTTTCCCTATTAAAGCTTCATAAAAGACTTTGAACTAAGGTTTTCTCCTAAGGATATAAATGAAAAGTGAACTGGCAATGACTCAGCAATTTATTAGATGCCTCCTTGGAATTTGTGTTTTAAATAAAGTACAGAAAACTGTTCTGAGGAAAGAAAGAATTGTTTCAACTAAGAAGTTTTAGGAATTAAATAACTGGATAGTTTCCAGATGCAGTTGGAAAACTTGAGTGTTATTTCGATCTCCCTCCACTCAGTTTATCCAAGAGAGAAACTGTTTTTCTCTGAGCATCCAGGATTAGGTTTCCTGTTAATGTACCTGAATAACAAAGCTACAGAAACTGAGACAGCCAGGGATTGTTCTACCACTGGTTTTCAAACAGGGGACTGCCACCCCACTATTAAAAATATCTAGAGACTGGTTGTGTAATATAGTCTTAAGCATTTCATAACTAGTGTATTTCTGTCATGTTTGAGAATTACTTGCTTTTAATCCTTTTTCAGGAGTGTGGAATATCTGAAGAATAAAATACAGTGTTACCCAATAAATAATAATTACCATTTAAGGATCTGAATTGTCCTGTAGAAGAAAAAGGAAATACATCCTTGGACTGTGTAGTAAAAAAAAGAGCTGAAATACATTTAGGAAGAGTTAGTCCTAAAAGGTGACTCAGATTGTGACTGTCCTCATTAGGATGGTTTTCTCTAATTATGGGAATTCAGCTTTCACAGATAAGAACCCACTGAATAGTTTCATGGTAAGAAGGGATCAGTTATGCAAACTAACCAACTGTATTCGCTCCATATGTGATTGGGAAAGCTTTAGGTTGGTAAAACTTGGGTTTTCTTTTGGTGGAAGTAATGCATACCTGTTAATAGACTCTTAAAAATAATTTTTTATGCTCCTTTTGGAGCATAACAATAGCATGGCTATTAAAATAGATTAAAGTAGTAAAGCAAGTGAAGGTTGGACTTTCTTGCTAGGGTTTCCTTTTGTCGGCATTTTCAGATATTTGGGCTGTGTATACACCAGTATTGTGTGATTCAGCTGTAGAGCCTCTGCTGTCAAAGCAGGAGAGAGGGATGAAGACACCATTAATGTTAATCCCTTGAATGCAAAACTGGGGTAACAGAAGAACAGCTCCTTTACTGTATGTGCTGTCAAACAGTTGAAGTACTGTATTTTTCAGTCAAAGTCAAGATGTAAATATACTATTTCTCTTTAATCTGGCAGTGTGAATTGAACAGGTGAATTAAGTGCCTAACTGGAGTTTTATGCTGCAGGGATATGACGCAAGACTACTGTATCATAACAAAGGAAAGTTTTTGTGGATACATTATTTCAAAGGGAGTAATTTGATGTATCTATCTGCAGAACCTTTTAGCAGGACCAACTTCTTGCCATTTCTGTGAGAGAGCATGTTACCCCTGCCACAGATTTACCGTAGCATTAAACAGAAGTCATAGAAAAATGATGTAATTGTTTCAGTAAAGAGGACGTAGCGATCTATGTATTCATACACATAATTGTGTTTATGCAGTGAACATAAATTTACATTTTAATTTATTTAAATTACTATTTTGTAGTAAAAGTACGAAGTTCATGCTGAAATATACACAACTAATCACCAAGAGCTTTGAGTTAAGGAGTTTATAATCTGTACTGCAAGATGATGTCTGTCAAGAGTTGAATTTTTGAGGAGAGTTCAAGCAGGGCCCTGGAATGGTGTAAAGCCTGTAGTACTTCTCTGGCATGCCAAGACGAAGGCTTGTTGGATTCAGGTTGCTTGGGAATGCATCCCAACACAGGTGATAATCTCCATGTGAGGCTGAATACCAGCATGAGACCAATAGTCAGCAGATGATCAGCATTCTTGAGGAAGGGTGCCTGAGAAAACAACCACTGCAAGGCAGCTGGGCAGGGGAAGAGATGGCCTTTAAAGATCAGTAGGGTGAACATGGATTTCCTTTCCTTGTTTTCCACCTAGATTCTTTATATTTATAGCTGCAATAGCTATTTTAAATACTGTAAATACATATTATGATTCCAGATTAATTTTTAATTCAGGATGATTTAAGGTAATAATAACACCAAGGTTACAAAGAACCTAAAACTCAAAGCTTTCATAGGGCTCAGTGTGCTCTTCTAGGTACTGTTACTGCGTTATGCCCATATCTTCATAGCTCCTTACATACTGGGAAGTACTTTAATGGCTTCCATTCTAGAGGTGAGGAAGCTGATATTTAAGAAATGAAAGATTAAACCTTAGCCCTGAAGCAAAATATAAGTGTCTGGGTTTAAGCCTTTCAGAATCTGTTCCTGGTTAAATCTGAGGCTATTCAGTAGAAGAGAGAATGAATGGGATAATGGCAAATCAGAATATTTTTACTCTCTCTTTCTGTGTATTATTTCGTGCTGCACTCCTTTTATCAACATATGGGAAACTTCAGTGGTGTGGGAGTCTATCAGGAACTTCTAATTGCTACTACAACTGTAGATGTATGTGCCCCCAGTCCGTGAACTGCTTGCTCGCTGTATCATCCCTTGCACAGTGGAGTGGCAGTAGGCCCTGCCACTAAGGCCACACACATTTTTTGCAGTTCTGTGAGCAGTGTACGGTATTTCAGTTTTCTCCTTGGCTGTTTTCAGAGGATAACTTACTATGAAATCTCAGTGTTCTAAAAATAGTATTTAGATTTCAGAACTCCCTCCCTGTGCTGAAATCACACACATGCTTGCTTCCACCAGCCATTTAGAATTTAAAGAATTTGAGTTATTCCTTGATGGAGCAGAATTCTTCACTGACAAAACACTGATGCATTTGTTAGTAACAGTGGAAAACAAGAATAAAACCAGCAGAACAACAGTATTGCAAAATATAAGTCACTTTTATTTGCCTTGAGAAAACTGGAGATATGATTCTGAAGGGAGATAAAGGGTTACATTTTTCTTGAACAGTAAAAGACAAATATACTCTGACATTAAAAATTAAATGACACTGAAAGAGGGAAGAAAAGTAGCTGCCGGATGGAATCTTTTTACTTTGTGATGGACCTAGCTTGTTGGCTCAAACTAAGACAGATGGAAAAGCATTTTTGTAATGGCATGAGTGTGATGGATGGTAAGCACGATCAGCAGTTTTGACTAAGATCTACCATCAGCCAGCGCAGTATTTGATCCCTGTGGGTTCAGAGCTTTCGGTGCAGTTCTGGAATGCATGTCTGTTCTGCTGGGCAGATGCGGTCTCCCATGTGCTCTGCAGTTGAGTTGCCAGAGTCATGAAGGCACAGGGAAGCTCCTGCAATGCATGGCAGGTCCCTTTCTTATTTTGCCCTCTCGGAAAAGAGGGGTTGGTTTGCATGCGTCCTAAAGCCATGACTGTAGAATGGACCTTTCATGCAGAGGAAACCAAACATTTGCATTTGTCTTCATTCACTTGCCTTTTCAAAATTTCAGCTAATGGAGGGCAAGTGATTAATCAGATTTTGTTGAATACAGCAGTAGATTTCTCTTTCTGAGTAAGCTGCTGAGATCCCATCTCTGTGTTTTTGAGTATCTTGTTTGAACAATGGCTTTTACAGCTTCCAGAAGGATGATCTTCTGTGGACTCAGTACATCACAGGAAAGAGACTGCCGTGTAGACCATGGCATGCAGTTTGCACTGGGAAATTAGAATGTGTTAAATTTTTTGTTTGTTTGTTTTTCTTTGCTTGCTTGCTGCCTTTTAGAAAATAAAAGATAAATAATGGAAAAATTAAGCTTTTAGTTATGGATTTGCATAGTCAGCACCTGGAGTCCAATTTACTGATGGGATAAGCTGAGAACGTGACAAACTAAATAATTTTAAAGGCAGTGTTGTGGAGTATAGGTGTGTAGGATTATCTGAAAATGGTCTGAGTTAGCAAAGGGCCTCAGAGTGAAGTACTCTAGACTACAGCAGCAGTTACCGTCTGTTTAATATTCAGCACTCAGTTTTGTCTTAGAAATAAGTACAAGTTCTGATCTGCTCATGGAAGCTCTGGTAGCAGAAGTTCGGTTCTGCTGAGTTGAAAGTGGTTCGTTAGAATTGAATTCACTGAATGATGGTGGAAGGCTGTTGGCATTTAATTTCTCTGCTCACAAAATAGATGTGGATGTCTAAGGCATTAAGGACAGTTGTCTTGGATGAGTTCTGCATGCGTTGTTTTGGTCCATTTTTTCTTTCACACTCTGGTTCCCATAAAGATGATTTATCTTACAGGGAGGGTCTTAAACTCTAAAATAAAACTCTAGTCTGGAATCATAGCATACTAGGATGTCTTCTGGCTTCCAAACATTAATATAGCTTTACTCAAAAGTACATGAAGTAGCTCTGATTTTTGTTTTTGATACAGGCAATCTCCTAGTCAACAGAAGTGGTAGATTTGAGTTTGTTGAATTAGTTTAGTAATTTTAAGATATATAGCAATGTCAGAGTAAGTGCGCTTGGCTGTATTGCTACTTATCACATAATTGTCCCTTGCTGATGTGAGGATTACAGCATCGCTGTGAGTAACTTCCACATCAGTGAAGATAACTGTTGACTGATCGGAGCACTATTTAAGGTGGTTTCTGATTTGGCATACAAGTGTGATGTGCTCATCAGGGTGTTCTGTCACTGCTCCTTGCAGATGCATTTCGTCATAGTCTGTTCAGAGAGGCAGGGTTTCAGAGGTCTCAGGGTTTTGCTGTACACTCAGTATTGCTCAGTGACTCAGTAAATCTCTGTAGTCGAGTACACAATGATTATCTTTCTAGCTTACTGCGATTTTCTTTCTCCGTTTCTGTTTTCCATGACTTGGTGGTACGGAGCTGATCTCAGATCACAGGCAGGGGGTTAATACCTTGTAGTGATCTGGCAGGGCAGAATGTTGGTAATTGTCATTGATGGATTGACCAGCTCCATCACTTTCTCTTTCTTGGTGTGCCAGAGCTGTTCTCAAAGCTTGCTTCCTCTATCTGTTTGTGTAATACCTTTCCTGAGGAAAAATGGACAACTTAATTACCAATGACAAACTATCATGCACCTTTCAGAAGCACTGATGTATCGTAATATTTTTTTTTTAAATCATGGCTAACAGCAGGAGTTTCTTAGTCCATGTACAATATTTCTGAATGAACTGCACTCTCCAAACATTTTTTCATACTAACTCAATAAAGGATATTCTTTATATTTTTTTTTCTTCATCTACTGAATACCATCTTTTGGGTTTGCAAATCTAGCAACATGTAATAAAATACAGTGTTAAATGTGCGGTTGTTAGGGCTTTCAGCTTTTCTAGGTGCAGTTGCACCTGTATCATTGCCAGTTGTTTTAGCAAGTGGCTTTAGGACTGAGACAGTGGTGGGTGTTGAGAAGATGGTCAGAGAAACACTCAGATGTTTGCCAGAAGTGGTCACAAAAGGCTGTTAGCCCAAAAGTGTTATATTTGCAATAAGACATAGCATGTCTTGAAAAATGAATGGAATTTGCAAGAACAACTTGAAGTGATTCTGCAGTTCCCTTACTACGGGGCTCCAAGCTGAACCAGTTTCCTGTAAGACTTGGTTGAGCCACTGCCGTGAAATTGTCCTTTCATACTAGATGAGATGCAGCAAACATGAATATCTTTCTGGCATAACTATTTAGTTTCACTGTTTGTAAAATGAAATGTCTTCCAAATGTCCGTCATAAATTCTTATAATAGAGATGTAGAAAGAAGACAAAATCTGTGCCAAACAGTCTTGAACAGCAGACTGCTAATACACTTGAGACATTTCTCCTAGGAAATTGGAGCTCTGTAATAGAAAGCCTGTTTTCGGATTAATCTAAATGACTGTATTATTAGACTAGAATGGGATATTCTCAGCCAATGAAGAATACTTTTGTCCCCAATCAGTCCATGGGGTGAAAAGCAGACATAGTATTTGGTCCCTGTTGCTGGGAACCAGGAGGAGAATAATCAGCCAGGAGTTATCCAGTCAGCGTATGGATAATACACAGATAAGGATGTGTGATTCTGTTATTCTGTGAAACTTAATCTGAATTAGTTAAGCAGCTATATATCTTGTCCATAGGACAAGTATTAGCTAATAGCATTGAGTAGAGAAGGATCTGAAGTGCTTTTCGAAGAAAAAGTAACTTACAGGCTCAGTTCTAGTTTTTAGTCATGTCCTTTCCTCCCCATCCCTGCGTTTTGGAAACCAAGAGGTATTTCAAAAGGAGAAAAAGTAAGAACTTTCTTCTTCCCCCAACTTATTTTATAAGGAGAGGTCATTTGGCCAATTGGGAGCTACATAGATTTTTGTACAGATACACATGTGACTGGTGGGAACCATCGTGAGTTTAGAGTGAAGAAAAGCAGCACTTTGCTGTGTTGTAAACCGCAGTTACTGCCCTGCCAACGCGGCAGGGGTGAGCTGGCATCTTGGCGCGGGTGACCTCGCAGTGCCGTGAGAGGTCACCGAGGAAGGGTTGTTACTGTGGGTGTACGGGTCGCCTGTTTCTGCAGTGTCTGTTGGTCCCTGTCTGGTTGTAGACAGGTTGTGCAGTGCAGAACTTCGCAGTATGCTCGATGTAGGCAGGGGAAGAAGTCTTCTCAGACAGGCATACTACATACACAAGATGAAGACTTCTTCAAAAAACGTTTGCTGTTCGTAGGACACAACAGGTATTTTCCTCCTGCCTAACTCTTTGAACTGTACTTATGGCCTGTGCAGTGATAAAGTTAGATATAGTCCTTTTGAGCGGAGGGATAGTCTAAAGAGGGAGTAGAATATTTATATAATGAATAAAGGCTGAAACATGCTTCAGGCTTTAATTAAGCCTCCAGAAACATTGTGTCAGGACAAAGTAGATACCAACATGAACTGACTACTGATCTACTATTCAGAGATCATAACCTTGGTCTAATTACATTATTAGTATATAAATTATTGCATGAATTATTTATTTAAAATTAATATTACAGATATTAGTTGTCATTAATAACTTGGAGGTGCCTTTTTGTCACAGAAGAACAGATTAACATTATAATTACTGCATGAAAAATAGATATTGATGAAATATTGCTGTTTGAGACATATCATTGTCATTACATTACGCATTTTTTCTATTCACTTTTCTCTGTTCATTATTCTGCATTTCTAATTATTGAGCATTCTGCATTTCTAACTAATTCTAAATCTTTGAGAAGAGCTGTTAACACTGTCATTTATTAGTAGATATATCAATATGGGCTATTTTAGCACCTAGAAGAGTACTTGGTTACTTGTGGAAGGTAAAACAGAGACAGAAGAACTCTGCAACAGCTTAATAGATGAACTTGCGAGTATTGTGGCTGCAGTTTTGTGAATCTGTGCTGACTGAAATCCTGGTCTCAAATAAATGACTTTACATTTGTTTTCTTTCTTTGAATTTTTTTTTCCCTTCAGCTTCTTGAAGAAGGCAAGAAGAATCAGCAGCATAGTTAAAGCCATGATACACAGTGCAAGAAATTAGAAGTGTTGACATTTCACTTTAATTGTTCGGTGCCAACTGTTGGGGAATACTAGCTGGACAATTTAACAGAGAAAAAGCATCTCAGTTTGAGATCTTCAGAACAAATGTTGTGCCTGCGTTGTAATATTTGTGCAGAACCGTTAAAACCCCCTATTTGCTAGTGACCTCCTGAAACTGCTCGGAGATGAATAATAGCTGTAGTTAAAAGCTCCCTGAGGAGTGCCCCTGTAGACTGACTTCTGGAGTACAAAGGTCTTTTGTGCTTGAATCAAAGAATCCTGATTTATCTTTGGTTAGATAAACATTTGGGCTCTAATAACAAATATATAATAACTGTTGTCTTCTATAAAATTATTGTAGGGACAGAAACTGAGACATCTTTCTGTGAGTGGCTTATCCACAAATTCTGCTTTCTTCTCGTTTGCTGCCTGCTGCTGTACTGTGTTCCGTATGTGGATGTCCTTTCAGATGTCCTCTGTTCAGGAGAGACAGGCTGAATTTTCCTGCTGCGTAATCCTGCTTTTCTTACCCTTCATGCATTCTGTACATCACTCTTAGGTTTTTGGATGTGGGTTTCTTCTTTTTTTCCACTGCCACCAAGCAGTCATGTTTCTGTTAATTCTGGGTCATGTGTGAATGGTGCAAATTCATTATTTTCCAGCTTTATCACCAGAGGAAAAAGAAGGTAACAGGAAAGGTATTCTGCCTTTCGTGGGACGCTGCTGTGCTTAGCACAGCTGTTGTGTGAAACTAATAAACTGCTGCTTACTGTTAAGCAGTTGCATCACTTGTGAGAGATCTTTTTCTGGCGAATTCCTAAGGAAACGAGGATTGTACTTGTCCTAGGTTTTAAGATTAGGAGAAGTTTGAAAGTTTTAACAATCTTCATGGGTTTCATTCTGTCACTGCAAGTCTGGTGTCTAATGATGTTAATTAAATTTATAAGTACATAACAAACAACTAGTAGATTCAAACTGCTATTTTCAGTAGTTCAAATTTAATATATTTATTAAATGCTGAGGAATGGACATTGTGCTTGTCCGATACAAGGATTCATTATCTTACGGAGGACTATACAAAGTTACTTTTGTGGCCGGCAGAACTTCTGTTAAATTTATGCTTAAGATGAAAAATTATTGGTACTTTCAATAAGTGTCACTGAAATTAGTGCAGTATTAGCTTTAAAAAAAAGATGAGCAAATCCTGTAACATTTATTTTGTATTTTTTTTTTTCTTTTTGTTTTCACTGGTACTTAAAGGAAAACTATGATTTAAGACTACTGCTGCCCACACTATGTCAGATAGGCTGGATCATATCTACAACAGATGAATTCTTGTTGAATGGCAGTGTATTTCCATTTTGTGTAACAGGCATTTTTTTTTTAAGACTGGAGGATAGTTTTCTGAAGTATACAGATGCAAGCATTATGTGTTTTAGTTTTTATTTATTTATGCAAAATATGGAAAGCAAGAACTGTGTGTCTTGTGGTTGTCATCAGTTGTGTGCTGCTCAGTCACTTGATCAGCTTTTGATCACATTCATGTTGTGATTAGGACTTTTTTTTAGGTGAATCAGAAGTAGGAGTACGAATTGTGTTATTCTGAAGGTTTAATCGACTCTGATATTTTGGCGAAGTCACCTGGAAAAGGATAACCTCTTGTTTTCTGTAGGAGCAGTCACCACTATGTTATCTGCAGAGCCTGTCATGATAGCTCTATGTTTAACAGATCAAGAAGGAGGCTTACCCTGTTCATTGATCCCAGCAGGGAACACGTTAAGAGTGTTACAAACGGTGACAAGAACCAGTTTCTACTGAGTGTGTGCAAAAAGGATAAACATAACTACTTCAGATAGTTACTGATGCAGATCATCTTCAGGCACCATAACTACAAGACTAAAAATTAGGTGTTGTGAATTACTCTATTAATGGTTTCAAGAATCCCTAGAAACTCTTCTTAACGAT
>Ga0065711_1037183_pt1 | contig 20096 bp, 13 predicted proteins | sample Hoacrofraction12_FD_59098 | JGI IMG/M metagenome (GOLD analysis project Ga0065711, IMG submission 59098) | Hoatzin crop microbial communities from Cojedes, Venezuela - Epithelial fraction 12 v2 (version 2) | ecosystem: Host-associated > Birds > Digestive system > Esophagus > Crop | place... | reverse complement strand
CCGCTGGACTCTCTCCAGTAGCTCTTCATCTTTCTTGAACTGGGGAGCCCAGAACTGGACACAGTACTCCAGATGAGGCCTCACCAGGGCAGGGTAGAGGGGAAGGAGAAAGAAAGAAAACAGTGTTTATATAGCTTACAATTATGCAGGGGTCGTTCAGGGAGCTTTACTTAGAAGCATTTTCTGCATTGATTGCTCAGCGCTATGCAATTACACACAGCCTCCCCTAAAGCAAGGCCTGGTTTTTGCTCAAGCTGGCACACAGACCTAAACCCTGCCCTGCCCAGGACAGAGAAGACCAAGCGGCAGTGCCATGGGCCGTGGGCCGTGAAGTCTTCAGTTCTCTGCCCTCCTCTGTCCAAGGGGATTCAACCTTCTCTCTCATTCTCAGCTGAAGGGAGCCCGAAGGATGAGGGTCGTTGAACTGGCTCTCCCTCTTGCCGAGTCCTCCATCCAAGGGCAGCTCCAGCTGGGGAAATGACCTACTCCTTCTCTTGACAGCTGTTAGAAAAGGAGTGGCATGGTCCACTTGGGACAGGATTCCAGGCAGTGAATCTTAAATGTATATTAACTGTATCTAACAGACTAAATACCTCAGCACCTGAAAGAGGCAAAACTGAAGATACACCTGTTTGCCCGGAGTTTCCTGCCACGTTGCGCTAAGCCTGAGGAGGCTGCAATTGCATTGCAAAGTGTATCAACTGTTTTGGCTTCTGTTATGAGGTGCTTAGCTTTTGTCAGGCACTGTGCAGTGCGTTTTGACACAAACTTTTGCAGTGATCAGGCACTCAAAATTTAGCCACCAGCAAAATAGCATCGCAATGCCGGAAGAAATTCAAGGCATCTTTTGTGCCTCTAGACGTGAAACTTAAAGCAACCCATAAGCATGTGTTAAGAAATTGGTTCAGCACTGGCAGAGAAGTGTGGTACCTGATGTGCTGGTACTGTAAAGTTAAAAAGCTCAGCATGATGCTCCAATAACACAAACACAGCTTTCAGGGAAGCTGACTTGCAGGAGAGAAGCTGGTGAAGGGGTCTGGAGAACAAGTCTCAAGAGGAGCAGCTGAGGGAACAAGGATTTGTTTAGTCTGGAGGAGGCTGAGGGGGGACCTTATTGCTTTTTACCTGAAAGGAGGTTGTAGTGAGGCAGGTGTTGGTCTCTTCTCCCAGGTAACTAGCAATAGGATGAGAGGAAATGTCCTCAAGCTGCATCAGGGGAGATTTAGATTGGATATTAGGAAAAATTTCTTTACTGAAAGAGTGGTCAGGCATTGGAACAGGCTGCCCAGGGAGGTGGTGGAGTCACCATCCCTGGAGGTGTTCAAAAAATGTGTAGATACAGCACTTCAGGACATGGTTTAGCAGGCACGGTGGTGATGGGTTGATGATTGGGCTTGCTGATCTTAGAGGTCTTTTCCAACCTTAATGATTCTATGAGACAACCATGTCTGTGCCCACTGGTGACTGTTGTTTCAGTGGGGGATTCTATCCCAGGTGATCAGGCTTGATTTTGCCTAGCTTGGGAAAAAGAACAAAATCCAAATCCAAAAGTTTATGACTATGAGAAAAACGGTTGGTTGGCTTCTATGCTGGTCCATTTTGAGTGCTTGGTATCATTTTCCACTGCCATAAAATAAAACCAGAAGAAGTGGATGCCAAATCTAACCATCTCCGTTCTTGTTTTAGCTACAGAGCTTCTGAGATGTCCACAGGATGCAGGGACAGAGGTATGTGTCAGAAGCAGAGGTGATAGATGTCATTAGGAAACAGAATGCATGTGCAAGGATGGTCTTGTATTTGCTGCTGGTCTTGCAGAGTGATGCTGTAGGTGCATGTTCTTTCTGCCGTGAGCTGCACAGCTGGAAGTTGTTCCTGTCCTAGTTGCTGGAAGTTACTACTCCTCCCAGACCACATGATCCAGTGAGAGCACCTGGGCAAGGCAGCTGGGTGAGGTTACACAGCTGAGGAAGTCAGTTTTGCCAACTACCTGGCTTTAAGCAGATGAGGAAGGGCTTGCATGCCCTTTTCTTGGCAGAAATGAGGTGACAATGCTTCCTGGTAGGGGCATGGTAACCCCCAGTTAGGAATGATAGTCTTTGACAGGCACAGCTGTTTGCAGAATCCATGACCTAGTATGAAAACTTCAGGTGTCAACGGAAAATTAGCTAGACAATGGCAAACATAATATTTGCAGATGGGAAGAATCTAGCCAGGCTTTCAGGCATTAGAGGGCTATGGCACATGGTACTGTGGTGGCCACAGGGTTGCAGGACTCCTGGCTCACATCTCCCTCCTCCAGCCTCCCCCCACTTCTGCCTTCCAGCCTCCCCCAGAGGCAGGGTCAGCTGGAGGGGTCACCCGAGGGATGTCCTCCCCCATGCTGGCATCCAGCATGGTCTGTCCAGCAGCAGAGCTCGGCAGCTCTGATATGAAAGCAAGCACACACACAGCCTGCAGTTTTGGCTGCCTGCAAAAGCAAGTGCTGGCCCTCAGCCCTGGCAGCTGGAATGCAGAAGTGCAAAGTGAAAGGAACAAAAGCACCGCTTCCTTTCTCTCCTCTTTATCTGTTTATTCAGTTAGTTAATCTAGTTTGGGATGCTGTGTGTTCTGTGGGCAGCCTGTCATCCCCAAGCTACTGTAACCTTGATTAAATCCAAGTCCTTTAATAAGGAGAGAGCTACAGCTCTGCATGGTGGTCCCACACTGTGCGAACAGCAGTCGGGAAGTACAATTACACATCGTGACAGATGCAGAGCACTAACGTAGGTGTTGAACCCACACACAGCTCACAGCCGAACAGGGCTGGCTGAGCCCTATGGCGTTTCAAGGGGAACGGGCTGAAGAGGTGGAAGCTGACAGATTGTGTGGGTCTTCCACCATAGGTCTTAAAACCCAAAGTCACAGCAGCTTTTGTCTGAGTGAGGGTTTGCTCGGGAAAGCTCAGCAGTAATTTTTCCTTTGCTTTGTAGCCATTCTTCCCAAAAGTGAGTCTTGGTTTTGTCATACTTTGGGCAAATTGTGCAAAAAAGAATTTTGGTAAGAGCCCACTTCAGGTAGGTAAACAAAACAAAATGAAAGATGGCTTTTGCACTGAACTTTGTATATCATCATGTTAAAACCCCTTGTAAGAGTCAAAGGGATGTCTTCCTGGTTTCAGCTCTGCTTTTTTATAACATCTTCATTGTAAGCAGATCCCTCACCATCAGCAGGTCTGAGACCCATGGACTTGAAAAGATAGCAAGAGGGAGTGAGAGAGGAAGAGGGCGAGAAAATAAGCTCAGAGGTAATGTTTTTACCTCTTGATCAGGGTCTTTCCAAGAGAGATGTACACAGAAGTTTCCACTACATTGGCCACGGTTAATGAGGCTGCAAAGGACTTTTCCTCAGCAGGTGACAAGTCCATTTTTGAGTGCTCAGCCGACGACGTTAGTAGCATCATGTACTGTATCCAGCCTCAGCTACCCCTCTCCCTTTCGGAAGCTGGGCTCAGCAGCGCTCTTCAGGATGGCAGCTATGGCACATGTTCCAGTGACTTTCTTCTCATTGATTAAAGGGCGATTGAAGTAAGGCTCACTATAGCTAAAAAACCCAGGTTTTTCTCTGAGGATCAGCAGCGTGCACACAAGGAGAATGGGGAGAGGGGTGGGAGCTTTTAATCTACGAGTGGTACAAAGAGTTACTGGCATCAGTACAGCTGTGGAAAACAGAGGGTTTATTGTTTAGCATGCCCATGTTTCACACACAGCCGAGGAAGTGCTGATGAAGCAGTCACACTTGGGGGAAGGGGAGGAAAGAAGGCTGTTTATTCAGAAAGGAAATTATAGAGCCACAGACAAACATTGCTCATGCTCTTCAAAAACTCACCACTGCTCAAAAGGCAACATCTGAGGTCATCTATTAATAGGATTTATGCTACTGAGCAAGCTGTCTGGAGAATACAATAGAAATTAGTTCCAGGGTACTTTTGTTTCCTGATACTTTTGCAATCCAAACAACAAACAAAAAAGTCAAGATTGCTATCTGTATTTCTTTGAATGCATAAACTTCTGTCTGAAATTTGGCTGAGGGTAGGCAAATGCTATCCAACTGCATTTTTTTCTTTCAGTCTGCTTAAAAAACAGTACAAAGAATTCCTCATTGGCTTTGATAACGGTAGAGGGAAAGGGGTAGAGGAAGGAGGAAGCAGCCTTCCAGCTACCTCAGACAAGCAACTGGCCGCTGCCCAGGGCTGTGAGGTGTAGGCGCAGTAGGCAAAGCCATGGTAGGGTTCCCGAGATGCAGCGCTGTCTCCAACCCATCTCTTGAGCTACCTACGCTGCCTGGAATGCTGCAGCTCCCGCACTGGAGCCGGAGTCAGGACATTCCTCCTCGCCCTCCCTGCCCTCTTCACTCCTTACAGAAAAATGCTTCTGTACAGACCTTTGCTACAGTTAAAGAGCTGCCTGGCACATCTCTTTTCTTAATTTTTTTTTCCCCATCTGCTTTAGTGCATAAATTCTGGATTTCTACTTGACTGTCTCAGTGTGTGCTGGGGGGAAGGGGAGGCCACATGAAACAGCTCTGCTGTATGTGCCCCAGGGGTATGTCTACATGGCCTCCAGGCAGGCAGATGTGGGCTTGCTTTGCCCGTTCTCTGAGATCAGCCAAAAGCCACACACAAGCGTTACCCTGCTGTGTGTCTTGGCTGCCTCCAGCTATGCAGCTTCCTGCAAAGAACCCAGGGCTGGAACCCTCGATCAAACCCAAGATGTGATACCTCCAGCAGACCAATCCTCTCTCAGCGGTGCAGCTGTGCGAGGAGATCTCATCACTAACTCTGAGTGGGGGAACAGAATTTTTGAGGGAGATTTTAGGGCTGATTATTTCCACCTAGGTAGAAGGAACTGGCGTGTAGCAGAAGGAACAGCTTCTGGACCTGTTTGCCAAACAACAGAAAAGGTTCCCGGATCACAGCCTGAAGGCTCATGGAGAAGGTGCACAACTGGAAATAGAAATTGCATGTCACATCACCCCAAAAAAGCTGTACCACAGACATTACAAAAGAGGAGGGTATAAACACAGCAAATTGGTGGTTTGTGACCAAGAGGGGAAAGAAAACAAGGAGACATTAAAGATGATATTCTTCAACATTTTCTTCCATGGTCTGGAATTGCAACATCACTACTGGCAAAATTTGCAGACAACTTGAAGTGATAAACAGCAGTGGGGACAATTACATAGTGATCGAAATTCCTCGGAAGGACAGGCCCATTTAACCAAAAAGCATTTCTGTGCAAAGAATGCAAGCTGTACCTGAGGGGCGTGGGAGGTGGTCCGTAGAGTAGGGCGGGGGAGGCAGAGAGTGCTCAGGAAAGGATCTGAAAATGAAATAGGTCTGCACAGGTAGGAACAGAGAAGGAACAGTCTCTGTGGAAGCAATGATGAGACCAATAGTGGTGTGCTGCCTGCAGTCCTGATGTTCACATGGTAAAGAGGAGGTGGGAACAACTGAAAACAGCAGTGAAGAAAGTCACAGAAATGGTTGACCTTGTACGAGTACAAGCACCTTGAGAGGGAAAAAATACCGGCTACTAAAGTGCTCCTGAACTAATACTGGTGGCTGGAAGTTGGAACCACACAAATTCACACCAGAAGTTAAGTGCAGGTTCTCAATACAGAGGGTGATTAAATGTGAAGTAAGGTAACCAGGTGGGGGGGGTTTGTTTCTCAGTATCTTTAAATCAAGAGAAATTGAAGAATAAATTACTTGAACAGATATATTTTTTCTTGTCTTAAATTTGATGGATCTTTGATCCTAGATGAGTCATCACAACTTGTGAGCATAAGGGAACATGCTGGTTTGTGCTTACTTGGAAAGACAGGGTATCTATGGTTCAGGGTCTGCGTTGCTCCAGGTAGATGCATGCAGACATTTTGATGGGAAAAAGACAGGTAAAGGATATAGGTTATAAGATCATCAAAGCCCAAGTGTCATAAGAATAGCACTGATTAAAATATTGTGGTCTGGGTGTAATGGCAACAGCAGATTGTTCATTATAAAGGTAATGCTGCTGAAACTTTTAATGTTTGCAGGTATCTCCTCAGTTCTGCCAAATGTGGGGCACTGAAACCTTTCTGTTCAAGGAAATGATCTATTTCAATTGCAGGGAAATAATAACTGCTTCCCTGCTCTCCTTACCCTCTTTCGACCTGCTGTGGTTTCCAGCACAAATTTCTTGTGCCAATTCTGCCGAAGCCTGCTGTGATTTTTGGTGCTGAAGAGATAACACTGCAGATGATCTGGAAGGTCAGATGAAGGCAGTAGAACTGCAAAACTGCATGACTTTGCACCCAACTGCAAGCTGATTGGGAAGAAAATAGTTGCAACTGGACAGCCTGTGCCCTGCTAGCCTAAACCTCATAGGGACAAGCGCCTTTCTTGTTTAAAGGGTTGGCATTGCTTATTGGAACTCCACAAAGCAAAGAAATGAGAAGCCCTTGTGGGATGTGATGTTCTATTAGCCAATATTACCATCTTTGTTTATCCACTCCTGTGCCACAAACCCTGAACATGTGCTCCATGTCCTTAGGCACTCATTGGTTAATTTACTTGTGCAGAGTCCGGCAACAAAGTAGTAATAATAAATTACAAAACATAGTACAACTGGAACAACGATACTCTACAAAAATCCTTTCTGCTTTTTTTCCTTGGTATTTCCTCTCAGCCATAGATATAATATCAAACTACAGGTGAAAGTATGGTCTGACACATTAATAAATCTTATGAGAAAAACTAAATAATTCATTATAACAAATTAACAAGTTAATAAGACCAGAAGTGAGTTAAAATACAATAAAATATTATTAATACATCTCAGCCTGTATCCAGAGCCTGTTTAAAGTGAATCAATGCACAATTAATGGGAAGCTGAGCTCCAGTTTCTGTATGATTATGTATAGGGCATATCATGCAATATCATCCAATCTGCAAGCTGTTTAATCTCTTTAGCACTTCTGAAATGAAACTAAATGTGATCTGGACTTCAGGCTGCTCAGTTACTGCAGTGATGAAAATTTCAGTAATAAGAGAAAGTGGTAGTCAGAAACCCCCAACCGCGATTTCCTATCTTTGTAATTTTTCAGTTTAAATAGAAACATTTGGTTTTGGACAAAACCGTCAGAATTCTGTATAAAAAAAAAGACAATTGTAATTGCAAGAAAATAATCACACATTGGTTTTGAGTGGATTGTTAGACCTATTGTAACTGCAGTATTGATTCATGAATTTTTCGGGTTTTTGTAATGGGACTTCTGTGGCGACAAAAAAATTTGAAGAAAGGAAACCGTTCCAGAAGAAAAAACTAATGACAATTTTGGAGGACAGGAAAATGAACTAAGGTGCAACCCTTTCTGAGATTTTGGGTGAGGGCAGAGCTTGAAGGCCTGCTTAGTCAGCCCATTTTCTGTGCTATCTAGGGAGCGGTGGTTTCACTGGGACTTTCCAGAAATGACATTGAAGAAGCAGGTCATATCACTTTGAGCTTTTTTGCATGGTAGCAGTGCGACATGTTGAAGTAGATACTCTGGGTTTTGTGTGACTTCAGTTTATCATGTGTTTTATCCTTGTCACATAGTTAATTGATCCAAGAATTCAGAGAAATTCCTGATTTAAACAGACATCAAATACCAAGTGTAGAGTTGGTCTCGGTGACAAAACTGTCAGATTTGGCTCTGAAAGAACTTACAGTCCATTCTTGAACCTTTCTTTTGAGATAGGTGCTGCTCTTCTCAGGGGCAAGGCTGGCCTTCTTTATCTCACCCGTGCTGTGCTCACTGAGGACTTTTGCAAGAGGTAGTACATGGATTTTCTTTTTACTTTGGTGAGTATTGTGGAGATTAAAAAGGCAGTTGTGGCAGTGGAGAGAGTTGAGATTGTTGAGTTTTCACTGCTGCAGAGGAGGCTACAACAGGAAGGAAAGCTGAGGCCAAATCTTGATTTCAAAGAAAGAGGGACATTTCCCTCTTCTGTAATAAGCAATGACAGCTGCAAAGGCGTGCCTTTCCCCTAGCCATGAGCATGGTCCTTCCTGACTGCCTGGTGTTAAACACAAGTAGCCCAGCCTGGCAATGCAGCAGATACCTCTGGACATAAGCTCTAATAGAAACACGTGGATCAACTCGGTGAGTTGTGAGAAACACGCACCTCCTGAGAGGAAAGATGTAGGGTTAGGGAGTATGGGGATGGGAGCGCGCAAGTCACTCGGTACATGTCACCAATACCTTCAGCACCAAAAAGGTAGTATCCCCAGCAGACTTGATTCAGAGGAAAACCAGGAGCCAGAATGCTTTCTACAGCAATCTCCCAGCTTCCCTTCCTGGCATCTACCGTGGTTTTATGGGGTATATTTGAGGGCATTGTCAGTAGCTTTGCCATGACAAAACCCCAGATGTTGCTCTGGGTAGAAACTCATCTCTGTGGAAGCTGAAGTTAGAGGGGGGCCATGTCTCCGGTGCCCTGTCCACTTGTCACCCTAGGAATAATTAAGCCACCTTCTGGATAGGTGCCCACAATGGATGTGATAACTCTGCTCTGGATGTACCCTGCTTTTCAACATTGGCCAAATAGAGACTTAGAAGTCTGACTTTTGGATAGTTGAGGAGTTCTTGCCACCTGTCCCCGGCAGCCTGGAGATTTTTAATACTGCCTCCCTCAAAAGTGGCTTTTCACCGCGGGCTCGCTCCTGATCATGCACGCTGAGATGGGGAAAACAAATCAAGCTGGACGTTCAACCTGTCTTTTGTAATTTTATGTCTCTAGGGGAAATATATGTTCCACATTACAGTAGTACTTGGGTTCCTGGCTGATAATAAGATATGATGTGACTGGCTTGAAACTCTTTTTGGGCCACCTCAACATCAAAAGAGCAGATTCTGCCTGAGTGAGAAGACAGGAGTCCCCCATGCAAAGGGAGTCCTGGCCCTGTGTAAAGGTGCTTTGTGGTCTCTCTAATTGACTCAGCCCTATGGAAACTTCCAGAGCTCTCCAGGCCCATGGGATGATTTCCCCTCTGTCTGGAGTCCAGCAGTTTGGGGCAGTAAGTGCAGAAGCAGCCACCAGAGGTGTGGGTCTCCCTGCTCTCATGACGACAGGGGCCAGCTTCATGGCAACTTTATTTTCTCCTCCCATATTCAGTTTGCAAACTTTATCTGGGTTAGCCTTTGGTCCTGTGGTGCAGATGTTCAGCAGCCTGCATTCTTTTGAAAATAATGGGTTATTTGCAGGGCACTGATTGTCCCCATTTAAAAAAAATAACCCCTATCATTGAAAATGAAAAAGTATGCCTCTCCTACTCTGTCATCTCTTCTAACGCCATGCACTGAGGGTTAAAGGCGTGTCTCCATCTCCTCCCCAAATGTCTTTATTAATAGCTTTCAAATATTGGCCTCCTCAGGTCATGGGCAGATGCAGCTCTGGACACGCTAGAGGCTGCATAGCACTCAAGGAGATAAGACAGTTTAGTTTAACACAGCACGAATGATTCCAGCCTCAAGTCCCAATCAAAGAGATTTACAGCTGTTTTAAAAAGACAGTACTGTTGACTTGACTGGTGAAAGAATGCATGAAACCAATCTCAATAAAAGGCCTGGTTTTAGGGAGTAAATAAATGTTGGAAGCACAACATACATCAACTTGATTAGTATTTTGTTAAAAATCAGCACAGTAGCCTAATTATAATGCATCAGCAATATTTGTACTTTTGGAATTAACAGTCAATACCCCACAAGAGAGGCACATCATTTAGTTAAAACAATTAATAAAACAGACAGTGAAACAGATCTCCTTTGTCACCATTTAGGAGCAATTTAATACACTCTGTCCCTAATATTTTACGATGCAGAAATCCTATTCTCTAATTTCCTTTTCAAGCCTTTATCCCAAAGGACTGCTAATTTGGTCTTTTCTATTTCTTTAATGTAAGAGGCCCTGCTCAGCACCTCCCTGGATCAAGCCCTGGGAGAGGCGTTAGAAGATCGGAACAAGCGAGCCACCCCGGCTGCGCAAAGGGACAAAGGCGACCCCACGCCTGGCGAGGGGTGGCTCTGCCTCGGTGCTAATGAAGTGACCATCTGCAATCTGCATCAAACAATTACAAGCTGCCTCCGCCGACTGCTCGCTGTGTGCCGGCCGGCGCAGGCTGGTGGGAGGCGCGCCGGGGGCCGCAGGCTGCCCGTGCGCGGGGGCGGCGGGGGCTCGGAGCAGCCGATCGTGTTTATCCCTTCTCCACGAGGCACACAACCTGCTGAGCAGACAGGTGCTGGCTGCGCTGATGTCCATGGGCGATGAAGCCTGGTTGTCCTGGTAGCTGACATCTATATCCAGACCTATCTGGATTTTTAAACTGATACAACATGAAGAATGTCACTCTCTGTTACTGTATATGTGTATCTTATGGATATCCTTTAAGCACAATGCCTTGACCATGTCTGCCCTGCTTTCTTCAGCTGATGGATTTTGCCATTGTAGTGGGCTATTGTTTTCCACTGTTTTTTAAATTTGTCCTTCAGTTCAAATGCTTCTGGACGTGATTACCCTTAGATTCTTTCCCTAGTACTGTAACAATTCTATTGTTTCTGTGTAGGCTTTCAAAAACTTAAAACTTCATCTTAATAAAGCTCAGCTATTGAAACCAACGTAGATGCTGGTTTAACATATACAAGAGCTTTAGAAGGAGCCTACTGCACTAAGCATGCATAAACCCTGTTGATGTCAGAGGGAACAGATTACATTGCCTGTACTACAGCACTGAAATAAGTTTAGCACTTCCTTTTTTCTTCCTTTTCCTGCCTTATATCCAGCTGCCTCTCTGCTGGTACTGAAAAGATTTTGTTGGCTTTGCTTTGTTCCAAGTTTAAGTAAAGCGTACACAAGCTGTTGTAAAATCTACCTCTAAAGATAAGTTACCAAGATATTCTGTAAAAGGCAAGGATAGCATGTATTTTTACATCGTGTAGTTCCTTCAGTAGTATTTGAGACCTTGCTATGATAGGACTAGTGCCAGTTAGAGAACAAGGCTGTGAACAGAAAAGAAATCAATTTAATTGAGTCTTCACCATCTTGCTCACAAGAGGAAACAGTTAAACTGTATGTTCAAAGGAGCTTCAAGAAAGCATTGTGGGCGTCACCCAGGGCGAGATCAGCAGGTTAACTCTTATCTAGGATTTGGTCTCTTTTGGGTAGGCAGCATCCTATATCCAAGGCTTTTCTGTTCCAGACCAGAGCTGAAGCCAGAACAAGGAGGCAAGACCGTGTTTCAGGTTTCAGCCCATTTCTGTTTAGCTGCAGTCCCATGCAGTCCTGCTCCACTGTCGCCTGGCCCAGAGACCTGGCTGGGGCCCATAGGTGAGTGCACCGTGGCTCCACTCTGTTCCCCACCTCCCTGTCCCCTCCTGGGAAAACCCAGGCAAGCATTTTCTAGCAATGTTGACAGGGACAGCCTTCCAGCAACATGGACTGTGCTTTGCATGGAGGCAGTGAAGTCTCCGCGTGCTGTTCAGCACCTGCCAGCACAGGTTTATGGAGGATCGAGCTAATGGCACAGTCGTCCCCCCTGTCAGCGCCCAGAAGGCGCAGAAGAGGTGATGACAGCTGGCCGGCTGTGCAGCATCCCTTCCTCCCACCCTCAGGACATGGCGCAGCTGAATCCAGGCCGGGGCATACCACGGTTTTCTAGCAACACGCCTGCACACAGCAGGAGGGGTAACTCCAGGCAAGTGTCCCTGGGAGATGGTATCAGGCCCCTTGCTCAAACCAGCTTTGTGCTGCGCATCCTCACTTACAATCTGATACATCAGCCTTGTGCTTGTGCTTGTGCTTGTCTTTTGTACCACACCCTAATTCTTCCCAAGTTTTCCCTTGCCCACAACATGGTGTCTGGCTGACATACAGGGAATTACAGGAACAGAAATTGCTGTGGTATGTAGGAATAGTGGGTAATCTGTTGGGACGATACAGATGTTGTCAAACACCTTTAAAACTCTGTTTCACTTTCTCCCTTTAGGCGGTTTTCAGCATCTTTGATACCCCTGTAGATTAATAAAGCTGGCAGAGAGACCACCTCAATGAGCAATGAATTTTCCAGTTCTCTTGTAACCCAGCTGACCCTGTGCAGGCTTGTCCATATGTCGTAGGAGCTCAGGTAAGGGCTGAAATGGCAATGAAGCCCTTGCGCCGGTCCTTTGCAGTGGAAAAGGCCACTATAAAATCAAAGGTAACTTAGGGCCTGGGGCACACTCCTTCTGTCTAGGATTTCAGCTGTCTTGCTAGGGGTTCTTCCCTCGGGAGCTGCTTTTAGGGCTCTTGAGCTTAGCCGGTGCCAGAGCTGCATTGCACCTGCGTCATAGCCCAGCCCGCACTGAGAACAAAGAGGAAAAGATCATCTTTCCTTCAAAGGAGGTTTTAAAGTAAAATGCACGGTTTCAGCTGGCAGGAGGCAGATCTTACAGACCCACTCCCCTCATACCTGCTCAGCTGTGTCTCACCTTCCTCCCTCCCACCATCAAGCAGGTGGAGGCAGAGGGGTTGTGACCCAGAAAGGGATGAGGAAAAGACTTTGGGGAGGGTGCGGGTGGGTAGCTGACACTGAGATGGAGGTAAAATTTTAAAGTGTTCTTTGGACAGAAACTCAGCTATCCTTTGGGTTCTCCAGCCCCACTGAACAACTGGAGGCTGCGTCAACATCCCTTCTTCCCCACAGCGAGTCCCCTTACACCAGCATTACTCAAGGCCAGTTCTAACACGAGCTAGGCGGAGGCTCTGCAGCCTGTCCTTGCATGATCAAGAGCACATGCTGATCAATGCCCACAGTCCTCTTGTTCTCCCTTCCCCTCCACTTTCTTTCTCATAAATTCACAGCTGTGATTGCTCACAGTGTAAGGCAAACCACCATTTTCGAGTAAAGATATTGAAGTCTGTCATTAAAGGTAGTTGTGCTTTAGCATTCCTGATTTTTTGACTCAGGTGGTGCTAAGCAGTACTTTTTTGCAAAAATAACATTAACAACAATGTTTTTCAGAGGGAGCTATTGATTTTGAGTGAACATTACTGAAATCAGCACATTAATTTTTACAATAAGAAAGATCTGGAAGTGACACGTAAACCATGGATTGGTAGTGAGGGTATCAGACTTCTGAGCATTCAGAAAGGACAGAGAAATGACCCATAAAGTGAAAGAATAAAACTACCTAATGCTAATTTTCAGAGAAATGTGTAGACCTAAACCACAAAAAATAGTTTGGCCTCTTATATGCTATGTTCTACTTGTACATCATCCTGTGGGGAAGAACTTAGGATGTCAACCAATTTAAAACATGAGGACTTAGCTTTCAAATGTAATTTTTGGTTTTTGGTTTTAAACAGGTGTGTATCATTACCATTAACAAAGGAATTATAGTCGAAGAGCAATAGCTGCCTCAAAGATTCGCAAGTCCTAATTCAATCTATTTGTATTTGTCCTGGTGTCAGCTGGGATAGAGTTAATTACTGGAAATATTTCCAGTGACTTCAGTATGCCATGGATTAGGCTCTTGTTACAATACTTGTCTAATCAAGAGCATTGTGCTTCAGGCACCGCTGCAACAACTAATCCTTACGTGGCCGTCTAGGAAACAGAATTATCATCCCAGTGCTGGGCTGGACAACCTAAATGTTTTGTGGAGGGGAAGCTGGTAATTCAGGGTACAAATCAGCAGAAACCAACCTAGCAGCATGTTTACCACTCTAAATGAGTCTGTAGTAGGTGGAAGCAAAATGCAGAGAAAGTAGGCAAGGACTGGACTTGAAATTGGTTCCTCTTCCGGGCAGTATGTACATTTTGTTGCTTTGATCATAGAACATGAGCCCTGCTTTTGTCTCTTTGGTGCTTTCTACTCGGTTAGCTGAGCTTGTCCTGCTTAGCAGGAACCATTTCTTTAGTTGGGAGACTGGACACCGACCTAGAGATTGGAGGCCTAATGGGGCACCTGAGAATATGGAGGGAAATTCTAAGTGTAAACCCTCTGGTGAATCTTGCCTTCTGTACACTGAAGTCCTTGGTAAGGTTAGGTAGCAGCAGAACAGATTTTAAGAAAGTACAGAGTGCCTTTAGATACTTAGAGGCAAAACTACCAACTTCTTCAAACATAGCCCAAAGCCACAGATCCAAAACCGTATTCAGTCATGTGTCACAAGAGATTATGACTCTATTAGATAGAGTAGCTATTCAGGATCATTCCCTTGGTCAAAATGGATCCCCTACATGAAAGAAGGCTGTGGTGTTGGAAACAAATCTTGCAGATGGATTATTTGACAACTGGTGGCTGCCTGCGCACATATCTTTTTGCAGAATGAAGCATCCTAGAATCTAGAATTTACTGGCACCTCATTAGCATTCTGCACTGAAAACCAACCTTTTTATATAGCTAACTCTTTACTTATTTGGGGCATTTAAAGATGAAAAAACCCACAGTTAGAGAGAGTTTGTTCCTTGTAATGGACTGGCAAAGTTGTCAGAAGCTCTGTGGCACATATAGCCAATAAACAGAAAAGGCTTAGCAGACTGAAAAAGAAGGTTAGTAGCTTTTCTACAGGGCTTTGGGTTTTTTTCTCCAGCAGAAGTCAGAAATATGCAACCAAATGTTCAGAAGTAATTCTGAGTGAGGATTTTGAAGATATTGCTAATCTTTTCCACATTAACACATCCCAAAACCAGTTGCACAAATAGTCAAGGTGTCTCAGGTTTCCTCCACTGAGCTGCAGTATAATGTCTGGCATTTACTAACTAACAGAAAGCTAGCTTTCTGCTTTGTAGAGTACACTTGTCTAGAAATAGCAAGCTCAGTAACGGGGGCATGAGATCCAACTGTAAATCCAACCTTAAAAATACTCTTCCCTTCTCTTAAAGTGAATTGAAGTCTTGTGAAAGGTTAGGCAATATCAATGTGAAAGCGCAAGGGCATTTATTCACCTTCAGGTGGGACAGTGGAACAGCATCATCCCACATCTGCATAGCCAGTAGAGGGTCCTTCCAGCCCGAATGAGCCAGCTTCAGTATCACTTTTTCCACGATTACTCAATCTTAGCTTGTCCAATGAGATAGACATTAAAGGTGCCAACCGAGCCAAATGTGTGTTTTGGGGATGCAAACATTTGCCTTCACCAGGTGGGTGGTCACTGTCAGTCGTAACTCATCCAATTCAGTGAACTCCAGGGGAATGTTTTATACTTCTTGACACACAAGATTTCTTCATGACACTAGATGTCGTCAAGGAATCCAAATGACATCCTTCTGAAATATCTTCAGTCACCTGAGCTATACACATAGACTCTTCTATCCAGTGGGAAATACCAGCCATATAATGGTTTGCAGCTGTATCCCCTGACTTTGATGTAACTGCAGGAGCCAGCAACTTGTCTCCAGACGTCTAATCTGCTGTTGGTATTGATTGATTTGCCTCCTAATGCTTCCTACAGTTTTAGAAGCATCCATTTCTCATGCATCCTCTCTGCTACTAAAATTTTGTGAAACACAGAAAGACAGCCTTGGTGTTTCATGAGCTGTAGTCACCACACACTGAGCGGGAGTTTGTTGGTGAGATCTGAGATGTCAGTGCAAACCAGAGGCTGCCCACGCTGAACACAAAGAGTCAGTGTTATCTGGGATAAATGAAAATCAGACTGAGGCTTATCTGCTCTGGCCAATAAATATCCACCTTCGTAGCGGCTTCTTCCCGTTCTTGGAACTTATGAGCTCCACAGAAAGAGGTGAGAAACTGACCTGAATTTCTTTCCACACACAGTTTTGAACAACAATGAAGCAGGCTTATGCTGCTGTATTAGGAGCTGATATTTGGCTGGTAAAAATTAGAAAGGAAAAAGCAGAGATGCCATTTATCAAGCATAAGGGAGAAACTGCAAAAATAATCTTTCTTTCTTACATCAGCACTTGCATTTTTTTCTCTCCGGCAGATTTTGACAGAAAACACGTTACTGTGATCTGAGAATTGTCAATTTTTGTTGCCAAACTGTGACTAAAAGTGAACCCACCACCTTTGATGATGATTCTTTCCTGCCTGGCCAACAGTAATTCCGATCGACCCATTCTGTGGTCAGGAAATAATTAAATCCAGGATGTGCTATCAGGGATACACAATTTCTTATTTTCCTTCCAGATATTAAGCAGGGATCAACTAAGCCTGTCTCAAAAGATTTTCTTTCTGTGCTCACAGAAAAAAGTGTGTGATGGGTTTTAACCTTTCAGGTTCTTTTTCCTTTTTAGTTTCTTATCTATATTCAAAAACAATTAAAAGTCTGGCCATGGGGGAAAAAATCTGAAACAACCACATAAACTCCTAATGATGGTAGTAAAAGGAACAAGAGATTACTAGAAAGGGCTCACCCCTAGTTTATGCCTTTACAGTTTCCTCTAATGAGGTACAATATTGGGTAACTGGTGTCATGTGTCATGTCATAATACATGATATTCATATGAGGGTCTGTCATGTCACAGAGAGTAACAGGAGATGACAGATACAATGAAAGACTGTCAGTCTAGAGATCTTTTTTTGAAAATTTTTATGTATAAAGATTAGAAAGTATAAAACATGCTAGTGGTAAGTTAAAAGCGTGAGGAGGAGAGAAAGGGGAGGGAGTGAAAAATAGTATCTATAAGACAGAAAGTAAAGGACGAGGAGGAGAGAAAGGGGAGGGAATGAAAAATGGTCTTTACAAGACAGAAAGCAGGGCAGGGCAAAAGGCCAAGTCTCAGAAACGTCACTCAAAAAGTCAGGCAAGCTGGATCCCTGTCACCCTAACATGCAGGATTAGCTTAGCAATAACACTGCAGCTGCTCAGAATTTGAACTCTAACTTTTGGGACTGTTTAGAGTAGGTTCCAGTTCAATCCCTTATTTTTTGGTTCAGACCACACTCTGGAAATTTGGATTCAGGTGTACATTCAGGTTGCTAATTCCCTGCAAGTTCAGGTCTCGGAGTCCAGCTCTGAACAAAAATTTTGTGCTTCCCTGTGCCAGGCCAGAGCTTGGCTCCGGAGAAGCTGTGGGGGAGGAAGGGCATGGATTCATCCTTCCACACCTACCCAAGGGCCTAGGGGAGGCGAAGGGCTCGACTGATGCAACCTGAAGCACATTCACACGTGGCACTTACTGTGATTTCTGCGTATCCTGCATTAACTGATCTGCAGTCCTATTGCACGAGCAGTGTGCACACAAGTATTAGCAACTGCTGGCTAAGCTGCTGCCACGCCACACTGCTGTGTTTCGACATACATGCCAAGGAAATCTGGTGGGGTGCTCCACTGTGCATTGTTCTGCTGCTCCGTGATGGCCCTCAGGGAGACAACACAAGCTGGGGACTGAGCTATGTATCTCCCAGCATTCCCCCAGCTTCATCCCACCACACATCTACTACTTGTGAGACAGCCAATGCCACTTTCCAAGTGGCAGCATGGAGGAGCTGCTACTGTGTGTTGTGATCCTCATGGTGACAAATACAGACAGGCGTGGGTTAGCATGACTTCAGGCTGTGACTTCATGGCTGGGGACACCTCTGTCAATGCCTGAAATGAAGCAGGTGTTCCTCTGGGACTTTTTTTCTGGGGAGCTCCAACTTTAGAGCCAAGCCAAGATACTACTCTTTAAGGGCAGGATGCTGTTGCTGGCCATCTTGGCCATGATGATGGAGCAGCCACTACAAGCTTCACTCCAGGTGCCAGATGCACATGGCCATCCTTGCCTGGAGACTTGTCGTACCACCCACAACGAAGCTGTTACTTCAGCCTTTCGAAGAGGATTAGCTTACTGTCTGCGTAAAGACCTCTCACAGCATGTTTGGATAGCAGCAAGGGGATTTTGCCATACCCACTGGTACCCGGGGGCCTGAAGGATGGATTGAGGAGTCCGGTGTCAAAGCTGATGGGTGGCAAGAAGTAGATGCATCTCATTGCAATGGCTCCTTTTGCTTTCCAGAGCTTTGGTAAGCCTAGGAGTAAGACTTTCTGTGTATCCAAGAAGGGAAACTGGAGGAGATGCTGAGCAACTGGAAAGGAGACTTCGATGAAATGCCACCACTGCTCAGAGCATACAGCTGAGGATGCATTGTGCTGCTATGTTACAGCTGATGACGACTGAAAACTACATATGTTCCTTTGGTTTTGGCTTTAATCCTAAATCTGTTATATGTACTCTTTATATGTGAGTCTAACAGTGTCCCTGTTACAGTTCATGTAGGGATTTTTGTTTACTTTGTCAGAGGTTTTATTGCACTAAAGGCTAGTGTTTTAATGAACAGCTTAGCATGTGGACCCATAATTCTAAATATGTTTTAGAAGATGTTTTAACTATAAAACATGATGTTGTGAGCAGTAGAAAAGATGAAAAAGAAATAACAAAGCAAAGTGGAAAACTCTATCATCTTTATACTAAAGATTTCATCATAATTATTTTGATTTAAGCTACACAATCCAGAGAAGCAAATGCTTTCAAGGTTAAAATTACATCTGTGTAGGATGCTCAGGAGTGTCCTCTGTTTCTTAAGGTTTTGGGATAATGGGAGAAGGAGCTGTTTCTTCTGGCAGAGGGAGCAAAATCCCCCTCAACCATACTCAGAATTGATTTTGTTTGTTTGGTTGGTTGGTTTTTTGTTACTTTGTGCAGCTAGCAAATAGCCTATCCCTGGTCACTATGGCAAAAAATGTTCATCCTAGTCTCTGAAGGCATCCAAAACAGGGGACAGAGCGCAAGGAGTTCATGGCAAAGAACTTGACTGAACATGAGGAAGCAACACAGTTTCTGTCACAACATAGAAATTACAGTCTGGACAAAAGAGATGTTGTTTTTTCCTTCTCATTTTTCCCCACCAGCATCTGCGGTGTGGTGGGTGCTAGCACTGAGTTAACACCTGTCTCCATCCTCGACTGAATGAAAGGGGACTCAAGAGATGACATGTCCGAGGAATTTGCCTGTGCATTCCAGGGGTGGCTCACACAGTGGTGGGAGAGGCGGCTGAAGGGCCAGGCAGGGTGCCTGGGGAGGATAACGCCTCCGATCTCCGAGCCCCGGGTGCAGGGGGTGCTGCAGAAAGCCGGGTTATTTGAGAATCTTTGCCTTAAACGCTCCGTTTGCAGCACTTCCGCAATGAATACAATGTGGGCAGTACGCTGTGATAACAAAGAGGAGCGGGGTGGGTGGCTGAGAAATTATTTAAAGTCCTTTAAAACAGGTTTGGAAGAAAGGAGGGAAATATTCTTATGGAGTAGTCAGGTCTCATAACATTTCACATTAGCTCAAAGCTGAGGGAACTGGTGAATCTGTGAGACACACAAATGATCTTTGTGCTTTTACTTTTCTGTACCTATTGCTACAACAGAAGCTCTTTCCTGTCAAACTCCTAATTAATCTGCATGATGTCACTGGTCTTGCTAGAAGCAAAGTTGGCAAAAAATGGTTGAAAAACAGAACTGGAGAGACAGAGTCCAAAAATTACCAAGAGTTGTATAAGTGCGTGTTGTTGCTGATACCACAGACTTACTCAGCTATGATATGATACTTTAGAGAAGAAATAGATGGAGAATCTATGCACTGTCTGCATTTTGAACTACACGTATTGAAAGCATAGCAGTTAGGAAGAGGCTAAATCAACATGGTAGCATGCTGGCTGTTCCCTGGAATAAAGTGTTCCTGTCCCCTGTGGCTATAGTGCATCAATATAATACTATGAGATCAATAGCTCAGGACTTTAACTGTAGACCTAGTTAAGGCAGTACTTGTATTAAACACTTTACTATAATTAAAGTTTACTATTGCAGCTCTAAACTCTGAGGCAAACTTCCACTACTCTACTATTTATGTCAGCTGAACTCTCCACGACCTGTAGCCTAGTTAACTCCTTTTCATGTTTCTCATGTCACTGACAAAAATCTTTCTTGTTCTATGGTGTGAATAACTGTTCTTGCTACAGAATCACAGAATCACAGAATCACAGAATAGTAGGGGTTGGAAGGGACCTCTGTGGGTCATCTAGTCCAACCCTCCTGCCGAAGCAGGGTCACCTACAGCAAGCTGCAC
>Ga0065711_1037182_pt1 | contig 20097 bp, 17 predicted proteins | sample Hoacrofraction12_FD_59098 | JGI IMG/M metagenome (GOLD analysis project Ga0065711, IMG submission 59098) | Hoatzin crop microbial communities from Cojedes, Venezuela - Epithelial fraction 12 v2 (version 2) | ecosystem: Host-associated > Birds > Digestive system > Esophagus > Crop | place... | reverse complement strand
TTTTTTTTTTTTTTTTTTTTTATTCACAGATTTCTTGGTCTTCATTTCCATCATTGTGAGAGGCACCGTGCAACCCGACAGACTGGCTGCGAGTCCTAAGGAAACGATAGCGGGACAAAAGCACAGGAACCCAGCACGAGTTGATGCAAGCAAAGAAACCAGAAAAAAACCTGCTTTTGCAAACAACCCAGCTGCTGGGTTTCATAAAGAGCCGGACTGACTTTCAGTGTTTCATTTGGACTCCAGCTAGGAAGCTGCAGCAGCCACCGAGAACGAAAAAACCTGAATGAACGGCAGCTTTCATATTATGCACCCTGCTAAGCAACAGCAAGGAGAGTAAAAGACAGGGGGTTCTGAGTCACAAGGTAAGGTAAATGGGTCTGGATAAGTTGGGGAAAAAAAAATGCTATTACTCTAGGGAACAAAGCGTTCCCACCCTGCAGAAGCAGGTCGCTTGGGTGAGTCGTAGCAAGAGGTGGTCTCTGCCTGCGCTGCTCCGTCTCGCTTTTTCTGCTTTGCTGCAACAGGCGAAACGAGTCCAAGGCCAGGTCATTGCTGAGCTGGCTTTAATTTGTGCCTACTAACACTCCTTGTTTCATTAACCGCTGTTAGCACTCCAGAATGATGCTTCCTTCTAGTCTGGTTTTGCTGTTTGCTGTGGTTGACCAGCGGGACGGAGACAGTGCCCGATCTTGCGTGGCTCCAGTCTGCTGCAGGCTCCTCCGCCGCTGCAGGAGCTGTTTCCTGGCGTCCTCCGCAGACGTGGAAACTCTCAGGGGACTCTGCTTCTCCGGCCTCACCGGGAACTGCAGCCATTTGAAACGTGCTGCTCACTCCCGAGCTGTGAGCAGGGGTTTGCAGCCGGGATGGGATGGGATAGGATGGGATGGGATGGTCCTGCTGCTGCCAGCACCCATGTCCTGATGCTCCCACCCACCCAGCCAGGACAGCACCGCATGGGACCTGCTGCAGGGACACCTCTGCCTGCTTTATTTTGGCACATGGAAAGCCAAGTTCCCAGAGCGGTTGAGTCAGCGGTGGCAAGTCACGGGAAAGCTGCCTTTCCGCCGGGAAGGGCGAGGGAGGGTTGGGCGCAGTCCACTTTGTCAGGGCAGTGTGCTCTACCAGAGAAGCTGCCCTGGGAATCACTTACTGTAACTTGCCCTGTGCCTCGGCACGCTGGGCTGAATCACCGTCTGGGCTTGCTAGGGCGACGGGACCGCTTTCAAGGAGCCGCCCAGCCGGGAGCAGGGCCATTTCCAGGACATTGCAGGCATGTTCCTGGCATCGGAGGTGCAGGCAAGGACGAGGAGAAGGAGAGAAGGAAGAATTGTTTGTTTAGGAACCAGCAAACATGCTTTTGCTCCCTGTCTGTGCGAAGTGTGATAACAGACCAGGAAAGGCAGGACCGTGTGAAGATGCAGATGCCCAGGGGCACAGGACCGCTTCCAGACAGGCACAGCCTCTCCTCCCACAGCGCCCGCAGTGGTCTGCGCTAAATCCATGCATTCCCCCAGGCCTGAGCCTGTGCAGGTAATAGGAAGGGAAGTTTGCTTGGGATCCTCATCTCTTCCCATGCCTGGCAGGTGACATTGCAGCTGGAGAGGGCACGTGGTGACCCCATGAGCTGCTGCTGCTCAGTACTGCGGGGGTGAAGGTGTTTCACAGCTCCCCTCAGGACAGAGGAATTCAGGCAACTCACCCACACTGGGAACAGACACACACCAAAAAAGCACCAGAAAATAAAAAACAGCCCAGATAACTAGAACCTGAGCTACGAACTCAATGACCAAACGTTCACCCAGGCTATTACAAATATGGGTGCAGCCAACGCCCCTGGACTTCTCCACGCCTGGATCCCAGCTTGGTCTCCATCCCCAGCCCACTCACAACTCGCAGGGCTCCAACCAACCCGGCTGTCTCCAGCAGAACTCCCAACCCCTCTTCTGCTTCACCCCGGCGCGTTGTATAAACACTGCGGACAAGAGGGCGTTAACGTTGGTCATCTGCAAACCACTGCAGACAGTGGAAATTTTAAACCGCGCTGCTTTTCGGGATCCAAATATTCTTGTCTGCGAGCCCTCAAATCGCTCCGTGGCTGCAGATGGGCTCCTGATGCTCAGCTGGAGCGAAGCATCTCTGCGGCATCGTGTCGGAGAGGAGCTGCCCGGCTTTCGGCTCTGGCACTGTGGGCAGAGGAACTGCTGAGCTGTTGTGGCTTTGCCTTGGAAAATGCAAAAGTTCCTTCAGTGTTTTTGTTTTGGACTTTTCTACAAGAAGTTGCTCATGAAGAAATTTTAGATCCTCCTGGGGAAGAAAATAAAAAAAATCCCAAATAAATCATTTCCAAGAGGAAGTCCAGTGTCCAGACAAACCCGGCCCTAACGATGCTTCGTTTCCTGCTGCTGGCGATGCGAGGAGTTCTGGAGCAGTGAGGAGGTCAATGCCTGAAAGAAGACAAAAGGTAAAAAAGCAGGACCGGAATATTTTCAGTTTCTGGAACAATGCCGAGGTTCGCGGCTGACACATCCGCGTGTTTTCCATCTCTGCAGCGCAAGAAAGGTTTTAGTCTTAACTGCCCTCTTGGGTTTTCAGTCAAGATTTGTCAGTAATTAAAATGGGCAGTGGCTGGCTTTGTCCTGTGCACCGTGAATTTAAAGCAAAGGTAGTCATAGATTGCTTTTCTGAGCGAAGCCGCAGCAGTATCAGGAAGGAAAATGTTAGCAGAAATTTAAAGGGTGGCTGAGGGATCCAAAAGCAATTTCTGCCTTGTGAACTCTCGGTATGGCAGTGTGTGAGCTCAGCACGGTCATTAGTAGGATTTATCCTTCAAGCACCCCTGCGAGGTAAGGACATACTTCCACTGCACCCACTGAAAACACAGGTCTGGGGTAGCTTGAGGCAGATTTGAACCTTTGACGTGACCTGCGCATCCCACAGGGCTGCTTGCACTGCTGATGGACCGGACCAAGTTTGGCCAGGATCAGGGGACAGGTTGCAAACGCCACATTGCTAACCACAGGGAAAACCTTTTGGTCCAGCCTCCAGGCTGACTTGCTTTGTATTCTCGCTTTATTTTCTCTGTGTGCAGAGCAAATAAGCTATTTTTGCAGATATTATGGGGATTTGTTACCATTTCTATTGCCCAGATTTGTTAGTTTACATCAAAGTGTTAAAATTCTGCAGGTACACAGAATCATTAACAAAGCTTTGCATGAGCAAATGTGCCTCATGCATAAGCTGTCTACCCAGAGCTAGAAGATTAAACTCCATCATGAACCAAAAAAAATCAATCAAGGTGGTCTCTCCAGCTGCAACAGTGTCAAGAAAATCTATTTAAATAAGAAGTTGCACGCAAGAAGAAAGAATCACATCATTTCACTCCCTGAACTGGAACGAGTGGTTTCTGCCCTTCCCTAGCAAAGGTTTGTGGCATCCCTAAAGCCCTGCGTGGGAGGGATACGGCTTTTCTTGCTGGCAGACAGCAGGAATGCCAGGTGTCGCCGGAAAACTGGCACTTTCAATGCAGGTTATTCATAGCAGGTAAAAAAATGTGTAAATAAAAAGCCTGATGGATTATATTGAAGTCAGGGTACTTGCAAGGTCAGTGCAAAGCAAAAATATGGTGTTTAATCATCTGTTCTGTCTGTCTGGTAGACAGCAGCGTCCCTGGTCTGGGCACTGCATCCTCACCAGCACTGTGCCCGGGCTCTGCTGGTGCAGCACCCATCACAGGGTTCGTGTGGCCAGCGCTGGTCAGACAGACAGACACACCCTTTCCAAAGGGTCCAAGCAATGGGAGTGCTTGAATTTAATGCAAGGAGACTGCTATTCTTGCTTGCTTTTTCTTCTTGTTTTGGGCCAGGCAGAAATACCTGAGCAAACAAATCCCTTTCAGTAATATTTTACTCTTGTCTTTCTACTGAGAAATTCAGAGGGGAAGAAAAGGGACAGAAAAAGCAAACAGTCTTTTTAAACCTTAGCTAAAGTGTGGTTTCCGTCAAAGAAAGCTTTCATTACGTTTAAACAGCTCTCCAACGATAACAGGTATTCTAATCCTATAATGAACACAACCACCAGCCATCCCCATCCCCAAAATTCACTGAAATTAACTGCCTTTTCAACAGGTTCAGATGTCTCATTTCATCATTCATAAGCTTTCATTTTGTTTGCCAAAATATTAGCCAGAAGACAGATCTGCCTGTTTAGCACATGCAGGATTTCTTCCTTAGCATCAGAGTAAATTCACACTTGGTTGTTGGGTTTCATGCTTGTACCACCTGCCGAGGCTGGGGGCTGCGCCGTGCTTCAGTAGCTTTGGAGTGGGGAGGCTCAAAAGTGCTATGGGAAGAGCAAATAATTTGTCTTGAAATTTCCTATTGCAACCACATGGACTGTGCGCTCAACCTGGTGGTGAGCTTGCTGCTTCGCAAGCGTTTTGCAAGAAGTGTCAGAAGCATCAAAACAATTTACATTTTTCTACAAGTTGCAGCAAGCTTTTCAACCGAAACGTTTCAAACTCATCAGTTGTCAATCAACTGTTTCAAAATGAACCCAAGCTAAAAGCAGAGCCAAAGAAGCGGAATTGAAAAATGGTTTTGAGAGAGGGAGGGCTTCTCCTTGTCCTCACGTGAAACATTTATAGACTTCAAAGTTTCCAAAGACATGAGACCAGTTTTCCTCCCAGCCATTACGATGTCTGTGTGTCTGTCATCATCTCTGGGTTTTTCTACCCGAGAGCAGAAACAAGATTTCTGGATTGAACCCAGTTGCGATTTGCAGGTTCCCAGTATGGAAGACAAAGGCAGTTTATAATTGATTTATACTTCCAGTTTTGATCTGTTGCTTTCAGGATGCTCCTGTATCTCTAGAGTGGTGTCATGAAAGACAACCAAGGAGGAACGTACTCAGTTTTGCAGCCTCGGGGCATTCGGTGTGGTACTCATGCATCCTTTCAGGCACGATCGAGCGTGTCGGATCACGGTGGGAAGGAGGATGGGTGTCCCTCCCATGGGGGGATCTGCAAGATGGGCAGGAGAGGCAGCATCCCAGCCTGTGCTCTGGTCAGTCATGGCCACAGCAGAGCGAAGCTGAGCTTGTTGTCTGCTGTCTTCTCAAGAACATAAACCTGTGCAGCTGAAGTCAAATCCATCATCGCCACATTTGACAAAATAAAGTCACAATAATTATCTTGGAGGGGGAAAAACCCAAACCGCTAAAAAAAACACCTCTCACTTTACCTCACAGATCTTAAATTCTGAGCTTCATCCTTTTTGTATCTTTTTTTTTTTTAACACATCAGATTTGACTTCCCCACCACCGCAAAAGTTACAGTTTTTCTCCTCTGAAATTTGGCTCAGATCATTATTTTCTCCAGAATGACATGATCTTGTTCTAAGGAAATCCTTACCAGGCTTGTTGCATCATTTGCTTCATTTTTTTTTTTCTCCAAATGCAATTTCTAGCCAATAACTTGAGTAATTGTTCTTCATGAATCATGCAAGTGGCCACGTTTCTTCAGTGGGTTCTTGGATTACAGTAATACAAAATATGAACAACCTGAACACTGATTTTTCACCCAGACTTCTTTTTCCTTAAGTCACTTCTAAAAATAGGAAATTCATCCATCTGACAGAAAATAATGGCCTATAAAAATGTAAAGTAATTTCTTCATATTTATGCATCCTTTCCCTTCCGCCCATTATGAATACTCCTCTTAATGAATACTCTTTCTCCTTCATGAAGTTATTATGAGCAATTATGTCCTCTGGTTTTAATGTTCTGATAATGTAATGAAATGCCCTATACTTTATCCCCAAGTTATTGACTACCTGCACTCCTGAGAAGGCTAAATAGCTTTTAGTCCCAAAGAGGATATATTGGCCCTGATTGCCTGGGACTCAGATTGAACATGGGGTTTTCTGTAGACCGTTACATATACGCACAAACTTTAATCACAGCAGAGGAGACCCCAGAAGCATGACGTGGACCCCAAATTCTCTCCGTGGTGCAGACTCTGTGTTCTGGCCACATACGGGCTGGTCATTTCTGACCTGCTGTCCATTTAGACTCCCATTGCATTTCTGTTCCTGTTTGGCAGCACAAGGATGGCTTAAGAAGTGAATGAAAATTAAAAAGACTTAATGAAAATGAAATTCAGGCCCTGAACACTGATATAAAAGGAGTATTAATCCCTTCTCAGACTTGTACCTGGAATGAGGCACAATTATGAATAGAAAGATCATTTCAAGTTATGACAGATTTGATGAAAGAACTTTCCCTGCTGTCAGAAGAAAAGTTATTATGTTGCTGCTAATAAGTATTCATCAGGTTTCCAGGGAGCTGGATTACACCAAGTAATAAGAGGTGTGAATGACAGTGCTTTTGGGGCAGGTAAGAACTAGAAGAATACATCTCCAAAAAATGCTGGTACAATCCACATACCTTGCCTGTATTGACACTTTTTTTGTTGTATTTTCTCAACTGGTCCGTTTTGTGCCCGGTGAAGCCTTTGTAGGGTTCCAAGGCAGGATCCCCTCCCTTGCTCTGGAGATGAGACCTGTGTGTTCACTGAGCCACTCCTGAAAGCCAGGACATCCAGCTCCTACCTTCCTCACCTATTCCAGGAATTAAAGCTGGTAGAAGAGGAGCTTAAAAGCTGTTCCCAGCCTGAGGTCAGCAAGAGTCCATCTGACTAATTGGACTTTGGATAACACCCAAAAAGGCATCGGTCCAAAATCTGTCTTGTGTGAAACACCACTGCAATCAATAGAATGAGGCTAATTATGCATGGTATGAGGAGGCAGATGCCTGTCTCCAGCTCCAATCTCTCCTTATGAAGGAGGGTGATGGGGAGAGAGAGAAAGCTCACCTCTGCACCACCCAAAACATTTTTTCCTTTGTTCATTTCAACCAGTATGCAGGGCCTTTGGAGCTCACCAGCAGCAGATGAAAATGTCATAGATGATCTCAAAAACTAGCATTTGTGCAGAGCAAATCCCAGTTTGGTCTGTTTGGTTGCAGCTATTTGACTTTCCATTCTGCACATCGGAAAATAAAAGCGGAAAATGTACACAGAAATTCTGCTAGGAAGAGCACCTGGATATGGTCAAAGCCACAAAATGCTTGACTCGGTCACCTTGGGAAAAGATTACCAGCAAGAGACTATCTAAAGAGAGAAATGCTTTTGATTTCCCTTCAGGTTTTTCCTCAAAAAATAAATTGGGCTTAGGTACTATGCATTTAATTAAAGTTTCATTTTCTGCATCTGATTTTGAATTTTTCATGATGGTGATGCAATAAATGAACTAACAGAGCAACACTTCGTGCCTTTACCCAGCAGCTTTTGCGAGGGCTGTTCCAACAGGAGCCAGGCTGTGAGCATGCCTTGAGCAGAGCTTGCTACAGCAGCTTTAAGCATCTCAGCCTTAGCTTCCAATCGCTGCAGGCTTGGGGTTGTGGGTTTTTTTTTTTCTTTTGTTTACCTGGTGTCTCATGTCAGATATTTGAACTGTAGGTAATGAGAGACTGGGATTGCCTTTGCCATTGCTTGTAAACAGTATGCAGTGGGGCACCCTTCTTACCTGGAGTCTCCTGGTGCCACTACAAGATTAATAATTAATCAGAAGAAATGCACCTTGCGGTAACATTAACAGATGGCCCGTCTGAACCTCCGATTTGAATCACCACGTTAATCATTTCTGTTCCTTTGCTCGGTCCAGCTGGCTCCGCTGAAGATGAGCGCCGTGTTTCTCCTGCTCTTGGTGTCCACTGCAAACGTCGGTGCCGCGCTGGAAAAGGGTCTGCCGAGACGGGAACCGCGGCGCCTCTCGTGTGTGCGATGCTGCGGGCCTTCAGAGCAGCCCGTCTCCATCATCTCCTCACGATACACGAGGATGAGCAGCGACCCTGCCTACTCAGTACCCAAAGTCCAGCCCACTATAGATATCACCATCCTCAAAGGTGGGTAAAGCTGACTACTGTGATAACATCCTTTCTCTTACTTGCTCACCCTCGTTTTGCAGGCTGTGCTCCTCCCTACACTAAGAAACTCATCCACTTTATCTAACCAAAGGAAGGTCAAGGGGTGACATTGCACAGGCTGTAAACATATGCAAGTGAGAAGAGCCGGCAAAAGGCTTTAGTCCATTAAAACCCAGTATCACTGGAAGCTCGAGTTAGGTCACACTGAGAACCAGATGCAAATGTTATCGCAGAATTACTAAAGGGTAGGTTTAGAAACTAGGAAAGATGCTCACGCACTTTTTTCCTTGCACATTTGTTGTCTCAGTAAGAGGCAAACAAAAATGAAGCATGTAATACAGGAGACATGCCAGGGAGTCCTGTGAGCAGGGTACGCAGACCAGACAGACCCAATCCCTCTCCCAGGCCCAGATCAGACCTCAGTAAAATCAATAACTTTTCTTGCCCAAACCTCTGCATGAAGGGGCTGGGTTCATGAGTACTGGATTCAGGTAACCAGCCTGGTAAGGTCATGGAGTTTCACTATTGGACATTGAACATTGGCACCACAAGCTCAGCGGAGTCAATCTCTCACCTGGCATTTTTATCCTTCTGAGAATCTGGAAGGCGCTGGTGTCTGACCAATGCTTCCAGACATCTGTGCTGGGAAACCAGTGTTTTAGCAGCTGCTTTGCTGGTTGTCTCCAGCAGGATGTGTCTGCAGCCTGGGCTTCACATGATTGTGTTTGACAAGGTTTTCCTTTATGCTTGCAGGTGAGAAGGGTGAAATGGGAGAGAAGGGGTACCCTGGAGCAGTTGGGAAGGAGGGAGAAAGAGGGCTACGTGGCTTTAATGGACGGAAGGGACAGAAAGGCCAAGCTGGCCCACAAGGCCATTCCTGCAAGCAGCTCTATGCCGCTTTCTCAGTGGGTCGGAGAAAACCCCTTCATAGCTCAGACTACTTCCAGCACGTCACTTTCGACACCGAGTTCGTGAACCTCTACAAGCACTTCAATATGTTCTCGGGGAAGTTCTTCTGCTATGTGGCAGGAATCTACTACTTCAGCCTCAACGTCCACACCTGGAACTTCAAGGAGACCTACCTGCATTTGATGAAGAATGAGAAAGAGGTGGCCATCCTCTACGCCCAGCCCAGTGATCGGAGCATCATGCAGAGCCAGAGCCTGATGCTGGACCTGCAGGAAGGAGAGGAGGTCTGGGTGAGGATGTTCAAGCGGGAGCGAGAAAATGCCATTTATAGTGAGGAGTCTGATGTTTACATCATCTTCAATGGTCATTTAATCAAGCCAGCCATAGAGTAGCCATTCATCAGCTTCAGGCTCAAAGCTTTGATAGATACATTAGTGTCTTCCCTCTTAGAAATGCATATGTCTAGTTCCACTTGGAAGGATTACGGGCCTCCTGGCAGGACTGTCCATCCACACCAAGGACACCTGTGTGGATGGAGGTGACTGTTTCAAGGTGATGCAACCTACACAAGTACTGAGAAGGCTTCAGCCCTTACGTGTCCTGGAGAAGACGCACGCAGAATGCCCCAGTTCTGCAGTCCTCTATAGATCCCCAATAATATCCCTGAAGAGTCTACCAAGTTAGTAGCAAAAATTTAACCTCTTCGCTCTGATTTAGAGAAGATATTTTTATTATATCTAAGGGTCATCTTCAGATATCGGTTATCTGGGTGCTAGTTAAGGAATATCATTACTCCTGCAACAATACTTGAGCATCTTTGTAGTGTGCAGTTTGCTAACAAGAGCCCACGCTCACCAGCACCTGCATCAGGTCCGCTCCACTCAGGTGGGCAAGAATACACCAGCATCAACAATATTTTGCACAGCACACTTACCCTAAATTATGTTTTTGTTCCCTTTCATGTAATATTACGGTCAGAGCATAATGCTAGAATTAGATAAATAACAGCATCACAATCTTGCAGAGCTTTTTCAGAGGAACATATTTTTATGTACAGCTGTAGCCACATGCTATGACTTTGCCAGACTTCTGTACTGCTAGTGATACTTCTCACACAAGAACATCCAGCTTGGCTGGGAACGTATTTCCCATTTTAAGGAAAACGGTGGACCCTGCCTTTGGACCCAGTGTCTGAGTGCCCATTGCCAAGCTGGAATTTCAGGCCATGCTCAGGTCTGAAAACTACTCTCTTGTAGCACCCTCATTTCTGGGAAGTGGAGAAGAAACTGGAAAGAAAAAAGGGTGTTTTATTGCAAGCGGTGACATTTTAGGGAATTTGGTTTCTTTTTTCCTAAAAATTTATTGACGTAACAGTGGAAAGGTGCACACAGCAGCAAGAAACATCGTTTCCCCCAGTTCCTCCTTGCCCATTCCCCCAGTCTCTTGTTCGCATCCCGAGCCGTTTGTATGAAGGCTACATGAAAAGTTCTTGCTAGGCAAACTGCTTCCCTGCTCTTCCTCGCCTGTCCACAGCTATTTGGAAAAGGAGCTGAAATAAAGATATTGCTTGGAGTACACTTGCTTTGAGTACCCTGGTTTTGTTTATTTCATGTGCTTTCCCACAGTACAGGGCTAAAAGCACTAGACTGAACATCCAGACCCACATAATCATCTCGGGTAGCAATTTTCATTAATTTAACACCAAAAAACTCCAGAAAATAGACTGACTAACTCTTCTCCTTCCAGGCCAGTAAACAGCCATCATCAAATATCAGGATGGGGAGACAGAGAAGTTAATGACCCCTTGCTGTAAAATAAATACCAAGTCTTCAAGATATCACAACCTCCATGAAGACTGGAACTTTTAAGCAGCCCATCTGCAATGTAAATGCATGATAAAAATGGGTCTACAAGCCTTGAAACTTCATGTCTGCTCCTGCTTCCAACACAGAGAGCTCAAAATGTTTTTTTTCCCTCCTTTGTCCCCACTTCTGAAGCATTCCCCACCCAGACCTAGACTTGGCAGCTGCAGAATGTTGTGCTGTGGGTGCAGGGTACCGGTGGCAGAGGACCACATGAGATGCCTGTGGTGGAGCAGGGATTACTCGCCGAGGCTGATGTGGTTGCGGGGCTGTAACATTCCTCCCATATCGAGCAGTTTCACCACAGCTTCAGCTCACTCCTGCCTGCAGTTTGCTGCATTGACTAGAATTAAAAAGCAAAAAAAGAGATCCAGCCCTCTCTAAAATGTCACGCCTAGCTGGAGTTATCGACAGTGCTTCGTCCAGCGCTGGAAAAAATACATCCACAATGTGTTTATGTTCAACCTGTGCTGATTTTGGAAGAGTTACCTTCTATCATGAAGCAAGCAAAAATCCTTCCACCTGTATCATTATGTATGCTTATCTTCATAACACTGAGACACACAGTTCGAGGTAGTCTGGTTATTGAAGCACCAGGACAGATTCAAAATGCTCACAACTTTATGCCAGGGGCATAAGCAGGTAAATCATTAAAGCCACATTGGTTTCAGGTGCAGAACAACCTTTCAAATAAGAGAAAAAGTTTATTGGGTTGCATACATTATTCCAATTAGTCATTTATAGCCTAAAAGATCTAGGAGTCTCAACCTGCCCAGTTCTTTGGGGAAAAAAATTGAAATATCTAAGGAGGTAACGTACAAAGACATTCCTACTGCCACCTTTTGAATGCACCCACCAGTGTTTTCCAATTTCAAGGGCTGGGACAAGCATCCTTGTTTAGAGAAGTTTAATGAGCCAAATCCAAAGCACAAATATTTGAGATCTGCTCATCAACATACAGGCAGCCTGCCAGGGCCTCTCTTATAGCAACAGAGTTTAAATCCCTTTTTTTCCAGTAATATGTGGCTTGGAAACTAAACTTTGAAAAAAGCTTTTTAAGTTCTCTTCTGAAGACAAGAAAGTGGGGGGTTTAAGTGCTTAAATCTAAATGAAAAAGAAAAAACTTAATTTGTATTTATTTTTCCATTTATTTCCCTAAATTGGCACTTTGTATTTCATGCTTTGAAGTAAGTCACCAGGGATCTGCCAGAATCTTTCTTCCAAATCCTTCAGTGAAGGGTATAACACAGAGATGACAAAACTGCCTCAGCTGCCATAAATCCCAGGTGCATTTCATTAAGACACATTAGCTCCTCTCACTCCAGGATCCTGGTGGAAGATGAAGCCCCCATGGTACCATGCACCAAGAAACCAATTTGCCACAACAACCTCACCTGTCCTTGGGGCAGGGCCAGACACAGGGGAAGCAGAGGGACCTGCTGAGATCATCTATGAGGAGCTGTAAATGAAGCACAGGAGCTTTCTGTAACAGAAAACATCAGATGAGAAGCATCTACCCTCTCTAAAATCTCTTTTGGTTGGCATAGGAAGATTAAAAGAGACTTTAAGACAACATACCCTTTGTTTTCTGACTGCAGATCTGTAGGAGATTTACACTCACCAGCCCAAACTTCAGCAATAGGGAGGAGACAAAGTCATCTAAAACCCTCTCCTTCATTTCTTCGGCATCAGAGTCCCAGCAGAGCACTTCACAGGGAGAAAGTGTGCTGGGACAGCATCTGTCCTTGTACTGGAAAGGTGATGAACGCAAGACAGCAAACAAATGACCTGCCCATAGCCACTGCAGGTAGTGCAAGATTTATGTTCAATATAAGGAAAAAACACTTCAAGCAGAAGGAGAATCTGACTCCGCAAGTGGCTGGAGCATCAGACACTGGCTCTCCACCCCAGGAAGCCTGCAATGGCATCCTAGGATCTGCCAGGAACGATAAGGGCAGCTCTGGCTTAGAGCAGAGGGATGAACTGCAGAGCTGCACCCTGCCCCTTTAACCTGCTTTTCCTGGAGACTGAAGTTTCAGCTTTTTTCTTCGTTGAGAAAAGGCTGAAAAAGCCACAAGAAATACTTCCCGCTAAAAATCCCTGTATGAAAAAGCTGAGTCAGGCCTGCTGTCACATTACCTCAGCTGCAATTTCCAAAATCACAAACCCACACAGAAGAAATCCGGCAGCACAGCTCAGTAATTACTGGGGATCTCTCTGCCCCATTGAATCCTGTGCTGAAGTCTGCCTTATGACTTCCAAATGTTCATTGCCCTTCCTTACACGACTGCACAAAATGAAGCCTTGCATGATGACTTGGAGGATTTCTGCAGAGCCTTTCCTCAGCTACATAATTGCTCTATAGCTTGTTTTTGCTCATTTTCTCAGTTCTTACCTTGCAGGTGTAAGACAGCAAAGAGTCCTCAACACTTACAGGCTTCACCTAAAAACACCAAATCTCTGAGTTCAAACACAGAAGCATCTGACAGAGCCTGACCCTCTTTTACCTAGAAGCTTAAAAATAGCGCAGACTTTCCTTCCCCTTCCTTTCCCTCCCCTTTTCTTTTCCTGAAGCAGAATCTAAGGGTGGTGCTTGAACTCTTCTTTATATGGAGCAGCAGCAGATTACTGGGAGCCCACCTGAGCCTGCCTTCACAAGCTGAGGGGCTATATACGGCACCAGTAAAGGCTGTGGTGTATTTTGGACTTGCTGGGTGTGGTGAGCTTCATGGAGGTTTAAGGAATGAGGTGCTAGGTAAAAATTATAGATCAGCATTTTTCTTCAGTGTTTAACAGATGATTAGAGGAGACACTGCTTTATTTCACACTGTTCTGGATGTGTTTTCATCTTCTCTGCTCCTGCTGCCTGTGAGGAGCTGCAGCAGTGCTGAGTGGAAGGGTGCTGTGACAAGGACTCTCCTTGGCTCCTACTGCTGCTCCTGCAGCTTCTTCACTGACCCAGCAGAAGACCTTGCTCTTAAAGAATTTAGTGTAGTCTTTAAACAATCTGTAACTACTCTGAAATACTCTCCTGAAAGAGGTGTTAAAGGGTTTATAATCCCGGCTGTGACAAACAGCCAGTGTTCAGGTTAATAGCTCTTACAGTGTTATTAGAGCTCATTATGCCTGGCAGAGCTGGTGACCCGGCTGGTGATTAGGGCTCTTGATGCCCAATGGCATCAAGGAAACTAAAATCTCTGTGTGCTCCTTGTTTTCCCTCCCAATTATTCCGTTCCTGTATGCTTGCTCCTGGTGAAACCCTGCTGCTCTGTACTGTCAGCCTCGGTCTAAGTTGATTAAACTTCTGAACAAGTTAATTGGCTCTCTGAGACTGTTCTGGTGAGCTGCAAAGCAAAAGTCATCTCCTTTCAGAAAGCCCTTCTTATAGCACTTCCTAATTCTCAGTAAATAGAGCAGCAGGTGAAGGTTAAGTCTTCAGGTTACTCTAGGTTTATCAGGGAATCTGCAGCACAGTGAACTGCCTTGCTCGTACCCCTGTGATGGCACGGAGTAGTCAAAGCCAGGTGAGAAGCGGATCTGAGAGGCCTGACACTGAGCTACCCACAAAAGCAATCTGGCTCCTGTGCTCCCTCCTGCTCCCCGTGCACTTGTGCTATCCCGGAGAGAGGACATGCTCATCCCGCTGCTCCCTGCTCTACGGCAGCTCACTGAGCTGGGCTCAGGGTTGCAAAGCCTGGAAGCTTGCTCTGTCCTCAGTCTGTTAACTGAGATCTTCAAGGACAGCCCGGTTCCTTGATTTGATTTCAGCCTGCAGCAAGAAGCCATCCCTTAGTAACTGCTGTAATCCCAGTTCTCTTCTGCCTGATCATAAGATCAGTAAGGGCTGTGAGCTGGTGGGAATTGGGCTTTTGCCAGGTGGAAGAGACTGGCGAAATCGCTGTTCTGCCAACTTTCACTCAAAATTCTAAATTCCCCTAAACTCAAGCTCTTTGCGTGTTTTTTAGTGCCTGCAAATATTCCAAATGGGACCTGATGGCAAACGTGCTTCTCCCCAGCAGCAGTTCAGTGTTGCTCCTTTGATCTGATGTTGGGCACGCTGCTGTGCCGTAAGCCCGTTGAGGCACTCAGCAGCTTGCTCCGAGGACATGCCGGACACTTTTGGAAGTCTGATTACCCTCTTCATCCCTTTTGAAACCTCTCTTCATGCAACAAAGTCTTCAAAACATCGATCACATGAAAACTAAAATGTGAAAAATTCTTCCTGAGCATGTCTGGGGATGCGAGAGAGCATCTATGGCGCGGGTGGGAGTTGCAGGTCTGCAGCAGCCCTGACATGCGGTGCTTGGACATCAGCTGCTCAGTGGAGTAGCTGATACTGCAAACACATGTTGCAGGGCCTCGCTGCATCCTGTCTGCTCTGCTTACGGTGCTCACCCCTCTCTGTGGCTGGGATGCTACAACCTGTTGCAGCGGGGTTATCCAACAGACTCTGCATCCCCATCTTCTCCCAGCCTTCTTTTGGGTGAGGAGGCTGTTTCTGGTGAGGTTTCGTCCCTCTTGGCTTTCTGGAAGGATCCTTCTCTTTCTGTCAGGGCAAGAACAAAAGGAACCTCTGCCTTCGGCAAACTGCTTTCTTCCTCTCAATAAGGAAACTTTTATTTTACAACAGGAACATGCAGATAACATCAATGCAGATAAGGAAACCAGGCAACAAATAATGCTAATGGGTTGCATTTGGACAAGTTGAATGGAACTTAATGATTCTAGTAAGAACCTATTCACTAACAAAGATTTAAAGTAGCAGATAAAATGCAGGAGATAGAATAGCAAAGTGTTAAAACAAATAGAAACCACTCCCAAGCCAGGCAGCAATACATAGCTAAAAGGCTGGAGACTTTGACCTGGATGTGCTCGGCAGTCATTGGGTTCTACCCTGCCCTTGGGTCTGCTTGGGCAGGAGGTCGGGAATGATATTTCCCAAACCATCGGGCTCTGTCTCCAGCCAGTGCAGCAAGGGGTGCCCCCCCATCACTCCCCCACCCTCCATGAGGTGCTCGGAGAGAGGGGGGACACGGCGGGGGGGTTCCCTGTTCTTGCACCACTCTGTGCACCACGGCTGTCCCTGCCAAAGCCCGGCGTTGCCTCTTTCTCCTCCTGCACCCTCATTTTGCATGGTGGCTTTTGGCTTCCATGGCAAAGGTCCAAGCAGCAGCACTTGGAAACTGCAGACCTGTGTGCTCCCTCTGCCACTTCACGCTGCCTGGCTCCTTGGCCCCTTTTCTTTGCCTCTTTTTGGGAGGTTTTATCTGCTTTCTGCCTAACCGGATCTTCAGTTAGGTGTCCCCAGGTAAAAGAGTTCAAGCACCGTGTGATTACAATGGGGCAGGACCTGTCTTCTTCTGGGGAAAGCCCAGAGCTGGTTATTTGTGTCTTCACGGTGCTGTGTTTGGCCGCAGCAGAACCGTGGGCAGAGCTTTACCCCTCCACCAGCAGCGGCCGCAGCTGAGGGTCCGGCAAACGGGGAGGCTGAGCTGGCGGAGCCCCTCTGTCGCTGCAGGGATGGTGATGAAGGCTTTGCTTCCCCTCTCCCAAACCAGCAGAAGTTTTCTTGGCAGCAGCTGCGCTTCGTGCTCCGGCCAAAAGCTGCTGCAGAGGATCTGGGCACCCCGACAACTGCTGCCATACATTGGGCATGACAACCTAATGCTATTTGCAACTCTCTTCTTCCAGGGAAAATCACATTAAAGGCCAGCTCGCACAGAAATTGTTTCCTCCCTTGGTCGTGGGGGGAGCAGACACAGTTTTGCTGGCTCGGGGACCCGAACACTGCAGTGTGCACAAGCAGCAGATCTGTTCCTGCCTTTGCCACGGAAAGGCCGTCGAAGGAGCGAAACTTCTGCTGCAGGAAATGGAGGAATCGCCACTGGCTTTGGTTTTTCACTAACGCAACTCGCCAGCCCTGCACGGCTGCCTGCGCGTACCCGGGGAATCGCATCGCCCTGTTTCCAAGCCAGGAAGAATGTGAGTCAATTACTGGACAAGGTCGTTCTCCCCTCCGTGTCTCTGTCTGTGCTCTGCATCCCTTTTGAGGCGGAATTCTGACTCTTCTGTTGGTTGAAAAGGCACCTGTACAGTGAAATGTAAATCACAGGCTGCTGTGCAGGCCTGGGATGGCAGGTCCAGACAAGCATTAGCATCCAGGGAATTAACCAGTGTCTGCCTGGTTTTGGGGGTCTGCCACTCTTATTTGCAGTGCCTGGATCCCACCAAGAAGAATTTCTCTGAAGTGGCCTGGGCAGGAGCCCCCGTCACTTTTGCTTTAAGTCCTGGGTAAAACCAAGGATGGAAAAGCTCAGAAAGTGTTCCAGAGGGAAGGAAAATGCCAAGACTTTCAAACTTCAGTCAAAAGCTTTGAAAACACAGAACTGTGAACAAACACCAGTTCTGGCCTGAAACTTGTTCTTCTCCATAGGAAACATTCCCTCAGACCACATGTTGATGGCAGTTGCTCCCCAGGGTGAAGTGAGCTGACAGCAGCACAACGCTGCCGCGGTGATGCTCACGGTGTGCAAGACTTGTCGCCTGCTATTTTTAAGATCCAACAACATATGAAAAGAACCGCTGGAATAGGTGATGTGGGTGCCAGCTCCTCCTTGCCATGCTTTCTGTGCCCATTTGGCAGTGGTGCTGCATCTCTTGGCTTTATTATATATTGCAGAGAGAGAATGAGCTTCGCTGCTCTCCTGGGAATGGAAATACAGGGCTGTGAGGAGTATGTAATGCAGCAAACATGAAGAAAACCCACCAGGCACATTTAATTTGCGATGCTACAACCACCTTCTTGAGTCATAAAGGTTCCTTGCACAACCTTAGCTCTAACAGCGGACATGACTTTAGTTGCTCTCTGCCATGCTAAAACAGGGACACTTAAAATAGACCCAAGCAGCTAATGTATAAAATTATCTCATTAAGAGACAGAAGGGCTTAGTGCTCTGAAGACCCAAAGTGAAAGCAGACAAGGGCTAAGAAAAGGTATTGGTGCACTCAGGATTTTGGCAAGGGCTCCTCTCCTCCCCAGCGCTGCTCCTGTCTGTGAAGGCTGAAGGAACGGCTGGTGCAGGTTACACAGCTAAAATATCTGTGACTCAACCCAATATAGTCCCCAGTCGTTTTCTTAGCTACACCGCTGAGGCCAGAATGAAGTAAAATCAAGCAGATCAATAATGAGAACCTGGCCTGAGTTCAGCAGATTCCGGGAGGCCAGGTCGCAGAGCCAGCACTGCCTGTACTGGTCAGACCTGGCCCGTTATTGGAGATGATTCCAGTTAGCATGTGCTGGGGATTTCAGGTGTTTAGTGGGAGGTCTCCTAACGGTTTGCACGTTGGCAAATGTTCAATCATCAGTGTCTCTGGGGTGGCTGTATTTTGTGCTCAGTATCTCCCAGTGCTGGGGTGTTTCACCTTGGATGGTTCTGAAGTGGAGCAAACAGCGTTTATTTGGTATATTAAGCTCATCTAATTGAGTCTCTCTGCTCATTAAGAGTAGCAGTTACAATTTATCAGCCATAAAACCACTAACCGCGTTTGCTTAATTACCGGCGATGTCATTTGTGAGGGGCTTTGGGAAAGAAAGCAGTGGGTGTTTGGAACCGACAGATACCACGTGCTGTGTTGAGCTGAAAAGCTCCTTCCCCACTGAGGCTCCGGGCAAAGCAGCTTGCGCAGTGCATACCGCCCGCAACGCTCCTCTGCCCGTGAAAAGCGATGCAGCCTCGCGGCACCCGCTGCCTTGGCTGGGACCCGGACGGCTGCGAGATCTGCAGCATCTCGGGACAACCCTGCGACGGGCAGGACAGGTAACAGCCCGGCGACCTGTCCCCAGAACCGGCGTCGGCACGCGCCTGCCTCTGTGCTAAACTAGCGACAAGGAAAATACCGAACGCTTTTGTGAGGAGGTGGCATTCGTCAGAGGCAGAAGGGCTTTGCGAGTCAAGCGTTAGGTCTTTAAAATGCAACAAGAGCCACGGCACTCAATATAAAATTCTCCAAACGCTTTTAGTTTCACACTGAACAATATCCTGCGGCACTAGATAAAGCATTGTTCCGAAGTGATTTATGAGTTGAATAGGATTCTGCTATTATTGAAGTTAATTGCAGAATTCATCTTTCTCTGCCTCGGATTTGTTTTGGATCCTCGGGAAGTGTCCTGTAATCTCTTATCCACAACTACTGGGTTGCAGCCTCAGCCAGCTACTGAGTAAAAGGAGGAAATTGTAACCAAATTAAATCTAGAACCACTTTTCGTGCAAAGTGGCTTCTGCACAGTGAGTCCTGATGCAAGGAACGACTTGAAAAAGGCCCTTAGAGAATTTCAGGTACGACAGCACATCACAAACCCCGGAGCAAAGCGGTACTTTCCCAGCCTTGTGCTCCGGGAACTGTATCTTTCAGGCTTCTTGAACTTGCTGTGATTGTTACTCATTGGAAATGACACTTCCTAAATTGTCAAGTGTCACAAATTTGTGCTTTCATTTCCCTCTGAAATTCAGTTTGACTGGAAAGCCTGTGTATGCAAGCTCCTATTGTGCTCCTCACCTTGATGCTCACACTCGCAAGAACTTAACAACAACAGAGAGTTTTATTCTTTATTGGTGTTAAGACTCAGACCTGTTGTGCAGCCAAACAGGGCAAAATATCCCAGCTAAAATGATGCCTTTGACACAAAAAGGCTATTGGCAAATATACCAAAAAAGAGTGTCCAAACCAGAACATTCACAGTGGAATTCATGCCCCTCTTCCCCTCCTGCGGTGGGCTAAGCCCAGTTGACCGCAGAGCAAGTTATTCCTGGTGCTGATCTGAGCCCGGGTGAGAAGCGCGGGGCTGTCCCGAGCTGTCCCGAGCCTGGTTAACCCGTGTGATGTCAAGAAATCAGCTCAGAGCAATGTTTCACTAAATTTTGCAGCACCTGCATCTTTCCTTTCTGGCTTTGTCACGTTAAAAATAAAACATAGAATCATAGAATCATAGAAAGTTTTGGGTCGGAAGGGACCCCTAGAGCTCATCTAGTCCGACCCCCCTGCAGCGAGCAGGGACACCGCTAACTGGATCAGGGTGCTCAGAGCCCTGTCCAACCTGGTCTTGAATGTTTCCAGGGATGGGGCCTCCATGACCTCTCTGGGCAACCTGTTCCAGTGTCTTACCACCCTCATTGTAAAGAATTTCTTCCTTATATCCAGCCTAAACCTACCCTGTTTTAGTTTAAAACCATTACCCCTCGTCCTGTCACTGTTGTCTCTACTAAAAAGATTGTCCCCATCTTTCCTATCGGCTCCCTTTAAGTACTGAAAGGCTGCAATCAGGTCTCCCCGCAGCCTTCTCTTC
>Ga0065711_1037181_pt1 | contig 20098 bp, 10 predicted proteins | sample Hoacrofraction12_FD_59098 | JGI IMG/M metagenome (GOLD analysis project Ga0065711, IMG submission 59098) | Hoatzin crop microbial communities from Cojedes, Venezuela - Epithelial fraction 12 v2 (version 2) | ecosystem: Host-associated > Birds > Digestive system > Esophagus > Crop | place... | reverse complement strand
GTTGCCCAGAGAGGTAGTGGAGGCCCCATCCCTGGAAACATTCAAGACCAGGTTGGACAGGGCTCTGAGCAACCTGATCTAGTTAGCGGTGTCCCTGCTCGCTGCGGGGGTGTTGGACTAGATGACCTCTAGGGCCTCTAGGGGTCCCTTCCGACCCAAAACTTTCTATGATTCTATGGTTCTATGCCTACCAGGTCATATTCTTCATCCATTTTCTGGATTCCAAGAAGACTTACCCTGGGAGGTGGCACTGAACATCCCAAAGCATAGTACTCTTGTAAGACCTCTTGTATATAGCACTACAGGAAACCAGGGATTTTTGGTGTCAGGAGGGGACACTCCTCGAAAGCTTAGGGACTTTGAGAGTTAGGTTAGCACTAGCCAGTTGTTTTTATAATAAAATTTGAGTTTTAGATGCCTGAAGGCCATTTAATTTCTGCCTTGGGGATCCTTTGTAGGATCTGTACCACAATGAGTAAATATATTTTGTGCTTGTTATGAACCTGATAAATACACAGTAATTTCATTTTCTCAAAAAAATTATCACCTGGGGAAAAAAAAAATAATATTTTTTTAACTAAAACCAGGACACAACACTATGATTTGTGCAAATCCCCACCAATTTCAGTAGGGCTTCCCACAGTGGTATTTATCTTCCTGCTCGGAGTATAACACTGGGCCAAGATGTAACATTCTGAACAGCTTCACTGATTGCGCATGCACTGCAAGTATAAGCACAAACAAAAAAGCAGGAGAAAATAAGCTACCTATTTTTTTTCCTGCTAATCATAAGCACAGACTAGGACTAGCATTTTCAGGGAGAGATTTTATTTCCAGACTACAGTAAGATATTAATGAAGTTTCCATAATGATTTTAGGCAGCTCTTCTCCAATACACACCATAATACAACGTGGACAATAAATGCTTTTATTAACAAGTAGATGAGCCTGTCATTCCTATGCCAAGTAAGGATTCTCTCATAATTAGAAACTGCACATTCCCTAGAAGCAAAATTCTTATTCAGTACACAGCTGCAGGGAGCTTCTGTTGCGGCTGCATCCTGCTTCCCTCAGAAGAGTTCCCTGTGGTGAGGAAATTACTTCCAGCAGTGTTATAGAAGTAAATGCAGAGTAGATTTTAAATATATTTCTAGCTTTTATTTTGAAACAAGTTATGTACTGATAGTGCAGTTATAAACACGTTCCACCCATCCCTTCTTCTTTGGCCCTAAGTTTCACATCAGTATGTGAGATTGAAACTTACAGGGGCAATTGATGGAAAAAAACAAACACACCATAAACCAATGAAAACATGTTTGAATTAAAATGGATGCAAAGCACTTTCAAAGGTCAGGATAAGTTTTGTAAAAGATAGATCAGCATACAGCAATGGCATTATAACTAATGGAAGGACCTCAGGCAAAAGCAACCTTCCCTTCAGGAGGGTTCTCCTGAACATTCTGTCCTCCCACTCTACCAAACCTAGCAAGAAGTCTCTCATATGTCTGCTTAAACAAATTCCCTCATATCTATCTCATCTAACAAGAGCTACAACAGCTTCTTTTTTTTTTTTCACTTTTATTTAATAAAAATTTTCTCCCAAGCTGATATGTAAAGGGGGCTTAATTGCCCACAACCGCTGCAACAACTTTTGAGGCAAATTGCCTAAACTCTTCTAATGCCCTTCAGGCCAGACAGACCACCCTGGCTTTTAGCTAGATATTTCTGATTTTGTAGCCTATCATGTTTGCAGCTCTCTAACACCTCACCCAACTCCCACTCAGCCAAGTGGCAACAAAATGCTCAATGTTGAGACAATCTGGAGATTTTTCCTTGCTTGTCACAAAGTTTTTTGAATTTTCAAGTGTAAATCCTTCTTTTCAAACACTTGGGAAACTCATCTGATTTGCTGCCCACTAGGGTCTATCTTATTATACACAAAATTTTATTTCCAGAATCTAATGTGAACACATTTGCAAGGTAACATGTGAATCACAGAGAATCCACAGCTATATTTATTCACAATGCTGCTGACTTTTATTTTATATCAAGGAAGCACACCGTAAATATGATCAAGAAGGTCATCTGAGGGCTGTTCTAAGACTTATTTTAAAGCTGTCAGAATTTGGGGTAGTGTGCAAGGAAAAAGATAAAGACAGACAAAGCTAGTAGCTTAAAGCTAGTAGTTATTTACCTAAATATTTAGGTTCCAAGTGCTTTTTTCAGAGTGCATAGCATTGTTTCATAATGTATGTTACAAATAGTGTGGTCTTCTATATTACCTTCTCCAGAACTTGTAACTCTGAAGTAATCCCGTTAGTATGAGTAGACCAGGGTAGGCAAATGAAAAATTCTAAACTATCAGGTACTCAACGTCATCTCAATAATTGCTTATCATTTTACACCCAAACCGATTTTCCTGTAACAAGTAACGCTGGCCCAGATATCGAGGTTGTCATTTGCCTTCTGAATCTGTCACAGCAACAACCACTTCTACCTCTACTGTCATCAGTGACTGCAAAAGAAAATTGCTCACATAAGTCTTCAGAAATGCTCCTTTAGAGTTCAATTACATAAAGGAAATATTTTCTTCTGAAAATGCTAAGACACAGTTCTCAATTTTTTGGCACACACAGATGGTCATTGAGTAGAAATATCTGGTTGTAATATCACTGCATTTACTTTAATATTTAAAGCAGATGTGTCATTCTAAACACTAATAATATCTGTATTCTTTACTGAATGTCATAATGAATGCCTATGATCATATTACACATACAAAGTTAGTTTATGAATATTATTTTTATTGACTGGGTTAAGATATCTGATTAAAATTTATAATTTCATTCAGACAGGTTATATGGACCTTCTTCTCTAGAACTATACAGAAATTAAAAAAAAAAATCTGTTAACTCATAGCATCCCACACTTTTGCAGACTCCAGTGGGTACACTTCCTTTTCCAGTGCAGACAGATACATATTCAGGAGTAAGAAAGAAAATTTAAGAAGTGACTGAAAATTAAAACCTCTCTTTTTCAGCAGTATTAAAAAACAAACTACTACTAAGGAAGGAAATTTGATTTACAAATAGAACACAAACACACAGCAGTTGTAGTTTTTTACTCTAAGCAAACAAAAGGCTGAAAAGCTATCCACAAGATAATTAATGGAGCTTAGTGGCAGGTGAGAATTCCTGCCTCCCTTTTGTGTTTATTGGTATTCTTGTCAGCATGTTAGTTAGACATGTACAGTTTTGTTGTGATATGCTGACAGATTTGGACTGTATATATTGCTCCCAGTGGTTGTGGGCTCAGTTTGCAGAACATATGCTTTCACAAACTGGGTTTCCTCTAAGGAATAAATGAAGGGCATCCAGTATACACTATTGCCATTATCTGATTACTTTTCCTGCAGTCCTAGTACTCGTAACAGTTACTCAAATGTTATTACTGTAAAGACCTAAAGCAAAAGAAGGAGAACTCCTGGTAAAAGGGATTCTTTTTTTTTTCAGGACATCTGAAGGATTCAAGTAGTAAGTATTCAATCAATAACAGATTCAATTATAAGGACTGTCTACATATAACCACTATCATTCCAGCAACCTTATATCATGTCTTTCTTTTGGTTTCTATCCAGGACATCCATGTGTCCTCCTCTCAGTGACAATTCTGCACTTTCTGAACCTTTCCCAACTTTGCTTTCTTTTAGAGGGCTCACAACAGCTGACCCACAGGCCTGAGAAGTCTAGGACATACCAACATTACATGAAAGGTGAAAGAATTCTAAGAAACTACAGGAAACACTCAAAAGCATTTAATCTTTATTTATGTAGCAAGATCAATTCAGCCCTTTCAAGACTCTTTGTTTACATTGCCTGTCTTTTACACTGAGAGACAGTCAAAGCAGGGAATATTTTATGACCTGATTCAAGAAGATATTTAAGAATGTGAATTGTCACACTTGAATGAGGGGGCTTTTTTCAGGATTTAATACTTTCTGAATCACAGGATATTGGAGTGTTTTCTACAGTGGTGGGAAAGCCATTGGAGTTTTCTGCGATAATAACAACAACTATGGAAAATGATAAAAAATCAGTCCTATAGAACTAGACACAGATTTATAACATATATATATAACATATAACATGTGTCCTTGAAAATATAGACTTAAGGCCACTATACAGTACTAAAAACAAAATAAAAATTACATACTATCAGAACTAATTACCAGCTAAACTGAATGAAACATTCTGAAAAGTGTGTTTAAAAACACACAAAATACATGTCAAATTTTGTAAGTAAAATAATTCTGAAAAATAAATTTTTTTTCTCCTATCTGAAATATGAAGCAAAATCACTTTGAGTCTCATACTTTCCAGGCCCATTTGCCATGGTGTTACACAATGGCAGTATAACATTCCCTTAAGTATAGTCTGATAGTCAGACTGCTATTAATCTGTGTTCGATCATTACTTATTTAGCTACTTAATTAAGATTTTTTCATTGTAAATTCAAGTAAAAAGTATGTCTTTCCTACAATAAAGAATAACATAACAGAAGGAATCTAAAGCAGAAAAATTGAACAATTTCATGATCAAAGACAATTTCTTTTATTAGCTAAATCATACTTGACTTTCTTGTATTTTTCCCTTTCAATTATTGGATATGGAGAGTTTTTGCAACCATTATCAACACTCTTATCCTACTTGATTGTATGCAATGGAGCAACCATCCTGTGTGTATGGTAATATCTCCATGGTAACAGATTATAAAACATAAGCACAAGATTGTGATCACTGTTTAGAAAAGAAGGTGGTTGAACATCAGGACATTACACTCTCAAGTCATTTCATTTCCTTGGAATTTCAGCAATGACATTTCAGGACTCCAATGCGCCATCAATCCCCTAGTTTCAATTAAAAAAATACAAACTAGGCAATTTATGTAAATTTATACTAAAGAAATAAACCATAAAATAAATTAATATCCTGTTTTATCATATTCATTATTCTGTCATTCAGGTAAGGACAACCCTACGTATGGTTCACTGTGAACAAAACCATGCAAATAATTTAGTATTCCCATTGAAGTTAACTTGTCTGTGGGACCATTTATGCTCTTAAGGCGAAGCACCTGTTTCACAGGATGTGTACCTTAAAAGTGTGCTGCATATTGTATTTTTGATCTAACATATAGTCACAAAAAAGAAAGCAGCAGAGGTACCTGAATCCACTTAGCTTTTTGAGAATGCACAAGCAAGGAAAAGGATCTGATCAGACATTCGTTTAGTTACAGTTATGGGCTATTAATAGAAGGAGACCAAGCACAATATGACTTCAGCGGACTTTTAGGAAAATTGCCTTTATGTATGTTACTTAGCTCTTTGGAGCATATTTAAGCAGGAAGAAAGAAAGGTGTCAAAGCTTTCCCTTCAATTCACTGCCTCTCATCTTCTCCTGTGATGAAAGGACACACCATCTTTTCCTAACTCTGCACTAAAAAACTGCTGCTGTTTTGATCAGTGATACCTAGTCTTGTTGATCCTGAAGACGACAGATTACAAGAATTACAAAAGGAATTATTTAGAAAAATTCACAGGAGGAACCTATGCATAATGCCAGTTCAGTTGACTTTTAGGAAAAATGTATTTAGATATATTATTTACGTTGCATTAAATAGTCTGAGTGAGAAGTTTAGACTAAATACCTAACTTTTAGATGCATACAGCAAGATGAGAGACTGCCATCAGAAGACAATTCATACCATTCTAGGACGTATCCAAGATAAGGAGGTTAATTTACCTTCAGGAGTGACTATTTCTCTCCACTGGCGGTAAGGGGAGCTGACACAACCAGCTCATTTTATAAAGCTTTGAGTCACATGACATAAATTTGAACCCCCAATTGCACTCCAGTGTTTTATGTACTTACAAATAAAAGGGACCAGCTTACAGAAGACACATTCCTTTCCTGGCACTTGGTGACTGAACGAGTTTATGTCTAAATATCTGCTATTTCCTTCTTGCTCTATCTGTTTCCCCACAGACCCAGAAGTATATGATCATTGACCAAAAAGCAGACAGCCTACCCACATTACATTTTTCTTGCTGTAGCCTAGTTGAATTAGAAGCAGTTTGAAAGATGCACAGTTTCAAACAGTAGTTTATTTGCATTACTCGTGAAATTCCTCCAGCTAAATTTCCACACAGCACGCTGATCATGTCCATGCAACGGTGGCTGTGGAGCTTTTAAACTTATTGAGACAAATAGTGAAAGTAACAGACAGTGAGACCTTCCTGTACTGTGTATAACTAGATTTCCTTCTTAGCTTATTCTGAGCTCCCTCAGCCAATGATCCTTTTAGCCATTTTCATATCGTCCTAAACTACATGCGTCAAAGGTTGGAGGGTATCACTGAACTGATTTAAAATCTCCAGTTACCAAAAACATATAATATTTTAATTAAATTTCTTGTAAAATTATAGGTATATTATCAGTTGTAATCTTAGAATGAGGAATGCTTTGAGCTAAAAAGCAGTAGAAACATTACCACAGACTGCACTGTGTACATGTCACATTTTCCATATAATGAAATAATTTTTCTTCTCTCTAAAAACCATTTCTGATCTAGGAAATAAACTACCTGAAAGAAAAAATGTTCCTTGGGCAAAATTCTATAGACATTATTCTTGAGATCAGACTAAATGATCCAATGACCCCTTCTAGCCTCCATGGAACTTACAGCAACTACATGACCATAATGAGTAAAAGTGTACATATTTAGTATTCTTTAATAGATTCACAGGTTTTAAAAATCACTAGGATAATCTGCTATGACCTTCTACAGTAACCACTTATCAAAATATTAATGATCTATAATCATTTTCTCTTATCAAAATATTAATGATCTATAATCATTTTCTATGAGGCATAGAAAAATTCCTTAGTAAAAGACAATATTGATTTTAAGACTGCAAATTGTAAGAATCTAGTACCTCCAGGCAAGTTGTGCTGGGGATTACTGCCCTTCATCACCATTCATTTTCTTTAGTTTTTATTTTAATTTTACCCAATTCAGCTTCCATTCACTTGATCTTGTTAAAGCCATGTTTGTTAAATCCTCCATTTTATCAAAAGTCTGCAAATAAAAATCTATTTTAAATAAAAACCTACCTCACTCCTACTGTTCAATGACATCACACACTAACATTTTGTTATCAGACAGTAATTCCTCAATCTCCCACTACAAACGAAACCCAAATCATGCCTAGTATTTCTCCAAAAAAATCCAAGTTAATATCACTGTTCTTAAACATGAAGTTAAAAATTCACCTGATTCTTCAACAGGTCATTCTCTGGTGTTTCTATTTACAATAATTTATTCATTGACATAGGTGGGTTTTCTTCAACTTTGTTCTATACACTGTGAACATGCATACAGACATATATATATATGTGCATGCATACTTATATATAACTGTATATATTCTGCTTGCAGGGTCTCTTTACATCCATTTAAAGATGTGCAAAAGGTTTCTGCCCTTTTACTCCGCTCTGGTGAGACCCCACCTGGAGTCCTGCATCCAGCTCTGGAGCCCCCAACATAGGAAGGACATGGATGTGTTGGAGCGGGTCCAGAGAAGGGCCACGAAGATGATCAGAGGGCTGGAACACCTCTCCTACGAGGACAGGCTAAAAGAGTTGGGGCTGTTCAGCCTGGAGAAGAGAAGGCTCTGGGGTGACTTTACAGCAGCCTGCCAGTACCTGAAGGGGGCCTACAGGAAGGATGGAGAGGGACTTTTTACAAGGGTGTTTATTGATAGGACAAGGGGGAATGGCTGTAAACTAAAAGAGGGCAGATTTAGATTAGATATCAGGAAGAAATTCTTCACCATGAGGGTGGTGAGGCACTGGAACAGGTTGCCCAGAGAAGCTGTGGATGCCCACTGCCTGGAAGTGTTCAAGGCCAGGTTGGATGGAGCTCTGAGCAACCTGGTCTAGTGGAAGATGTCCCTGCTCATGGCAGGGAGTTGGAACCAGATGATCTTCAAGGTCCCTTCCAACCCTTACCATTCTATGATTCTATGACTAAAAAAGTAAACCCTAAAAGGGGCCATAAAATTACTTTCAGATGAAACTAAACTGCAAGATGTATCTAAAGTTCTCCAGCTGCAAATGGTCTGTGGGATCAGACTAGAGACAATTCCAAGATAAAAAGCACTGCAGTATGCATCATGTGAGTAACAGGCCAGTCAGGGCTTTCTGTATCCCTGTTCAGATCAGCTTCTGTTGGTCCACTTTACTTAAGTAAACATAGTCACTAATTCCATCGTAACTGATATTATTCATAAACCTTCCAAAAATTACCTGCAGACCCTTTGGTTTCCAAAATTATATGCATGTTTTTTTCAGACACGTTGGGAGGCTTATTATGTTCAATTGTTATGTTGGCGGTCTTAACTCTTCCATTTCTTACAGAAGAAAATTACCTTTGAAATTATATTGATATCCTATGGATCTAACCTATATTTCTTTTTGCAAGATCCATTAAAATACTTTTCATTAATATACAATTTGTCAGCACACATTGTAGCTTAATCCATCCTCTTCATCCTTTGCCTCTACCACTAGGAGTACAATTTCACAGGCTGGCTGACGGGAAGATGGAGCCAAATGACCTCAGCAACTCAGCATGGTTCTAGTACTAGGTAAGATTTTGAAGCTGTAACAAATAATTCTTTCACTTTCAGGTTTTGTAAAGCTAAGTACATAAAAGCATATCTTTTCTGGAGGCTGTTGATTATTTCAGATATTTCAAAGTCCTTTACTTCTATATTTTATCATTCACAATAGAAAACTATCCCACTTGTTTGACACATTATGTCAATACCACCTAAAGGTGAGTTATGGCTCATATTTGGGAATGAGAGTACAAATATGGAAAAGTCACCTCACCGCTGATCAGGAAGAAACCAAAACTGTTGTTTCTTTACTAGGCTTTTGAGGTCTGAAGTAACAGCAGTTTAAAGTCAGGCTTACTTGTAAGGAAGCTTTATTTTAGTTTTCCTTTTTATTTCTCTTTGTAAAAACTACTTCCCACCTTTACATTATTATCAAAGCTGTCCACACTTAAGGAAAGCCATTGCTTGTCTGTTTCAAATTCAGACATCCATCTGGACTGAACAGTGCACTGTAAAAAGAATCTGGCTTTGCTCCCTTACTTTTTTGCTTTGTTTTTTAAATAAAAAGCTTCATAGAACTGAAGTTTCAAAGCTGGGTGATATACTTTTTAAGTAAAACTTTATGCTTTGCTTTTGAAGCAAAAGCTATGCAGACTCTTAAGTGCAGAGGATCACATCACTAAAAAGTCTCATTGTACTGTCACCATCTGCAGCCGTGCAAGAAATAGGTAATGCATCCAGATTAGCAACAAGAGACAAAGAAGAAAGAGAGACCAACAATGAAGAGAAAAGAATTGATGATAAAATAAGAGCTTTTCATTGTCAGGAAAGTGGGAATCTTTATTAGCTGTACTCATTTTCAAATATGGTATGTGTAAGTGCAGAAAGCTTCTGACTATTGCTAATCAGCAAAGACAGGAAACAAAATGTAATTTGCATCTGTAAACACAGGAATGTAGAAATTGCCATGCGAAGTCAGTCTTGAGGTCTGTTTAGGTTCAACTGTCTGTGAGGGCCTCTTACATACTTCATGGAAGGAGGATGCTTACTGTGTACTGATCGGTAGCTGTACTGACTGTGCGCCTCTGAGACCAGTATGGATAAAGAAAAATCTATAATTAATATCTTTGTGTAGGTTGCTGTAATACAGGGAGTCAAACCCTTTATTATGTGGCCTCACTTCCTAGCAGGAGCATTGGACAGATACTTTTCCAGCATCTGTGAGTGCAGCAGCTAACATGAGTTAGGCCTGGTTAGGATAGCTATTAGCATAACCCCGTGAACTTTAGCCAGTTTTTAGTTTCAATAAATGTTGAAAAATTTAGGAAATATTTTGAGTAAGTAGAAGCAGATAAAATATGATCAATCACCTGTGTGCTCAAGTAAGTAGATAGCCAAACTATGCCAAAAATCTGCTAACCATCAAGAAGGGCAAAAGCACTAAAGAAATGTCCAGACTGTGGACACCACCAGCAGTGACAGCAAATGAAAAAACATCCGCATGATTTGAACAGATAAATCACCAAGTTATTCTCTACTCAATCCTACAACTAAGAACACTTGGTCGGAGAAAGCTGAGGTTAGACAAGGGCTTCTCCAAAGACTCCAGGGAGGGAAACCGCATGACCTTGCTCCAGCATCTGGGACCACCAGGGAACAAGGAAGAGCCCAGAGGACCCCACAGCCAGGATCCAGGACTGTGCTGGCCTGACTGTAAACAGAACACCCGACTGTTCTACAGGACTGTAGCATCTTTCCAGTGGAACAGGGAAGTCGTATAAAAAACCACTACTCAAACGTAGCCAACTTTTTTGCCTCACTGCTCCACCCGCCTCATAGCACAGGGAAGTTGTGCGATGTGTAAAACTGCATGTATCTGTAAATAAAGTGCTGTGGTACCCAAATTCATTTAGCCTCCACATTTTCATTGGGTCTTTAACCATGACACCAAGATGGCTGATCAAGATATTTTCCTCCTAAGCCTCCAAAACTCTTCTTTATTTTGCAGAATTCTAGTAATAATGTATTAACAGGTGCATATTGCCCTGACTTTCAAAGGCATGCATGCTCCTATATTGTACAAATCTAAAGTCCTTGTTATCACATATATACATACACATTGATAAGAATCAGTGTTATCTTTTCTGATTTCGTTAATACTTCATTGGGGGGCACTTGCATTTATGTAAATTCATTGCTGAATGAACACATTCCTTCAATTGCAGTATGTCCCTCAAAGTAGTGCCAATTATTACTGCATATGCAAATACTCCTGTGAATGTTAATGTCATTGAGGATAATTAGGGGGTTTTGTAATTGAAAACAACAGTCATAAAACATTTAAGAGGTGAATTAAGTCAATAATTTTTTCAAAAACAATCTGGTGTTATCATAATTCTCTGCTGCTTACAGAATAGAGAGAATCAAAAATCCAAGTGAAGGACTGCATTAAAAAAGGGAAAGAAAAACTACCCAGTCTTGTCTAAAAATTGGCAATATTTATTATTTTATGTTACATAGGTGATAAAAATTTTTCCAATTTGTATAATCTTTTGAAAAATCCAGTTGCATCAACTTCGACCAACCCTTCACATTAATAAAAAACCTAATACAATACTCATTAAAACCAAATTCTGTCTATTTCAGATAAACAGGTATACATCCCTATATACATCTAACTATGTAGAATGAACTTGATTTCCATCAGGTGAAATCAATGCTGTCTTGAAAAAACCAATTAATTTTTAAGTAAGATGATGTAGTCTATGACTGTTACTGGACCCAAAAATGCATCCCAGTTTCATTTCAGGTCTGGATGTACATATGGTCATCTCCCGACTTCTTTGTAAGGTAGGATCTAACCTTCATCACCTTCCTCCAGCCCTAGGAGACCTTGCCAAGGTAATCTTGGTGCAGCAGTAAATGGTTCCGAAAGTTTCTGGTAGTACACCTGTACCATTTTAGAGTATACTCAGCTCCAATTTTAACATCTTCTATAACAAAATGTTTCCATAGTTATGGGGGTTTGTTTTTCTTCTTTCCTGAAGGATTGTTTTCAGCAGAGTGGGTTGAGATTTCTTTGTTGATCAATCAGAATGGATAAGAACCAGGACCCATGCTGCTGGAGGGCAACACAACAGTGATTCAGAACACCTCACTGACCTCAGCCTACAAAAAGTCGTTTGGCAGCACAGGTTGATAGAGAGTATTCTGAACATGAGGAGCTAACCCGCAGCACTGCAACACTTCGTAAAAATACATGCTTCGGGGTTCTGTATGTCCCAAATCAAAAGTTTAGTTTCTTATTGAAATAAATATTTTGTGTTATATTAAAGTACATTTCAGTATCTTTAGTATAATAATAACAAATATTAAAAAAACCAAACTAGGTTCCCTTTTCCTGCATAATTTTCTGGCTCCTCAGCTGAACTAAAAATCAGTTATTCACACAGTCCTACTTGCAAGTTCATTAAAAAAATTGGATTCCATAAAATCCATTCTATTTTCTATAATCCCCCTCTGATTGTCATTATTCTAGGCAGTCTAGTTTAAGTCTTCATTTATCAGGCTTTGAACAGCTATTCCATTATTTTGACTGGGGCCAAAGTTAGGCTGATGGGACTAGGGTTAATGGAAGTAGCAAGGTACATTGAGTAGTGCTGTATTTGTTTTTTTAATCAAGTTTATTTTTTACTTCATTTGGTGCTAAAATAAATAAAAATAGATTAATATAGCATTTTTCAGTGAAACCAAGGATAAAATTGTAGACAATTCAGATGTATCTGGAATAAAAAGAACAACATTTTTATGCAAGATTTTGTAGCCTACCATTGGGAATTTGGTAAAACTGTTCGCAAGTCTGAGGACTTTATCAAACTGAGTTGGAAGCTTCGAGTTATGCTTAATGATTCTATTCATCCAACCCACCTTTTAGTGTTTAAAAGTTGGACTTGAAGGACTGATACATATATTCCTGGCTTCCTTTCTAGCTACTCAGCCCAACCAAAAGCTATTTTATCCTGAGATATGTCATTTCATGCCCAGTATGAATTTTCACATGGCATGCCTCTTCTTCCTTACTGATTGTACAGAGAGCCTTGAGTCACTGACTCAGACATACATGTCTAATTTTTAGATGAGATGAAACCTAACCTAGGAGGTTACTTTTTCTTTTTTTTTCCTAAACTACTGTATAACTTTAATTATTCAGGTCTAGATAAAAAGAAGTACATCCATACCAGTATGCCTACAGTAGCCATGCATGATGATGGTGTCCAAAATTTTATCAGTTTACGTATAATATCATTTGTGCAATAATGTTTTTGAAAATACAGTATGTATGTGTGTGTAGCATATGTGCATTAAAGGTAGTTTATAAGTAATACTACTCTTTCAAAGAGAACTTGCAAACATCCTACTTATACATATTTATTTAAGGAAAACTCTGGTCTTTTTGAAGGAAAAGTGAAAAACATAGTTGATAGAGCAGATTGATTTGCTGTATTGGAAATCAGGGTTCAAAACTGATTTGCCTGTATATGACTGCTTTTTTCTTAATAACTTATGCTTAAAAATAATTTAAAAAGGAGAAGACTTAAAACAGCGGCTTTTACTTCAAGAGCAATACTGTGGTACATATTACACCACCAAAGCGTGGGAGCAAGCGGGAGTAACAATGTTCCTTACACCACTCAGTTCATTTAACCTTGTATATGGGTGGAGAAGGGTGTGTAATCAGTGTCACTGGAGGCCCATTTTCACATTAATGACAAGTAGTAACAGGAATTTTGTAGCTTTGTACATGCAATCTCACAACAACGAACTGTGCAGGCAAAGCCGAATGCTGCCAGTAAACAGACCCATTTGTGAGGCACGTAAAAACTGGTCAGTATGCACTTATTTCCATAAGAATAATTCTTTTACATTTGATTCAAATGTTGCTTTCAGTTCTTCTATCTTTTTCCTTCCTTGCTTCTCTGTCTCCTCCTGGCATTTTTTTTTTCCTAAAATTGTTCTGTTTCTACATTCCACCTTCCTTTCATCTGACCTCTGCTTCTTTGCATCTCAAATAAACAAAACAGAAGAAGATCAAAGAAATCAACAACATTTTTAGTGAAGCTGGAAAAATTAATTTATAAGAGAGAGATTCAGTTTAAATAGCATGCAACTAGCAGGATGAGGAGATGAGTTAACTCTGTATAAATTTCTAAACAGGAAAGAGTAAGGAATTCCGGAGTAAGATCCAGCAAGTAAATGCATATGTGAAGCATGACTACAACCAGCACAGAGCTTAGGAAGACAATCTTGCTGGAGAACAGAATAAAGGGGATCTGGAAATTCAAAGCGTACTGAGTGGGAAGCATGTTGGATTCAGACTGGTGAGTTAGAAGCAAGCACATGCAGGTGTTTCAGGCATCCACAGGTGTTCTCGTATCATGTAGAACAGAGTAATATCTCTTAATTTAAAAATTTGGCTAGAACAAAAGTAAATTGCACAACTCTATGGCAATTTTTTGTAAATTTACTATAAATTATGACACAAAATAGTTCACCAAGTATCTTTTATTTTATACACCTTTGACTACCATTTTTTCTTAGCTATTTTTCATAGCTACTGAATACAGTTATTCACCTTTTCAGTTATATGTCTTCTAATCTTTTTATCACGTTTTTCATTCCAGTCTAACTGTTCCTCCCCTTGAACTCACAGACTATTCCAGTTCTTAACTGCACTTACTTCATGCTTCCTCTCAGGCCACACTGTGTGAGCCACTATTCCATCTTTCTGTCAATTTACTATCTGCCAACAGCAGGAATCTCTCTGCCATCCCTTCCTCCTAAGACTCACTTTTTCTCACTCAGAGTTAAAAGAATGGAGAAGGTAGCTCTGAACAAAATTCTGGAAAACTTTGGCACTGCTGTCTTTTTTGGATGTAGTGCAAAAAGGATGGCATGTATAAGGGAAAAAAATGGGCCATGATAATGGGAAATGCTTCATGACAGTGAAACAGCTGGGTTTGAAAAGGTAAGAAAAGAGACCATAGACAACTTTGAATCAAATTATTTCACAGGTTTCTTACTTGAAAAGAAGTGTGTCAAATCATTTTCAAACTATATAGCTTGAGTATCATTGAAAAGACAGTAGGAGTCAGCCTACATTCATAAACATGACAATGATTTTAGGTGCTTCAGTTCTGAACTGCTCAACAATGTACCCTAAAGGGAACTGCATTCAAGTAAACATTTAATATCCAGCCATGGAGCTACAATTCCTTTATATTCTTCAGCTGGGTTTTCAAAAACAGAAATACCAAAACTTCCTGGAGTTCTGTCTAAAGTTTATGTAAAAATATAAGATCTAATGTCCTATATGTATATATGAGCTTTAGTTGTCAAAGTGTATTTCATCTCTATTATTATGTGTCAATATAACTTCTCTGAAAAAAAGCCAATAAATAAATAAAGCATGTAATCAATTTTTCTTAAACTTTGTTAGGTTGTTTAGTGTATTTAACTATAAAGCTGATGAGTTATAATGAAACTGTAGGGTTGGTTTCAGTTCAATATTAATTGCCTGGCATGTTTCTCGTAAGTTAAATTAGATTTCAGTATTGGCTGATAATGAAAAAATGGATCGCAATAATAACAACAAGAAAGGCATTATGATAACATTAATTATGATAATCTTCATGTCTGCCAGTATTAAAATCTAATGATAACATTAATTATTATAATCTTCATGTCTGCCAGTATTAAAATCATGCAATGGTATCAAAGTGCTACCATATTAAGGTCAGCTTTATTCTCTTCCAGTAGTCTTTGTAACATTAAATTTAAAGCAGTGGAAAGTAACAGTGAAAGAGCATGTCTCATGCACATAGAATGTTTTTCAACTAACAGGTAGGTGGAGATGAAAAAGTGACTAATACATATTTCCTGAGCATTTTAATACTTAATGAATTACTCTGCAAAAGAAAATGTAAGAGAGAAACTCTTCCAAGCTGCAGTTCTCCTGTCCATAGCCTCTGAGTTACTCAGACTAATTTAAGTCTCATTGTGCAGCATATTTGTTTAGGAAATAAGAGTACTAAGGTGCTCTTTAAACTAATTGCTTTTACAGAACACAGAAATTTTATCTGAGTAACATAATGAAGCTTTATGAGGTAAATCAAACTGAGACTGCAACAGAGGAAAAAAAATCTAGTCACAAGAAATGCCATAGGGAACTGGCTGAAGTGCTAGACATGATCTAAACTACTACAAATGGAACTGTTGCAGCACTATCTGAATGTCTAGAACAAGATAAACAGAGGAGAGCATATAACTTGACTCTCACTATGGCTTTTGAGCCAAACTACCTTCTATCTGTTGTTGATCCTATTTCTTTTCTTAAATGGCTCTCTAACACGTGAATTTTGCTTCAAGCTACTCTACAGAGAGCACAAAAACAAGGAGTCGTCAAACGTGGAAATAAAATTTCTTCTTTTTTTGGATGCTGGGTGCCTTCGTGGAATCAGTACCAGAATTCTTTCTAATTCTGGGTCCTTCATTTTGTGGGCAAAGGAATCCATCCATTACTCAAGTTTAGTAGACCCATAGGTGACAGAGATATAACACTGGTATGTGTCTTTTTCCCTTTGATATTAATGGAGCTGATGGGTACCAGCAGAAAGCATACTATGTCCTTCCTCGGGCTCCTCAGGTACAACTGCAAAGTGGAGCTCCACCGGTAAGGCACAAGTGAGCCCCTGTTGAGGATATTTAGCATATTTAGAGTAAAAGTTTTTTTAAAAAACAGGTTTCTTGCCACAATACCATCCAGTAACCATTAGATACCCACAGTGCAATACTGGATTCAACTTTAACATATAAATGTAGTATAATTACAATTTATGCAATATTATAAAACACAAATACATCATATATGAGCAAGGTATACTCATTTTCATGTTTCACATAGGTTAACTGTATGACAAAAGCAAATTGGTTGTAAAATAATACTACAATTTAGCAAGCTATGAAGATCTCTCCTTTAAATATCAGCTTAAAGAAAAAGAAGATACTGCTTTCTTATTTCAGTAAAAAAGGACACAGTACTGCTCTAAGATCTTTTGTTCTGAAACGGTTCTGGTCCTTTATTGCTTTTAGTTAAACTCACTGTTAAGTGCAATTTAAATGTATGATGTTCCATTGTACTTGTATTTACAGTACACAAATACAAATAAAATTACCACAAATTGGTGAACAATCAATTAGATTAATTTCAGGGACATTTCACCACTAAATGCTGTTTTCCTGCCAACATCGACATGAAGTATTTAATTCTAAATGACACCACCTGCTCCTACCTATAAGTGAAATGAAAAAGCTGCCACCAAGCATGTTGGGAACTAACTTGCATCCTTCCCTTTAACCAAGCATTCCGCCATAACATTGGAAGCCTGCAATCTCATGGGATGAAAAATATCATTGTAGTATATGTCTGCAATTCAATTTCGAACCCTCATTGTTACGTGACTTAACACATTTTATCTTTACTATTTTTCTTTAGCTGCCAGGTGAGTCACCAACTACTTGAAGCAACAACATACTAGATAAATGCCAGCACTCCATTCTGAGAAGGACAGTACAGTTAAACAAACAGTTATAAATGAAGGCTCCCCTGATTTTAGTTGGTTTTAATTTCAAGGCCTATACTCAAACTTTCCTTCTCAGAAATATGAGACTGCAAGGACACTAATGCAAGAGAAAAGACATTTTAAGAGTTAAAAAAACATACTGTTCAAAAAACACACAGGAACTTGCTCATACAAATGACTTCTTCTTTGCATAGCAAATGTAGCATTGGGCAACAATGTGTAAAGCTAGTTTCAGGAGACACTTTCTCTACCCCTGTGGTTGGATGTTCCCTTTTCCCCTAACAAACTGCTAATAAAACAGTAAAATCCACTCCACTGCTGTACATATTGTTTTATGTCCTTAATGTCACATTTGATAGCCAGACTAAGTTTTATCATCACATATAGAACTGCCTTAGCAAAAGAAAAAGTCATCATACAACATGATAGAAAATAGCAAGATAACAACCCTTTCACCTTATGATTACTGGCAAGAAAAGTCATAGTGATGTTTTGCAACAAGCCTTCAAAGCCTGTTTATATCTGGCACTCCTTGATGAAGTGGCTACAAATACTTTACCAACTACAGCAGTCATTCGCACTGCTAAAGTTCCTCATCCAAACAACTGCAACAAATTTAGCAGGTATGCTGCATGTTTAAACATCACACGTCCCAGGTTTTATGCCCACTATTTGTTCATGTACACAGTATGTGTTTCTGATAAACTCCTAGCCCTTTGTGTCATATACATCATGCTGTTCTGCACTGAAGTGAATGGGAAGAAGGGCAAAAAGTATCACCCGCTGAGGAATCAGAAGAGCAGGAATACCACCTTCTGCTTTTCCTGAAACAAATCACAGTCTCCTCTGTGAAGGCTGGGTTCGCTCCCTACATGTGCTGCATTTTCAAATTCGTGCCATTAAAGGTGTTATCTGCTGTCTCAGTACAGTCTCCTGTTAAAATATTTGTAAAATCAACAGTTGTTTTCCCCAAGACAATTAGTACCAGACAGAGTCAAAGAGTCTTAAACCTGACCATTTATATGCTGCACAGTATTATCCTATGTGAATATTTCCATAGACATACTGCTTTGTTGGGTATATAGCAATGACCCTGTCTTTTGCTGCTGTGTAACCAAAAACTAACAAAAGACCAAATTTTCGTTGCCTCAGCACTTCTTCAGAAAAACTTATTCACGAATAAAGTAATAGCAAAAGCAGGACAAAAAATTTCACTTAGCAAGTTGACTCCGAAATCATAGGGTTTTTTTTTTTAATGTATAAGCAGGCTTTCATAAATATGACTTAAATGCATAGGGTTCTCCCAGCAGAAATCACAGTACTAGCTCACTCACTAAAAGTTCTTCCTAAAGGTACAGAAGACATCTATGTTCCTAGACTGTGATTCCCAATGGTCAATGTGCTGAGCACAAAAAATCTAAATCACAGGCAGGAAAAGGCAAAGAAGGTATGGTGGGAGTTCTGCCTCCTGCATGAAACAGAGCAGCCTTTCCATGTCACACATCTGAGACTCCATGCCTGAATTCCTGTGTTTTAAAGCTCAGTTTTAATCCACTTCTCCTATTTCCATGCAAGCTTTTATTTTTCTGGCTGTGCAGAGGCCCAGCTTCAGCAGGAGGGACAGACAGTGAGCGCCTTTGCCCAGAGTAGCTCATAGCTCAGCAGTTAAGACACTCACAAGACGTAGAACCAAAGTATTCAAATCTAGTCAGGCTGAAGAGAGCCTTGAAACCATTGATAGGTGTCTATCCTAAGTAAGACATGCTCTGACCTTTTGAAAAATCAGGAAAATCAGAAATTCTTGAAGCCCTAGACAAAAGGAAGCATAGCTTTATGTCTCCAAGGAAGTTTTTGAACAAAGAAACAGGCACCTGTAGAGTCTTAAGCATCCAAGCTGTTTAAAGGAGTCTCTTAAATCTTTCTCCTCCACTCTTACAGCATCTAAACACATTGAATATCTGGCAGTGGCCAGAAAATACCCTCAGGAAAAGCCTAATGTTCACCATTGTGCCATAAAAACTGTAAATTATTTTATCATTCAGTTTGTCAAGAGGACAGATGCTGCTATAAACAAATACGCACTGAAGCACCACCAAACTTGTAGAACATTTGGGATTAGGAATAATTCAGGAATTTGTACCATTAAAGACATTTTATCATTAAGCAGAAGTTGCACAGTCTCTTGAGACCGTGCGTATGCACTGCCTGTATCTCTCCCTTAACAATCACTGACAAAGTACTAGAGTGCTGGTGCATTACATAGAGTTCATCTACAGTTGCAAGAGGCAAAAAAAAGCTCAGGGAAGTCAAATACTGAAATCACAGAAACATGGTATTAGGTTTGAAGAGGTGGGGGACTTGAAAACTGATAGCTCATAATTCAGGGTCAGGCACTTCTTATTTTTAACCTACGGGCTGAAATTCTACTTCATGTCATGGAAAAGATGAATAGTTCCTTCAGGGGGTACCTAAAAGTTGTTTACTGTTCTTATCACTTTTCCACAGTTAATACTCACAGCACATAATATATTACCTAGCAGTCTAGAATTATTGCTTTGCAGCAATTTTATAGTGCTGACTTCAAAAGAAAACATGATACATGCCACATAGAGGATGAATGATGACAATGACAAGTATAAGATATAATAGTGGTATTTTGAACTACAAAAAGTTGTAATCTATTCTCTTTTGTCCTGCACTTGTCAATAATATATGAAGGCCTCTTTAGTAACAGCTGGTTCTCACTATAGAAGGTATTTTAATGGACCCCCCCCCCCCC
>Ga0065711_1037180_pt1 | contig 20100 bp, 13 predicted proteins | sample Hoacrofraction12_FD_59098 | JGI IMG/M metagenome (GOLD analysis project Ga0065711, IMG submission 59098) | Hoatzin crop microbial communities from Cojedes, Venezuela - Epithelial fraction 12 v2 (version 2) | ecosystem: Host-associated > Birds > Digestive system > Esophagus > Crop | place... | reverse complement strand
TGTAGGTGACCCTGCTTCGGCAGGAGGGTTGGACTAGATGACCCACAGAGGTCCCTTCCAACCCCTACCATTCTGTGATTCTGTGAAAACAGTAGAGATCTGTGCATGCTTTGCAATCCATTACCCAGAAAGCAAAGGAAAACATGTTTCCCTAAAGGACAAGGAAACCTGGAAATTTTTCAAAATATATATGACGATGTGAAACAATATAAAGATTTATGCCAGACAGTAAATCGCTGAAAATTTTAGATTGATGTAATTGCATAGATGCATACACACACCCACGTGCACACATATACACACACGGAGTCTTTTTTGAGGGTAAAAGTGCATATGAAATCCACGCTCAGACTTTGTAAGTAGTTTTCAACTAACGTGCATAGCCTCTGCATGAACCGATCTGGATTCTTTCCAAACCACTTTACTCATCAAAACTCAAAGGCCAGATACTTGGGAACAGAGACATGAATAACATGTTTGCAATCAACACTAACAACTAACTCAATACAACAAACCAAACCAAACCAAAGAGCTAAGCTAAGGTGAATTTAATTTCATAGTGGTCAGTATTCATTTATCAATCTGTGCCAATAATTGTGAATGAAGTTTCCTCCCAAGAATTCTGGAGAAGATTGGCTCACTGTTCACTTTGTGACTTCATTCCAACTCTGATTTCAGCGATGTCATGCAGTGACTAAAACTGAAATGCTGTAGGGCATGAGAATGCAAAAGCAAATAGGCTGGAATCAAAAGCAAAACCAGATCGACTAAACACACACATTGATAACTCAGGTAAGAAACAAATACATTCCTTACAATGCTGGTTTTGCGCTTTCTCCCCCCCACTTTTTTTTTAAACTGGCACCCAGGTGGGTGATTTCAGCTGTGGTACCACCTGAAATTCCTAACTGGGCCCAAATGCACTTGCTGCATGTTTGGGGGCTTCTTTCAAGGTACTGAAATAAAAGAAAGGGTTTTCCCCTAAAGAATTCCTATGAAAAACAAGACGGCCAGATCAGAGTGGGATGCACTACAGCCCAGGGACAGACACGCATAGTTCACAGCACCAACTGTGCAATCGTCTAAGTTTGCACAGGTAGGGGCTTACTGGGAATTTGCAAGAAAACTTTCTTGTACCAAGAAGCCGACATGCTGCTGCAACTGCAGGACCAGATCAGAAGTAGCATGTCCTGGAGACAATTTTTGTCAGGGCAGGAAACTTACCTTCCAGGAACGCTCTTAAATGCAGTATGAAAACAATATTCTGATAAATTTTAATGATCACTCAGAATTTTTAGGTTTGAATAGTTTGTTTTGGATTCTGTAACATGGCCAGGAAAAAAAACTTTAAAAATTTGCATAATCTTCTGTAGGCTTTTATAGTAAGTTTCACAAAATCCCGTTTGTTTTCTTCTATTAAATTAAATTATGCATAAAAATCTAAGAATAACTTTTTACTTACTAGGGGAAAAAGCAGATAAAACTGGGTAGGAAAAATAAATTTAGGAAAATAGGAATAACAAATTCCTTTATCCATAAGACCTGATATATAAATTTAGTTTATGAATTGTTTCTGATTAAGAAACAGTTTATCCACCTGGGAGGAATCTGACATCCTTATATTTAACAGATGCCTTACTGCAAATAAAAGTGTCTCCCTTGCCCCTTGGTGTTTTGCATATGATTCTCATAACACTGAACTCATCCGGTTTAACTAAAAAATACTGCTTTCTCTCCACCCTACCAGATAGGACGACTAACTTAACAACACAAAACCAGTCAAAATTTCAGCATAATAAAAAAATAGAAGAAAGAAAAAAAACAGTTATCAAACACAAACCATGATTCATTTCACATAGTCTCATGTTAGGGAAAAAATAAAATCTTCGTTTGCTGTGGCTTGTACAAGCAAAAGCACTGAAGGCAGAGATGCTGGCCTTTCACCACGTTACACTCCAGAACACTCTGCAAGTGAAAGAAGGGAGAAGGCGAGAAGGAAAAAAAGGAAAAAAAGCAGCATCCAGCATATCTTCAATCTTCACACAATTACGAGCAACAATAAATCACAATTTGATATAGTTTCCAAGTCACATCATGAACGCTCAGGCCAAGCTGTCTGGAAACAAAATTAAAAGCAAATATAATTCTCCATTATTTTAATGTCCACAGAGCGATCTGAAGGATAAACATGAATTGGCTTCTATGGAAATAATGAATCATTTTAAAGGCGCCAGAGACTGAACTACTCCACCTTTCACTGAATGACTAAGGAGCAAAGAAACGCGAGCGTACAATTCTGTGACATTTCAGTTTTTTGTATCTCAAGCTGCAAAACTGGAGTCTTACCCAGACTTCTTATTTTTATTTTACACCTCTTTTGTACTAACACAAGATTTCAGGTTTCTTCTTCTCTGGCGAGCGAACAGGAGATTTGTGACCATCTTTTCTCCCCCTTAACGAAGCAGAGCGTTTCCACTGCTCTCTGGCAGTGTCACGACTGCCACACACAGTGTGTCCATAGCCCGAGCACTCGCCAGCACAGTGCCAGCATCCAAGGACCCCAGCGCAGCCAGAGGAAAATTTTGAAAGCAGTTCTCCAAACAGAGGATCTAATGAAATGGAGCTCACTGAAGAGTTCTATTTTGTGTCCCCTCAGTACTCACTGTGTTGCAGCGGCCCCTGTCCTCAGCAACAGCCCTGTGGCCACACAGTGAGCAGGAGGCAGCCGTGCCCAGGGCTATGGGCATGCTGGTGAGCAGGCTTACACCAGGCGCTCCCCGTCATCTCACATGTGTTAAACCGCCAGTCGTCTACCACCCAAGCAAGGCCACTGATCTGGACGTTCCTCTGGTACCCCATCGTAAGTTGTCATAAAATTTCTAGGAACATAATCATCTCTAATGCTTCCTCCCATTTGCCACATTTGCTGGAAACTGTCCGACAGCGTGATCACGTAAGCCTGCTGTCTTTAGAAAACCAGGATAAAACCAACGCCATTCTTAAATGGCTCTAACATTTAATCTATTCAGAGTGATCACAAACTTTGCAAATATTGAATGTGGAACCTTTAAGAAAGAGGCACTGGTTTGAGAAGGAAATACTTTTTTTTTTTTCCTTCTTATAAGACCCGTGCAATGCATCACCGTTTGTAGCACAGTTTGTCTGGGGCTGCAGTCACCATCGCCACATCCTGTGCCTCTACCTTAGGTGACATGATTCGCAAAGCTCATAGCCACAGCTGACTAAACTGCCTCCACTACAGGACCTCTCTGTTCGTGACAGCTTTGTCAGCCAAAGAGCTCAGACTGAAACATATACTGCCAGGTATTTGTCTGGGAAGATTTATTTCAGCGTTTGAGAAAAATTGTTCAGACATTTACAAGAACACTGCTGGAGTGTTTTATCCATGCTAAAAATTCTTCGTAAATGGATACCACTTAATCTGCAGCAGGCATTGAAGGTGCATAAGGCCTTTTGCTTTCCTTGATAAGTCCGGATTTATCTAGCCCCTGGGAAAAACAAAACCCAGGCTAGATTTTTGCACGAGCTCTGTGGGTTGCCAGAAGCCAGCCACCAAACCACCTGAGGACGCTGGATGCCCCAAGCGCAAACACCTCCACATGCTGCCCACGGGGCCTTGGCACTCTGCTCAGTACCCCAAAGGGCAAAGGATCACATCTCATCCAAACTGCACCGTCAGTCTGCACCTCAGTCTTACACCTCAATTATTCTTCCCTTTTGCTGAGTGATGATGTCATCATAACCGTTAGCACTGACAACACCACGATGATTGCTCCTCTCCTCAGTGCCCAGCCGTGGGTGAGCATCTCCCTGTATGGGCCACAGCTGCTCAAAGGGAAGTCTGTCTCACAGCTTTAGCAAAGACATCTATATTTAAATAAAAAAAAAAGCATGTAGGAAATTCTTTTGCATAACACACTCCGTACACAAACCAACATGCCCTCAAGAAAGCATAGCTTCAAGGTTTTCACAGATAAGCATTATGAATTAAAAAAAAAACAAACATATATACAGAGAGAGAAACAGAGAATACTTTTTAGTCCTAAACAGTTTTGGTGGCATTGGTAACTTTCAAGGGAAACACTCAGTTCTTGCTTTCAGGTCATCTAGCAAGCTTTCCCAGATTTGTAACATGCACCAGAAGAAAATCTCTTTGGGGCTGTTGGCAAAGACATGAAACTGCTGGAGCGGGTCCAGAGGAGGGCATCAAAAATGATCAGGGGATGGACCACCTCTCCTATGACAAAAAGCTGAAAGAGGTGGGGTTGTTCAGATTGCAAAAGCGAAGGCTGCAGGGAGATCTTATGGTGGCCTTCCAGTACTTAAAGGGCAGTTATAAGAAAGATGGGGACAAGGTTTTTAGCAGGGCCTGTAGCAATAGGACAACAGGGTAGATTCAGACAGGATATAAGGAAGAAATTTGTTCCAATGAGGGTGGTGAAACACTGGAACTGCCCAGAGAAGTTGTAGATGCCCCATGCCTGGAAACATTCAAGGCCAGGTTGGACAGGGCTCTGAGCAGCCTGGTCTAGTCGAAGATGTCCCTGTTCATTGCAGGGGGGTTGAACTAGATGGCCTTTAAAAGTCCCTTCCAACCCGAACTATTCTATGATTCTATTATTCTAAGCAAGCAAGAACAATGAAAAGATAGATGCAGTAATCATCTCAGTGAGTGGGATGATTAGATTTAGTAAGATTAAAGACCTACAGACTAGGAACGTCTGCACCCATGTGGATGCAAGTACTCGACATAACTAAATGCAACAGAATTTTCCACCATTTATATCTGACAGAAAGGACCTCCAATTAACTAACTCCATTGGTACTGACATAAATTAGCGCCTTATTTTCCACATCTCCTCTTGCCAGAGTAGAGCACAAGTATGTCCACTGCTGCTGGAAAACCCCAGCAAGCGAAGGGAAAGGGGCAGAGGGCTGTTGCCCAGAGCACATGCTGTGGGTAGCACCACCACCACCACCACCACTCTGCGGCACATGAGAACGGCGAGGGGCAAGCTGGAACCAGCCATGCACGCGCTCTGCCTTGGGCTCCTGGGGAAATCCCAATTCAAATGAAGATACTTGGAGGGTTTTGGTGAGCTTCTGCGTAAGGCATCCTGCAAGGAGGATCCAAGGAAAGCAGCTCCAGGAAGGCGGCGAGAGCACGGGGTGAACTTCCTGGCTAAGAGCCGCTGGTGGCAGCTTGGAAACCTTGTGGAAATTCTGATGCTGATGTCTTCAGCAGAGCCCTGGGGACTCAGTCACCCCATTCCAAGGGACTTCCTCTGCGATTCGGCTGCCTAAAAACCTTCAACTATCACAACTACCCTATCCTGAAGAACCACCTGACGATGCAGAAGAGATCACAGAGATGGTCACACACAGTCAGGGTTTATTATTTAAAAAGTAGACACCGCTCCAACTAAACTCAGAACTCTAAAAATAATTACTTTTCTTTAAAACACAGCAGATGGGAAAAATTAAATTCTAAACGGGGCTCAAATCTGCTTTGAATAACACAGACTGAGGAAAACAATTCTGTACTTCAGAGACTGTCCTCAATTGTCTTATTGTTCGTCAATTTGTACATCAGATGGTCACAAATTGGTAGCTTGAAGCTGATAGTTTGCATTCATGTGAAGAAAACAGTGACAACTGTCTTCAGTCTCAACTTGAGATGCAGTAACACCAGTTGGGACCCAGCAGGAGCAGGATGCTGGGTGCACACACAGCCATTTATTAATACCTGGTGATCTTGCCCATTTGAGTTTACAGCTCTGATACTCCAACTGCCTGCTTAGCATGGGAAGCTATTTTAATCTACAGTGAACTAAAATAGAGGAGCCAAATACACAGCATGGGTTAAAAAAAGATCCATTGAAAGCAATAATCACCACTCTGCCTCCTGCGTACTAACTAATCCTCCCACATTTTCAGCTTGACAGTCTCACTTACATTAGAACAAAGCCAAGGGAGCCATATACTGCCATATTTTCTCCCTTTCTAAATATCTCAGATTTTTGGGATGCAACTTGAGAAGCAACATCACAATTAGCAGTAAATTGCAGAAATACATATGAAAATTATCTAGAGATTCACATCCACTCCAGTCCTTCGTGAACGACTGTTTAACAGTATTAAGCAGAAGAGCATTACTAAGTATTATTAAAAACATAATGCAAATAAACGCAGCCTCTAAATTAAGACAAAAGACGGGGGGGGAGGAATAAAGAATTGCTGCAGAGTGTGACAAATGTATTTTTAAATACTAAAAAGCAGTTGCCATCAAGGGAATAAACTGAAAAAAACAGACTCGGTGAGGTTTTAAGAACTGTTCACTAAGTGTTGGAAACCATAACAAAAAGAAAATTGGAAATTAGGAAATAGTCATCAGTGAAGCTGCAGATACAGTACCTTTAAAGTTCAGTCTGTTCTTATCGAAATTACTACAGCGATTTGGAAATGACAGCAGGAGCCAGACGTATATCTTGGGCCATGTATTGCACATGCCACAGCAACAGGAGCAGGAGGATCGCATGAAACTCTCCAGGCGACCAAGAACACTAACGATATTTAGAGGCCCATTTTTTAGAACATGCTTCCACTGAAGCTAAAGGTAGGCAGACATATTCTGCACCTTTTGAAAAGGATAAATCCTGTGCTCAGGTAGGTCAAGCGATTTCCTCACCACAATCACATTTGTCAAATTTCAACGCTTTTTTCTTCTTCATCAGACCTTGTGGTTTGCATTCTTTTAGCTCTCCTGATTTAAAGCACTCACACTAATGCCAGTTAATAACCATCCAGTGTTGCAGATGCCTCCTCCTCTTTCTCATGACTTTCTATCACTAATGAACTCCTCTGTGAAAAGAATTAATCATTTTTCTTTAAGACTTGGCTTTGGATTCTTCTATTATGACTCATTCAAGAAAAGCAACTGTAGCCTTAGGGACTTGCAGCCCCCAAATCCTTCATCATCAGTGCTGCAGAGCTGCAATTTCTCTAAAGTACAAGCTACTTCAACATCTAAAGCCAAGGCACACGGAAGATGCACTATATAGGAAAATCCCCCACCTCTCCTAGATTACTTGTAGGCAGACACTTCAGTGAAGATCAGAACAGAGAGAAACAGTAATTTGCGTACCAGAAAAAGAAAACACTGTCCTCTACATGTCTTCTATGATATTAAAATGATTTTTTTCACTTAGCACAGATATAAGCTGACAGACTGGCAAGCCCCGAGGACTGCTTCTAACCTATTTCATCCTAGACACACTAGGTTAGTTTATATTATAGGCTTATTTTGCCTTTGTTGTCATAAACGTGAAAAAATATTTGCCTGCTGAGACATAAGGTATACAGCTGATCACCACAACAGGTCAATTCCTGCATAAGATGGCCATTTTCAGCCACTGCTATTCTGGCCTATAATCTATGAACCAGACGCTAAAGGCTCTAGGGCTTTTAAGCAACATCAACAATCACTAATTTCTGTCATAAAGGTGGTGACTGATTTGTCCTGTGCACAGTTTTAATCTAAGAGAAGTCCTACTTTCACCTTGTGGCTTTTAGGTTGTGAGCAGTTCTTGACTTGCATTTTAGAAGAAGAAAAAAAAAGCATACAATAACCCTAATTATGATATGCTGGCTGCTTCTCAATTCTAATTAGAGATTGATCGAACCTGTACTTCTGCATCACTAATATCTCACCATACTGAACTTGGACCCTCTGGCTCAGGGTCTGCAATTTTTCATGAGGGCCAAACGCTTCTGTGTTTTTGGTAAGCTTGGATTCAAATTCACGTCTAAATTTAACAGCATCGGCTTCTCATTTACAACAGGCAACAGAACCATAGAGACCAAAAAACAGACACAGATCGTGAAGCAGTGGTGCTTATGCTGGCAACCCAGCTAGACAATGATTTCTGTTTCTACGGTGACTTACATTTTCTGCTTGGATGTAGGCATTAGGAAAAGAAAAAAATCAACTGTCGGCTACACGTGTTTTTTTAAAAAGTTAAATCCCCTTGTGAAGTTGAACTTTGGCGGTTCATCTGAATCTGCTCCAGTAAGAAATGAGTGATGACGTACCAGTGAGTGCAACAGAAGCCCTTACTACTACCGAACGGAGTAGGTAGGCTGAATTTGGAGGGACAAGATGACCCACTGAAACTCTGTCACTAGGACTGTCACAAGAGAAACACCGAAATTGCACTTAAAAGAGAATGAGTGAATGCAGCCCACTTAAATCATCACTTCTTTCTCAGCACTCCAACCATCTGACACAGCAGACCCAGCATGGGTACTGACACTCTGCCTTGGAAAGCTGCAGGCCCAAGGTGCTACTGCTACCTCTGCCGACAATTAAGAAACACGTGTCGTGGCAGTGCTGCGATAAAATAACCATGAAGTGCTACGTGACCACAGGATTAGTGCAAAATAAGCAGCACTGTGCGATGGGCAAGTCACCTGCAGCACTGAAAGTTATGACTTTTCAGACAAGTAAGAAGGTACCTCTGCCTGGATGCATGCACATGCAGGTATCTAAACAAGTGAACTTATCATTTCTTCAACAGCAAAATGACTGATTACAGACCAGACGAGCTCTGCCAAGAGGGTCAACAACGCACAGAGTGCCCTACACTGCCCAGCTGCTGGCACGCCACGTACAGCCCCGGCACCAGCTCCCGAGGGGTGAAGCCCGCCGGCGTCAGAAGAGAGGTCCAGCGCACAGCCCAGCCACCACCAGGCATTCTCACTGTCAGCACAGGGCTTGACTGGTCCTGGAAGCCAAGAAAAGCACAGTGAAGTACGCAGACACATGGAAATGTACAGAATCATGAAGGAGTATGGGAATGTATGGAGAAAGGCAGGACCAGAGTTTGGAGAAGATGTACTGACAAGCTGAAAGTAAGGAAGAGAACGCAGTGAGGGCCAGTTTCAAAACAGCTGGAAATGGTGCATTAAAACCATACAGAAGTTCACATTTCCTGGCAGACGGGTTAAAAGGCTGCTCTAATTTTTAAAAGACAGCACAGAAAAGCAGTATCAACTTACCAATCTCTCTTTTAATACTGACAATCAACCACTTCAGAAGACACATCAGTACAAACCCTTGGTATTTTAACTCAGGAGGAATCCTATTAATCATCGGTCATAGTATGGAGCTATTTGCTGATGACACTTCACTTCTAATCACACAAATTCGCCACAGAGCTCTCTTACACAGAGAACAGCCGTGTCCTCACAAACAAGAAATAGCACTTCCAACTAGGCAGCTCAACAGTTCCCACTGTATTGACAACTTCAGGCAAACACCAAAAACATTTCGTACCCTGACAAAAAAATTATTGGGTTTGGAATTTCTGGCAACTGAAAGGGCTTGTTTTGGCTTGGCTTCAGCAATTTTAAAGCATTTTTATTAAAAGACAGGAACAAGAAGGCATGCCAACTTTGCAAAACTGACATCTTTACTTTGAAAACGCTGAAAGCAAGCTACCCAGTTTTTTCAAAAAGGTTATGCCTTCTTGTCCTGCAGAACAGCCTGGTGCCCACGTTTGCATTTTTTTGCTGCATCAGACTTCTGCAGAGGCTTAGCATGTCTCGCAGCCAGAGACTCGTTGTTGACTTAAATGGGACTGACCCATAACGCATTAGACCTCGGAGATGACTTCGATATTCAGGTTTCCTAACATCAGACCTAATGCACAATACTGAAGTTAAAGTTCTCCCCCCAAAGTCAGTTTAACTTTGGGAGGCTAAACTCAGAACAACAAAGATACAAGACCACTTTCACCACAAGAAGATGCTTGACTTCTTACCACTGACCTTGTTGAAGAGTCACACACATCTCTCATTGCAATGTTTTATGTAAACATATTTGTTAACAAACTGAAACAGACCACAAGCAAAATTGTTTGCCATACGGTGCTCTGACAAATCAGCTGATGAAGCATATGGATTCAGCCTTCCTACTTCTGTGTTATCTCCCTGACTGCTTCAGTCTGAGTGTTACAAGCAGCCCCAAATACCCCATTTAACCTACTAAAGATTAAAAAAAAATTTACTGATCAATTCTCTCTGTCTACCCCTCTTCTGCTCCTAATGCTTTTGGTGAGATTTTTGGCAACAACATTAGGAAGCAACCTTCTCTAGAAAGAAGAATTAATTCAGTTAAATTGTTTGTTCTTTTAATTAATGTCATTACTAGCAAAATGCTAACACAGAGCAGAAAACGTGTATCGCTAGTGCTCACTCTGTGCAACACAGTGGCATTTTGCCAGTAATGTTAAGACTGTCCTTAATCTGAGTATAAAATGATTTGTATCCATTTCCTCTTTTAACACAAACTACAATTGCTGTAGAGAGTAAAACCAAAACATTCTATATGATGTTATGGCAAAATGAAATACCTGACCAAATTAAGCGTGCGCAACACTTCATCCGCTTGCCCTTTTGATCTCCACTGACAGATGAAAAGAAATGTGTTTGATTTCCTGTCAATAAAATCAAGGTGGCACAAGAAGGCAGCATGATGAGGTCCCAATTTGTTCTGCTTTTTAGGAAAGATTCCTTCAGTAAGGATGGGGTTTCTCTGACATGATACAAATACGCCTTTAAGCCATAACGAACAATAGAATGATCCAATTCTGTACAGAGCCATAGTAATACACCTTGCACTTCAACACATTAATAGCTCAGTTTAGATAGGGGGAGGGGAATTAATTGGAAAGAAAGGAATTAATGTTTAGTTGGCCTTTTTTTAAACGGAGAAGAAAATGCAAATCAAAAGCTGTCTCTAAAGACCAGCTAACCCTTTTTGTATAAAGAGAACCATATGAGCCCATGCCAGCTAAAAACAAACAGATAAGTTACAAATAGGACTTCATATTTAACTCTGAAGCCTGATTTGTGTGGATTTGGGTGTACTTAGTAACCAGTCGAAAAAGATAAAATCATGTTCTGACTCTACATATAATTTAGGGGTTTCTGCTCCGCTTTAAGGGCTTACTTATGTGATCAGCCTAAATGAGAACCAGTTAAAGGACGTCTCAACCAAGTGCACAGAATAAATTATTTTAAATAAAATCTGTCCATTGGCAGACTTCTAACCACACACAGTAACTATTTTTGCTTGTAAAACGATGTTCGTTTAGCTCTGTATAAACAATTTATGCATCCACATTTAACACAATACAACCTTTTCTCCCTGCACCAAGCTGACAGCCATGCAAAACCCTACACAGCTCCAGAGCAGCAGGCTGAACTCCGCTTCCCCTCGGGCAGCGGCAGCATCGGTGATCATCTGGACATCAGCCCTTCATAACTGATGAGAACATAACAAGAAAAGAGAGCAGAGTGCAGGGCTTCTGCTGGAATGGAGCCACCACCTCACTTACAAACCAAGCGACGCAGACCGGGAGTTCCCAGTAGGATGGAGCAAGGAAGCCCAAGATGTCACTCGTCTTTCCAAGGGTTACTCCCTCCTGGATGGTCCGCTTGTGCCCCATGGGGTCAGTGGCACAGGAAAAGGGGAGAGGGCAGGAGAGTGAGGTACACAGCACAGCTATGAGGATATCCTGCTGCAGAAGTGAAAATCACAACAGGAAAACGGGATGCGAGCTTCACAGCGGGGACGCCACTGAGAAAATTACAGAACAGCTGGTTTGAATACATATTCAAGGCTAGAGAACAAATACTTCCATAAATGAGCACACTAGCTTGGACACCTAAAGCTAGGGAACTGCTCAAAGCGTGCCAGTGCTTCAGGGAAGCATATAGTACAACAGCAACGGTACAACTGAGCAGAACTTTTAATACAGCACATTGAAATCCTGCAGCTTTAGGTGTGGGAACGCCTTTCCCAGGGATCACCAGATGGCACTATGCTGCCTTCAAACAGAGACTGGAACTCTGCTGTGCACATGAAAAGCTACCATCAACTTGGAAGGAAAAAGATCTTCATCCATGGTTTTTTATATATTAGCCCAGTAGTCTCTCGCTGTTTGCATTCTTTCCAATGATCTTGAAAATCTTGTACAAACAACAAAGAAATTGCTGTATCTGGGGGAGGTGGAGGAAATCTTGTAACATTTTGAACTGACCCCCATACTAAAATATTCTGTAGCAGAAAGATTATGGACATTTCTGTAGGAACACAAAACTCACCAGCAGCAACACATGCAATGCTTGTATTAACAAAGCAGAATTTCTTTCAGAGAAGGAAGTCAGACATAAAAGGACAACGTATATATGCCCCTCTTCTCCCTGTTTATTTGTCTGCTACCACAGTTGCTGAAGATGCTAAACTCCATCTACAGTTGTGCAGTGTTTAGCATGAAAGTACTCCCTAAATTTGGTTGAAGATTATTATCCTTTTTTTTAATACAGCTGCTGAGAGTATTCACGTACAAGTAATAATGGAAGAGAGAAAATGAAAGAATGTTGCAAAAAATGCTAATAATGAAACACCAGCACACACACACCAAAAAAAAAAAAGAGTGTTTACACGTGCATGTTGATGTAAGCATGCTTTCTTTCAGTTTGCTTATGTGATTTGTAAAAGGTTGCAAAGTATTCAGCAACACGTTAGCAATTAGATACAAGCTACAGAGGCTTTGAAAGCAATCCAGAATACAGCTAATTTGGGATGGAAGTACAGAAGGGGCACATTCAGATTGAATTATCAAAAACCTCTCATCCTAGATAGGAAGGAGTGTTATTTATTTTCTCTTTTTTTGTTTGTTTTGTTTAATCCCCCAAAGGACTCATCTGCACTCAAGACAAATCGATAAAGCGAGGGGCAAATGAATCTGCACAGTGACTCCCCTAACTTTAGCAGGAGTCACAGCAGTACTGAAGTCTGCCTGCTGTGCTCACGAGCCGAACTCCCTCACAAAACAGATTTTTGTTTTTCTCTAAGCAGCTCTCCCCCCTTTCAGCTCCCTAGAAGCTGACAGGCTGCTTCCTGTTCCCTGAGCTGTGAATCACTATGTGAACGCCAATTACTACCCCCCTGTGAAATTAAATTAGGTATCAGAGCACAGCGTGAGCAGTAAGTTTTCCTAAGACACCAGCCCTAAAGAAACTGCACTGTTTCTTCCCCCATCTGAAGAATGAAGTCATGAAAGCAGGGTCAAGTTGGTTATTACTCTCCGTACTCCACAACACCAACCAGTCTTCTCTGAGCCAGCTTAAAATAATATCTCCACTTCCTAGTCATGAATATAATGATACCAAATTTAAAGAGTCCAATAATTCATTATATTTATTTGTGTGTTCTTCTGTAACCACTTAACACCATGTGAGTTGCAGCAAAGCTTAACATACACAGAATACCATGATAAATCACCAGACCTTAGTGCACGTCATACAGCTGGAAAATTGGTAAGACAAGGGTAAGCAATATTAACACATGGCTTATCAAGCAGGAAAGGGGAATATGTGATGCTGCTTGTTTCATGCCTTTCAACAGCACTTTGTTCAGCCACAAAATATTCACACTTGGAAAGATCATAGGGTTATGTTGTCCCACATTTTTTTTCAGACAGATGGCCCTTGGTAACTTATGCACATCTTTGTCACTGCAAGCGCACTCTGAGCAAGTACGCACCAAAGGGGCACATCTGAAAGCTGAAATTGGTAGAAAATAAAATAGTAATGTATTAAAAGCTAGTTTGTGCACATAGATTGTTGCTCATTCTGGAGCCTATGTTAATCTCATGTAGGTTTAGGAGAGTTTTAGTGTTAAATGGTGATGTAGGAGTCAAAACCAAATTACTTGGCCTCCTTTCTGCATTATTACAGAGCCCATGTGCTCCAGCCAAGGTACCTTGTATTTGCTTCAAGGAAAAATAAAAAGTGCTCCTGCCTTTCATTCTTACACAGAAATGCATTTCTCCTCCCTTTGACCTGAGAAACTAGTCCAAGGACCAGTTTCATAATCTGCAAAAAGCAGAAGGCTTCCACTGCCTTTTGCTCCCCAAAATTAAGTCTGGCTTTTCCTTCTCCAGCATTCTATGTGTTTCCCTGCAGGCTTTGCAGGTTCATCCAGGATCACTTCCCCAAGCTCTCAGTCCACTGAAATTCTAATCACAAGCTCTTTCTCTTCTGGGTTAGCTGCCAGACAAGGGCTACTGTCGGAGTTACCACATCACTAAGAGATTGTTCTGGCCTTCAAGTATTGCCATGTCCCCTGCCCAGCTGCTGCGGGGATGGCTCCAGCACAGCAAAGTAAATTGGTTTAATCTTGTGCATCTGGTACTGAGTTCACAGTCATCTATGCAGGGGTATAGAGGGAATACGTTCCATTTCATTGCATCGATCACATCACAGTACAGCTCTGATGTTGGAGCCCAAAAGCTTCAAAATCTAAACCCAGATAGCTCCTCTTTTCTGCCAATATTTATCACAGTGTTGGACTTGCATGTTTGTTCTGTAAGCTACTGAGTCCCCTGCATCTGAGACACTATAAGTAACCTTCTCAGAGCTAAGCCATAGGTCTGTTTATTACCCTAAGTTCGCAGAAGTATTCTTTTGTCATTTTAAAAAGAAACCCACAAAACCTCTACAAAGCACAACCATCTGGAGGCTTTCAATATTTGGTAGCCAAATCAATGTGAAGCAAAACCTTCATCTGTGCATGCCTCCTGCAGAATTCGCCCAAGGTACCAATCTCCTACAGCAGGCCCCCAGGGTCTCTGGAAGGTGCAGAGCCTCTTTGCCTATACAGTGAGCAAAAGCTTTGGACCACTTCTGGGAATGCAAATGAATGGGATCCACGTGACCCCGGTAATAAAAGGCTCCTGTCTCTTTGCAAAGCATTGAAATGCCATCTGGCAATTTTGTTGACGTCAGCAGGCGCAGAAAAACAACCACCACCTCCCCCAAAAAAGCAAAAGCCCTGGGCGGGAGGGGGAGGAATGCAGCCTTCCACGGTGTGTGCGCACGCCAGGCTGGTGTGACTGAAAGCCTGCCACCGGCTGTCCGCCCCGAGACCCGGGAAGCAGCGCAGGCAAGTGCACCGTCCTCCCCCGCTCTCGTCTCCGCAGACCTCCTTGAAAAAAAGGGGTCTCTTGCTCTCCTTAAGCTACCGAAGGTTTCCAAATTAACTGCTTGAGTCTCTTTCAGAAGAAGTTTTCCATTCTCTCAGGGAAGGGGAACAGCTGCCAGCACACGGGGTAAGGAAGAACACTGTGCATCTAACTCCCATCTGGTCGAAAGCAGGAGTCTGTCACCTTGTGGTACTCTCTCATTGACAAGTCCCTAGGCACACAGAGGGGGAACTGTAACCTCTTGCCTCTGTTTTATACCACTAAGCTGCCACGGGTTCCCCTGCACCCCAGTTTCACAGACTGCTACCAAGCATCAAGCAATGTGCACTACATCCTCTCCGTTCTTTCGCCTTGACACTCTGTCAGGTTGCTGAAAGTTTGTACACGAGGAACAAATCTCCGTGTAGGCTACAGGGAGAGACAGAAAACTTCCAGCAACACACCCGGTAACTTTGCAGAATATGGAAGATGCACCACTCATCTGGGCTACTTTGACTAGATTGCTTCCACCTTGATCTGGAATGCAATGAAAGAAGTTCTGTACTATTTAAGTAAAATCTCACACAAATATTTCATGATGACAAGAGACAAATGACCTGTACAGACGATGTTCAAATCCTGCAGGGATAATATGATAAGCTACAGCTACTAATTTCACATTATATTTAATAGAAGGCACAGTATTGCTGCTATGTATTACCTGCCACTGGGCACAGAAAAAAAACCCAAATATTATGTAAAATGCCAACATTTTAAGTCCATAATGCAAGTTACCTTTTCTGCGTTAAGCTAAAATAGTACCATCAACACACGTGCATGCAGGCTAAGCTGGCATCTTTTTGTATTAAAGTACCTCTTGCCGTTAGCAAAGACTTCAGTTATTTCTGATCTCTGTTAACAATTCACATGAAAATGTACAAGAGGGCAACAGCACACCACCCGAAAATAAACTTTAAAATGATGGTTGCGTCCTCCACAAGCCGCATTTAAACACTGAAATGAGTAGCTTCTGAATTACTTTTCATAAGGGATAAGAAATTTTACAGTAGCTACGAGAAAGAAACTCAATCCCCTCACTACCGCTTCTCAATAGATTAGGACCCAGAACCGTGCAAGGCGAGCCACAAAGGGAGGAGGCTGACCTGCCACCTAGGGCCACGTATGTTACGTGCTCAAAGCTGTCTCACTGAAGCAGTGTACATAAAGCGTATTCCTAAGGCTCTACAGGATCAAGGTCTCACTGATGGACATACGCAAATGCTCCTGAAGTAAGAGTCCTTTTTCTTCCCCCTGCTCCATCCCCCGGCTCTTTCTCCCTCCTTCCCCACATCTCCTCTCACTGAGCGAAATCAAGGCATTTTCGCTTACAAAACCACTCTTTGAATTCCTAATCTCTGCCTCCGTGTAATTTTTTCACAGCAAGTCAAAGCAGCGCTGTGTAAATAACTGCAGTGAGACAGCTGTGCCTGGAAACTGGAAACTTTTCCTTGCTCACATCTCAAGCTTGAAAGCTTATGCTCAGTTCAATTAAGAAAATTTATGGGTAATTCCACAGTTTCTCCCCAAATCCTTATGTTCTCAGGCAGCCAACCCAGAAATGAACAAAACCCCTGACGACTGACTACTTTCTGCTAGCACAAGGGCAATTATAAGGAAAGTGTGTGTTTAATTGAGCTAGTCGTAAATCCTGACATAGGAATGAATCAGAGGATGGTGAAGAGACACAGCTATTTCCCTGCTGCTATTTCAGGTCTAATCACTCCTGCTTAACATTTCTTTATTGACTTCATAAAATACACCAACAACAAAACTGTCTTTCCATAATTTTATGTGTATTAACCCTCCACTTGAAGCTGCAGGAGAATAAATTTAAAGTTACAAAAGTGACAGACGGGACAGAGATTTTCCAAATTCTCCTCCTATCTCTCAGGTCTGCATCACACCACGTCTGTTTTAAATATAAACAATTTTCAGACTTCACAACTAAATCCCACTCAGTAATTCTGCTTAAAGCAATCTCCAGTAGAGCTTACGTTCAGCAATAAATAAGAAATTTTCATGCCTTCTTCCACTGGTCCCAGGTTAATATTTCAATGAACTCAGGAAAAATACAACCCCTGCACCTAAATGGTCATCTAGAGGATTGTGGTATCATCAAAAGCATCAAGATGCCCCTCCATTCATTCCAATCTTTCACTCAAAACAAAGCCAGCCTCCCCGTGCCCATATGAGAAGTGCAGGAGTTTCACCTTTTGAAGCTGTTGCAGATCCTGGAGCTCCTCAACCAAGCCAAGAAATGGCTGTTGCGATGCTTCCCAGGGAGACCCTCAGAAGCTCCACCCTGACAAACTTTCAGCTCCTAATTAACACAAAGTCCAGATGGAGAGCCAAAATTCTGGATCCTGAAATGAATCTCATTTTCAAGGTTTGTGAGGATTATTCAGACACTGACGTTCACTGTAATATGCATAAGTTAAATGTAACTTCTTCAAAAGGAGCCCATCCCTTTCATAGCAGTAAGTAGTGCGGGAGGAAACCAGGGCCACTTGGAGATTCCCCTCTACAAATATTGGCTTACTCTTGTACGGAGAGCATTTCCTATTGCTATCTCCTGTTTTCCAGTTGCAGTATTCTGCTTTCCAAGCGAGTCATCTCTCTCTCTCTCTAATCAATGTTCTACCTTCCCCTGCCAGGCACACCTGAAACTTTATTTCAGCCAATTCATCTACTGTTATGACTACTGCAATAAACAAAACTAGTGGCCTCCCCAAGTGAAGTAAATACTCAGGCCTCAAGGACATCACTTGCCCCTTCATTGTCCTCCCAGAGAGGCTGATCACTCTTGGAGATCTCTCCATGTTTCAGTTTGGAGACTACAGCTGAGCAAGCTAATACCCACGGAGGCCCAACCGGGGCTGGGAAGTTTCAGCCCGGCCATTACTGGAACGAACCCAGCATGGCAGGTCGATGGGTGACCAGCTGCCCTGAAGGACCTCTCTAAGCTAGGAGGCCTCGCGGGCAGCAATTCAGCTGATCTGCCGATAACAACATATAAACACAGACGCAATTTTACATTAATTGCTTTCATTTCTTATGTAGCCTCTGTGTGTGAGGTGGTGGGGAGGCAGGCCTTGTTTAACCTGCATTAGCCTGATTCTTGAAACTCAGAATCATTACCTTAACGGAAGTTAAGGTAAACTGAAAGGCTTTTAAAAACATTTTCAGACTCCTGAATTTAATATTGAGCTGCCCACCAAAAAATTAATATAAACCCAAGGACATCTATGTGGCCATGCCATCTGAGATGACTCCTCTCTCCCTGTTCACGGGCCAACGCCTTGCCGAGAGCTCTGCGTTTCCCAATCCACAGCTGATAGCGCCATAAACACCTCTGGCAGTGGAAAGAATGTGCCCTTGACACAATCCGGGCAGCCACTGCCGACCCAGCCAGGGAAGGTAAAAATATGGAAAACTTAGCCTCATGCATGCACGGCTAAAACGCTTGCAAGGTCTCTTTTTATCACACCCGTGAAGCAGAGGGCACCATGCTTATCAAGTGCCTGCAAGGGTCCCGCGGAGCCCTCGCCGGCTTCCTCCGGCGGCTGCGCATCCTCTTCCGAGGACAGTTTCGCAGTTTTACGACACTGCTGTAAGTCACAGTCAGAAACTCAACAAAAGGTTTACAATGCAGGTGCTATGCTTGCATTTTTATAGGCCATTAGCAAACGAGCTAACTAAACCTTTGCACTGGACTGAAAGCTCAAAAAGGCTAATATCCTGGGAAGAATAAAAATGACAAAGGCTCCCGATAAAAACTTTGTACTAGGATGAACAACAGTAAGAAACTACAGGTCATTTAATCAAATTTGACATAATAGACATGCTAAGTTGTGGATCATTGAGGGATTATGACCTTACCCTGTCCAAAACAATGCCTAAGAGGAAAAAATATGTAACATAGGTTCCAATCCAGCAATTTTAAAGCTGGTGTTTACTTCATTACTGAGTTAATTTATAATGGTATTACCAAATTTGGTTGTCATGCTAAGGTCCCTTAACGCCTTTATAGTAGCCTTCAGAACCGAAGCACGGGTGCGTACAATTATAATTTTTTCAAGAGAACATACTTTTGACTGCTGGCAGCGTACCTCAATAAGATAAGTAACTAAAACCTTGCTTAAGCCACATTTTCACTGTCACCTCAGTGAGAGAGAAAGGATTTCAAGGCAAATGGGAATCCACGTGCAGACTTCAAGCTATAGCTGTGCTCACAGACAAGTATCTCACCAGATCAGGGCCACTGCAAGTTAAGAGCTCTGTCAGCATGTCCAGCATTAGCTTATGTAGAAACACTCTACTTGCAGCTGAGCACTGCCATTACTGCTTTAACTTTCCAATTCTATCAAGACAAAATTATTTCTGACAAAGGGTAGCTAATTCACATTTGTGAACTTGCCTTTCTGCTAACTCCTGTGTTCTCTGCTGTGCTAGCCAATCTAGCACATACATCACTGTGAAGAGTTTTAAATTTAACTTACCACTGCGTTGAAGTCTTTAGTGTGGAGCAACGTGACAAATTCTACCAACACTTCTTAAAAATAAAAAAAAGAAGGGAGCAAGGCATAAATAAAATAAAGCACTGGCAAAGCCTGGAATGCAATGAATACATCTGCACTTACAGCAGTGGCCAACCCATAGTACTTTATCATAGAAAAGTAGCTTGAAATAACTTTTCAGTGTATTTGATATATGATCTTGCTTTTTTAAAACCAAGACTAGAGCAAGTTTGGGCACTTCAAAGAGAAGTTGCTTCCGGTAGGAGGTTTATTTTGTTCTGAGCTTGACATACTGTAGCTGTGACACTGAGCAGAGTTGCAATGTCTGGGTTCGGGAAGTTCACCCGCACTCTGATGACAGGAGAGCACACAAGCCTGACTGCAAAAAATGTCACGGGTGGGGGGTTCTTTCAGAGTTTAATTTCCCAAGCAGTTTATCTTGAACAGATTGAACTGCTCCCCCCCCCCCC
>Ga0065711_1005496_pt1 | contig 20100 bp, 21 predicted proteins | sample Hoacrofraction12_FD_59098 | JGI IMG/M metagenome (GOLD analysis project Ga0065711, IMG submission 59098) | Hoatzin crop microbial communities from Cojedes, Venezuela - Epithelial fraction 12 v2 (version 2) | ecosystem: Host-associated > Birds > Digestive system > Esophagus > Crop | place... | reverse complement strand
GGGGGGGGGGGCACGACACACGCACCGGAGACAAGGAGCGAACGGGAGCGTCAGCCCCCGCGCTGCCGGAGCCCGCTGAGATGCCCCCTCGGGCTGTGGTCCCCGGCCAGGCGTCGCTGCTGCCTGCGGGCTCCCTCGGGAAGGAGCTGCCTGCTCGGAGGTGGTTTCCCAAAAACCCCAGCCAGCCGCCCACCCCCCGAGCCCCGCGCTGCGTGCGGCCGATCTGGCTCGGTAAAGCGTTGATAACTTGATTTGCGCCACTGACAGTTTGTCCCTAACTGCATTGCTGAGATTTTTGTGGCCACTTCAGGAGCGCGTATTTCAATATAACTTTCTGGTGACCTGATGATAATCTTTGGCTTTGCTTGGTGTGCGCGTTACTTTTGGCCGCTGGTGGGACCGCGTTTGGATGCTGGGTTCTCACTTGGCTGCCTGTTATCTCAAGAAGTATTAAAATAGCAATGGGACGGTTTTCGGGTTAAATGGAAGACTGGACAGGCTTCTGGAACAGAGAGAAGTATTTGTGGGGCTGGCTGATCTCAGTGGGGTCTGTTCCGTGTGCCGCTCTCATGTTTAACGCAGCGGCTACGCGATCAGCTTTGTGGGGGACAGTGCTGCGGCCCATCCTGCGAGGAGGATGGATGGCCCTTCCCGCAGCGTCCTGCTGCTGGAGACTTGCAGTCCTTCCTGCCACTGGCAGGGCTGGTATTGACCAGAGAAGCTATTAAAAACCTTTTTGCTTACACTTGAAATGAGTTAATGAAATAAATTCTTTCGAGTGTTAGTCTCTGCTTCCCTCTCAGCGGTATGCTGAGATCAAGGTGAAGTTGCTGTTAATAGGGCAATTACTCAGTAGCTGTTACTACAAAAATAAAGCGAAGCTCAGAGAAAGAAGGGCCAGGCTGCCTGTGATCTCTTGGCTGTGTTGGAGCTCTGTGCTGCGCCTGCTCCGAAGCCTGGGAACACCATGCAGCTTTCTGAGGGCAGAACGGCTGGAGCTCCACTGACATGAAGCGGAATTGCTGGTCTTCATTTCTTCCTGGCTCTGTGCCTCGCTGTTCAGGCTGCGGGAGCTTGAATTTTTCCTCTTGATCATAGTAATTTCATCTACAGTTTTGGAAGCATTGAACTTTACATTGCTGTCTGCCTCATCGCTCTTCGTAATCTTCAGTTTGCTCCCTGCATGTGTGGGAGCTACAGCAGTAAACTGGCGGGATTTAACCGAAAACTGGTATCCTGGTGATTCATAATCTAACACTTTGCTCCTATCTTTTGGGAGCTCAGCGTGGAAATCGGTTGCTTTATCGCAGCTTTCCTCCTTTGGCTCTGCTGACTTTCTGAATTGCTCTCGAGCTGCGTGGCGGCTGGCTGCTGGGGATGGCTGGGCTTCTGGCGTGGAGTTTTGGAAGAAGAGGTGATCCAGGCTCTGATCCTGCAGCTGCTCTGATAATAGAGGATCCCATTGAGATGAGGAGCAGCTGCTGAGCCTCTCAAAGGGCTTCTGTTAAAAGGAAGAGCCAGAGCTGGGGGATGCCAGGAAGGAGGTCTGAGAACATTTCACAAGGAGTTGACTTGCTGTTTAGAAATCCAAGATGTCAGGACTTGTAGTGATGAATCTGATGTGTGTCTTTGGGGTCAATGGTTTGTTTTTTTTAAATTCCTTATCTCTACAGTGATGTGGCTTTTGGTGGTGAAGTGGGTGATGTGTTGCTGTGTGATCCTCTTCAGGTGCAGGCCAGACCCATGGCTGTTGCATCCGTTTATGCCGGGTTAGGTGGCTCAGAGGCGGCTGCTGGGGTAGTTGGAGCTCTGCAGGTGCTGGAACACTGGCAAGGCTACGCGTTCTCTGGGGTAGTTTAAATCAGCTAACGGCAGTGCTTGTGCTGTTTGTGGCCTCGGTTGTTTCCTCCAAAGCCCGCAGGGAAGCACGTGCTGGTCGGAGAGTTTCCATGCTTGCTTCGAGACCTCAGCCTCGCTGAGACCCACGCCTTCGCGCCTGGGAATCTGCTGCCCGGGCGTCACCCCAGTCCTCATCAAGCAGCACAGGTCTGAAACCTGCTTTTCTCAAGCAAAATACCGAGAAGTCTTTATGCCTCTCTTTTTCAGTATAACACTAGAAAAAAACAAGGTTATTTAAATTGCAGCTTGAATTTCAATTTGCGGACCCACTGGTGAACATAGCATGATGTGAACATGAGAGAGTAAGTCGTCTTAGTCATCTAAACTGGCTCATGCACAGAGAGGGAGAAGGTGGACTATGGTGGGTGAGCAGAGCCCTTCGGTGCACTCACTGTTAAGTGTGTAGGGGGTGAGGTGGGACGGATAGCTGCACTGGGAGTTACCTACCAGCTGCTTTCCTGAATAGATTTCTCGGGAGGAGAAGGGGTAACTGCCGGTCTGCCTCCCACTGACACCTGTGGCTGTTGGTGACAGTGTGGCACAGGAGGAGAGCAGCAGCGAGGGGCAGAGATGCAAGGCTTCACCTGTAAACCTGTGTGGGTGATTTTGGGGTTCCGTGAGCGGCTTTGGCAAGAGCTGTGTCTCATGCTTCATGTATTTCACATTAACCCTCTGTGAAACCAAAGCTTTACCGATAGCCTCTCTCTTCACCAGAGTTCAGGTAAACTCACCAGTTTTCCCACACCCCCCCCCACAACCCCAGTGGTGCCTTTTAGCTTTTCAGGAAGTTGCTGTTGGCTGAGCTGACTCATCTGGATGGGATTTTGTTGCTTGCCTGCCGAACTTGCCTGGTTTTGAGATGTCCAGTTGTTTTTGCTGTGTGGATCCTGCTAGAGAGACCCAAGCGAGCAGACTGCCAAATATCTTTATCTGGTGTCTGAATTAAACCCGTGCCTGGTGTACATTATAGAGACAGACGAGTGGGACACTGTTCATGGGTAGTACTGTCAGCGTGTATGTTTAGAAAAATGAAAATGTTTCTTTAGGAATAAAAATGTCTGTTTACCACTTGAAAGCGCTGTGGGATTGCTGCCTACGTGGTAGTGATACAGCAGAGCTGTTAACAACATCTTTCTCTGCTGGTTTCCTTTGCTGCAGGCATCGCGTAATGAGTGTGGGGGTCTCCTCCCCGTCTCAGTAGCTGGATATTTTGAGTGCTTCAGGCCTTACAGTGTTTGCTTTAGCAGTTGGTATCTGATGGGTTTTGTGTCCCAAGGGATGGGTATAAAGGCTTTTGTTACTGAAATAGTGGTTCAGATGTTTGTGGTGTCTGCTCTCGTTTTATTTTATGCTGTTTAACACCTGTAGTTTTTCAGGGGTTGCTTAAGCAAATGAGTGAGGGATGCACAGGTTCACAATGTTTGTGCCCTGTACCCAACTTGGAAGTGAAGTCTGTCTTAGAGAAGGGGTAACTCAGGAGAAGTAGCATCTCGGTTGGTATTAACTCTCCAAAAGAGAAACAAAAGCCCTCAAGCAGGGATGCCGAGTGCTGTCATGGGAAAACTGTGCTGCTACCCTGTGCAAACAGCTGCTCCGACAAGCTTTGCGATTCCACATTTTGGGATTCATCAATATTAAGTAATTCTGCCTTTGCCTTTAGGGTTTTGCTGTGGGTAGCGGGCTGATAGAATTAAAGGGTTAAGCACGGGTAGGGAGCTGCAATGGGGCAAAGTCAGTCATGTAGGGACTGGTTGAGGGGTGGGAGAACCTCGAAGATGTCCTGCTGTTGCACTAGCCAGGCAGAATCCTGCCTCTGTCCTATGGAATTAAACCAGTCTTTGTGCAAAACACAGCTGAATACAATACGTGGCTCAGGTTTGGAGGCAAAGCATTGCAGGTGGCTTTGTTTAATGTAGAACGAGTTTCTGGCACAGTAATTGGAGCCCATTCATGGTATTGCAGTCCTCAGCTGATACAGATCATACCTTCAATCCAAACTTGCTGCTCCCAGTTTGTTAGCCTCTGGATACGGGTGTGGGAAAGGGGAAACAAAGGACACATCTATAACTAATCTTGACTTGTGTTGACATTCTGTGGGTGAAACAAGTTTTTCCCTGCTTTAAAATGCTGGAGATGACATTTAAAAACAGATTTGCAGGCGGAAGGGATGGGGCTGTGCAGTCGTTTTGATCTGTCCCTGCTACAGCAGAATGCTCTGGAGGAACTGGGAAGATCTCAGGTCATTTACCCCAGATGGATTTTTATTTGTGAATCTTTCTTTCAGCTGGGGCTTGTCTAACACAGTTGCGTGGACCGTAGCAAAGTTTTTGACATTTGTTGGGTGAGTAGAGAAATGAAGGAACCTGGGCACCTATTTGTGCAGAGAAGCAGCAGCTCGGTTCCAGGTGTGGTGAACGTTTTACTGTCTGAATGCACGGTGCGAAAGAAAAAACAAGCACTTGGCCTAACCCCATGAGAGAAATAACCAAAGTGCAAAGAGTTCTCTTTATGCAAAGCTTGGATGTTGAAATACTGCATGAAAGGCAGAACGGCAGCGCTGACTCCACCGAGCTGATCTTGGCACTTCCCTCGTGGCTCCCGCAGTGTGAGATGACAATACTGATTTACTGGGATTTGCAGTTGTACAAGAAAGATCTCCAAGAAAGACCAATAGTCTTGAGCCTGTAAAAATACTCCCTCTTGGAATTTATATTAAACAGGCTTTTTTGCATTAAAAATTAAGCTCGTGGTGCTGCCATTCAAACCACCTGATAATGCAGGGTTGACTGCACAGGAAATGAGGAAAATATCAAAGAAGGTTGTGTGGTTAGCCCATTCTTTGAAAATAATGGGAGATAATTGTTTCCATGCTTTCCTGGAACCTGCTGCATGACTCTGGGCAAGCCGCTTCTCCTGCCCGTGCCTCAGTTTCTCATGGTTTGTGTGCTATCCTTTCAGGCTGGAAGCATTCGGGGACAGGAATTACAGAGTTTGTATGGTTCCTGGCATGCTTGAGCCTGAGGCTGCTGCCTGCCACTGCGGGGTGCATAATGCTGTCGAGGCCGGCTGAACGTGAGCTCTGGTATCCTCCTTCCCAGTCAGAAAAGGCACTAGGACGGTAATCGGAAGGTGTGTCAGATGTTGTGACTTTTCCCCTCTTCTTCCCTTGTTGGAAAGTTGTTTCAGCAGCTTCGTGTTGGGCCCTCCAGGCAGATGGCCCATGAAGATGACTGTGAGTATGGCAGGAGGGCTTGTCATAAAGTATTGATGTAATTGAGGTAGTTATATGTATGTAAAGGACAGGAAACCTTATTCTTCCTTGTTTTCCACCTTGTCTGTAATTGTAGAAATATCAAGGATGTCTCACTCTGTTTTACTTTGTTTTGTCTGTACTGGAAGATGTCCAAGGGCTTGAGAATCAAAGGTTTCTCGTCTGGAGAGCGAGAGCCCTGCCTTTTGCAGTGATCGTGATTCCTAGGTGCTTACTGGGAATTGGTTTAAGTAGGGTTAACAAAAAAGGGAAAGAACCCAAATCCGCAGCTCTCTTGATTGCTTTGGTTTCACCCTTCTGATACGGGCGACATGGATGATCCTGGTAGCTCCTTAGTCATCTGTGTTCTCCAGGATCAGAGTGAACAAGTCCCGAAGATCTAATGGTTGAACAAGTTTTTGCTTGTTTCTAAACCACTCTTACTGTTCGTGAGAGGCTGCCTGCCCATCTGTTTTTTTCCTAGTTCTTACTTAAATTTCAGAGTGTAAAGCCAGCCCAGAAGCGCTCCCAGCCTGTACCTGGGTAAGAGATGGGCGTGCTTGGAGATCCACCAAAGTGGTGCCCTGTATTAGGCTGGGTTTGAAACTTGCACTTCGACCAAAGACTTTGAGGATGTTGAAATTCTTCAGATGGTTTTATCATTTGAAAAACAAACTTTGAAAGAATTAAGTTAAAGGTGAAGAGTTCAGCTCTTTTCCTCCATCAGCTGAGTTTTCAGCTTCAGTTTCAGGCCTTGAGCCGTGCTGGAGGGAGTTGCTGTTCAGCAATGTCTGCATCCAAAAGAAGAAGCTTGAACTGCGAGTGTCCCTTATTAATTTCCTTCAATGATATCCGCAGATGCTGTGTCCTTTGGGCAGCTCTCTCCAGCTGTTCTCTTAACATAGCTGGTAACCAGGGGAGTGATTAGAGCCTGGAATTTCTTCCCTCGTGCTCTCAGGCCAGTTGGGAAGCCCTCAGGGACAGTTCAGCGCAGCCTGCGGGGCAAGTCATTGCTGGGTCGGATCAGATGGGAATCCAGCTCCCCAACCCGGAGGTGTCTTTGGAGGATCCGCTTCACCCTTTGGTTTTTTGCTTCCCTGATGTCCCCCGCTCGGTGGGTCGCTCCTTTCTGTGTCGGTCAAGCCCTGCAGCAGAGAAGGGTTCTCAGGGGGGGGTTCGCAGAGGGCTGTGCTTTGGAAGCAGCGGGTACTTTTCTGGGTGCCTTGGGCTGTGTGCGTACAGTTTGAGCAAGAGTCATGAGGGGCAGCGTGGTTTAACCACAGCTTCTGCCTCTTCTCCGGAAGGTGCCCTGGATTTCAGTGCTCTGAGGGTTTTGCCTTTCTGTATTAATGTTTACTGAAATGAGCAAAGAGCTATGAAATCCCATCCTGGCGTGGGTGTGAATTTCCCTTCAGTTGTAAATCATCTTTAAAGGCAAGGGGATTATAATTTTAAAATATTGAGAGAAAGAAGTCAAATGCTTCCTTCGCAGAGACTTGAGGACGAAAGACTTCGTGCCAGCAGTGACCGCTGCGGACATGTGAACGCTTTCCGCAGGAGCGGCTGCGGGTTGTGTATATCATTACCTTCTAAATTACCTTTTAATCTGCCTGTAAATTCCAGGTTCGTTCTCTTTGAAGCCCCTTAAACATTCAAGTTGTTCTTTTTCTCTAGCCCTACATACCAATCGCAAGTGGTTGTCTTACTGCATTCTTCTTCCTCCTTGCATTGTTACTGCAATGTAACTTTCCTTGCTTGCTTTTGGGATAAAGTGAGATTTTTCTTTTCCTAGAAGATGCAGCCTGTGACCAGCCTGCAAAGGTTGCTTGCAGTCATCCTGCCTCCTGCATTGTACCGCAGATCTTCGCTGCGTCCCTGCTTGGCTGCGTTTTCTGGTGGGTTTTTTGTGGAGACCTCTCAGCTGGGGTGGATTTATAGCCTTGCTCGTCCTTTGGTACCTTGAGTCAGCATGTTCAGACAGGCTCCTCTGGATCTCTCGCTCCATTTCTGGTTGAAGCTTGAGATCTTTCCCTTGTCTCCTCCACTTAAAAAGACCTGTCAGTAGCTGTCTGTGTGGAGAGGATATTCCTTTTCTCTCCAGCTTCTGTGAACTTCCATCCCAGCACCTCTCCTGCTCTTGGATCTTGCCTTTGTTCTGTCGTGGTAGTCAGCTCTGACCGAGCCACGAGTTCCTGTGAAATGCTTCAGTGGTCTAGCATGTTAGCAGATTTCTGTAGCGTACGAAGCATGGGATTTTAAATTTCATTAAGAACAAGTAAAACTGCCTGATCATCACCTTTTAGGCTTTCTGGGACTCCCAGCGCAGAAGCATTTATTCCCTGCGTAATCCTGCGTGTTGCTGTCAGATCGGGTGGTAGATAAGGGCCTCTCCGGGAGTGCTTTTGCGGAAGCAACACGCAATAGCCACGAGGAAGTGCCTGGGCTGACTGCGATGGCTGCAAGCATGGTTTCTTAAATCTTCACATTTCTTCTGAAGGCAGACAGCGTGCAGTACAGGCACGATGCTGGGAAAAGGCAATTCTTTCCCTGTAAAGACTTTTAGTCTTTGCCATGTTAAAGGTTGGGACTGTTCAGAAATAACTGATGATTCTGTTGCGTTTCCTCAGGGCAGCAGTCAGGACACAATTTCCTTTACCTGCTCCATCTGGAGGGAAAAAAAAATTAATACTGAGGATATATTTCTGAAGCTTGCTTGCTGCTGAGAATTTTTTGTCCAATTTGGCAGCAACCTGTCAGGTAACTTGATTCACCGTGGCGATACTGCAGAGAAATGGAAGTGAGACTTAAATGGGTTATAACACTGAAGCTTCAGTTTTGATCTTTATTTCACTAACACTCAGCAGCTTGTCGCTGCGCTGGAAATGTCTGGTTAAAGTGGTTTTGGTCCTCAGAGGAGATGTGTTTGCTGATCAAGTACCATCTCGCAGAGTGAGGTTAGATGAAGTACGATTCCCTGACGTGGTTTGTGGATCACTGTTCTTAACATCCTCTGAGTCCTGCGTGTGTCTCTTGTCCAGTCACATTTGAAAACCAGAAGAAGGAAAGGGAAGACATTGGATTTCTGGCTGTGCACCAGCATCAGCCCTGGCTCTGCTGGGTCGCAGCCAGCAAGCTCGGGTGATGCTGCTCCACACCAAAACCGTTGGTTAGAGCTGTAACTCATGAAGCAGGACAGTCCTGAAGATGAACAGGAGGTGCTCTTGGAGTGCTCTGGCGTGGTAGGGTGGCTCCTTTCCTTCCTGCTGTAGGAGCTTCTGCTTGGGTAATGACCACAGCAACCCAGCGTTGTGCCCCTTCTGCTTGTGCCACCTGAGCTGTGTCCCAGCAGCTGTTGTGCAAAAAACCATTTAGTGTAGAGATCTCCCACTGGATTGCCTGGGGAGATGTTAAAAGGTCAAGGCAGTGGTGCTGGGGTGCAGCAGGGGACACTGGTACACATCCAGCAGCCTGCTCTGGTGTGAATATTTTGTCCCAGAGAGCTGTTTCTGTGTCACAGGGTCCAGCTGTGGTTTGACAGGCCCATGAGAAATTCAGCTTAGGCATTTCTGTTATCTTGCTGCCCCATCCCCCAAATCAGGAGCATCTTCTGAGATCTGTGTCGTGAAGAGGGGGGAAGTTGATACAGAAGTTAAATAATTAGCAGTGAGTTCTGTTACACTGGGTTGGAAGATATTTGCATAAGTTAGTTATTGACAGAGTTGCTTAGGTTCCATCCCAGCTAAACTCCTCCTGACAAATTCTCTTTTGAAAGCTTACAGCTCTCTTGAGCCGATAAACTGAACCCTGCGTCCAAAAGCCCAAGGTCCGCCGTGCTGTTACAGCGCGCAGGGAGAGCTTCCCGGCCTGGCGAAGCCTCGGACAGCCCGTCGGTGCGCGGCTGACCTGGAAGCTGGTGGGGTTCAAACACAGACTGTTCTTCTGTGCTTCATCACTTGAAGTGGGAGCTTTGCAGGGACCTATTCCAAAAACGTCAGGGTCTGAACAGCACGGCCCTACATTTCTAAACACTTTTCTGCTGTTAAAGAGTCAGTTTCCCCAGGGTGAGATCCGGAGAGGGAAGGAAGAAAGTTTTACAACACTAAAGAAAGCAGTAATGGGAACTTTATTTTTGCTTGCCGTCATGTTTTGATTCAGCTGTAAGTATTCTTTATTGGAAGGCGACCCTGGAAATTTTTAAAAGTTTACTGAAGACTTTTATTTTCTCTTTTTACATGTAGAGATTGGCTGCTTAGAGAGACTGTTTAGGAAGCTCCGAGCTCACTGATGCTGTGGTTGGGAAAGACTAGGGACGCTGCAAATCTAGAACGCCGGTACCGAAAACTTTCTACTTCTGAACGCATGCATTGCAGCAGGCTCTGGCTGGGGGCAGCCACGTGGCTCCTGGAGATACGGCGATGGTCCTGCTATCTGCAGCAGCTTGACGTGAAAAGTAAAAGCGCCACAGCCCGACGCTGCTCAGCTGCAGGGCTGGCTTGGACTGACTCCAGCGCTCGTGGCCGGGTGGCAGCTGTGCAGCTCGGTGCGGAGGGGTGATAATAGCACGGAGCTGTAAACAGGACGCTCCACCCTGCCTTGGTGCCGCTCACGCAGCCGCCGTTTTACCCGAAACGCTGTGCTGTGCGCGCAGCCTTTGCACCCCAAGGAGGGGCGACTGCTCCCGGCAGCCCCCTGCCCTGCGGGCTCCTTGGTGCTGCTTGGAAAACAAACAAATTGTTCAATAGTGGAGCTGTACTTGGTGAAAAGGAACGGCAGTTCCTGCTGTTCGTACGTTATAGCGTTAGATGTTCACCAGCCATCGTACACAGCTGATGCGGGGGTCACCGTAGGAGGCCGTGTCCCCTCTGCTCTGTTGCATCTGTTCCCAAGGTCTTTTCAGGCTGGCTTTGACTGGTGCTCTGCAGAAGGTTTGGAGTATGAAGGTGACCCCAGTCACTCTGGATACGATGGTTATGTCAAAGGGAGCCTCCTGGAGAGCTCGGGGGGGGACCACATGCTGTCCCAGCAGTGCGGGAGAGGGGCTGCCTGTTGCAGCAGCGTTTGGTTCTTCTGCAGACAGCCTTGCTGGGGAGAGCAGTGTGAGAGGAAGAGGCAGCTGAAGGCACACGTAATGGAGATGCAAGTAAAGAGACTGTGGGGACAACGAGGCACTGAAGAGGAAGCTCCAAACACTAACGAGTTTCTAGATGAGAGTTAGTGGCAGCTGCCTTACTGGTAACTGCTGGGAGCAGGGAGGGTGCCTTGAAAGGCCAGCTGGACCTTGTGCTGGACCTGCGTTGGGTCTGGTGTGGACCTCACGAGGTGTGGCTGTCTTTGTGCAAGGACTAAACCTCCTCTCCTCCTCCCACGTGGCTTTTTGCTCCTACCCTGTTCTCACCCAGAACTCGAATTCCACTGCCCAAATGGTATTTTAGCTGATAAAAAGATGTATTTAACAGGCCGAGTCCCTGGAACGGTCTCCAGTCTGCAGTGGGTGCCGCAGCACCTTTGGATACCGAGGTATCTGGCAAATACAACATGGTGCTTAACGCTCTGAACGCTGGCTGTAGTGGGGTTAACTCCCTGCCTGCCTGCCCTGCCCTCCTTTCAGGGGCAGGAGGGAATGTCTGTACACAAAGCACCGGGAGCAGAGCGCTGGGCATGGCCTTCACAGCTTGCCAGGAGGCCACAGGGCTGGTTCTAATATGCGTGGTAATTTGCATGTCTAATCAAAACGAAATGCAAACAAACTTTCCTGCTGGCTTGAACTTGCCTCTTTCTTGCTACCTTTTTGGCTTTGGCAATAGCACCTTTCTCCAGCTGCAAGGGTGACGAGAGGGCTGCGGAGAGGACAGCTGAGCTGTCTGCCCATGGGCTGTGCGTGGAGCACAGCGGGCCGGGACGCGACGGAGGGGACGGGGAGGGCGAGCGGCGCGTGTGCTCTGTGTGTCCCCTGGCTGCAGCCTGCCGAGAGAGACGCTTGGCGCTCGCTCCTGCGATGGGATCGCGCTGGTGTGCATCACTGCTGACACGCAGACAGTCTTACTCACAGAGCTCTTCTGTTCACCGTGTTTCGAGCTACCGTTACGGAAGTGATGTCTGCACGGGCGCTGTGGCCATCTGGTGGAAGCTGGGCAGACCCAGAGCTCTGGTCTGAGCTTGGGCCCTGCCAGCGGCGCGTTGTGACGGTGACCAGGTTGCACATCTTACCTTCTGGTCTTTGCTGAACGAACGCGCGCGCCTGCTAACGCACCGAGTGCTTGCGTGGTCCCGCTGCAGAACCCAGAACTCTGCAGACGTTCTCTTGGCCTCCTTGAAACTGCAAGCGAGCAATAGCACGTGTCCTCGGGGGAAACTGAGGCACACAGGCTCTCTTTTGAGAGGCCTGGGTTCTCTGACTAAGCGTTGTGCTCCAGTTAGTAAGAAATTTGGCCTTATGGACAGCAGAGTGGTGATTTTTTCCTACAGTGTTCACGCAAAAGCTATGTGGACACTTGGAGTATTTCAGTCGGTTGTGTAGCAGCTCCCTGGACGGGAATGTCTAATCAATGACTTCAAGCACCCACTTAAGGACCGCAATAAAATCTCTGCTTCTAGAGAAGCAATCTCTTGGTGATAAGCGTGGCTCTCTGCAGCGGGGCGGAGGAGTGAGGAGGAGGGCAGACCGGGCAGTCGGTCCGCCAGCCCTCGCTGGCCCTGTCTGCTGAAGTGGTGTTTCTGTTGCTGCTTGTTTGTGAGAGCTGACTCGGAGCAGCAAATCCGCCCGCGCTGAGGCTGGGAGCCGCACGGCCTTGGCAGGGAAGAGCTGCTGGGAGAGTGGGAATTCACCGGGTGCATTAGAAGCAGCAGGACTCTGGTTTCCAAAAAGTAAATGGATTTTTCCAGGCTGTACGGCGCTAGTTCCCTCCTTGTGATCTTTGCAATGGATGTGGGCTTGCTAATTGTGATGGCTATTGCTGAGTCTTGGCCTTGGGAGTCTTAATTTTGCTTTCTTTCCCCCCTTGTGTAGCTAGCGTTCCCTGTGCTGCTGCAGTGGAGAAGCCCTGCCGTCCCCGGCAGCCCCGGGTGCGGCGCACCTCTTCGCTGGACACCATCGTGGGCTCGTACCTGCTGGGACAGTGGCCGCGGGACGCGGAAGGAGCTTCCACTTCGTGCATGAATGACAAAGCTACCCAGGTACAGACACCTGCAGACTGCCCCTGAAGTCCCTGGGCCAGGAGCGGGTTGCAGAACCGACACGAGCTGCGTAAACAGGGGGTGAATGGGGAAGGCGTTAAATTTCCATGCATCCAGCTGCAGCTTTCTAGGAAGGCTTTTTTTCCCCTTTTGCTTCTCAGCTTCAATTGATTCCACTTTGGTGCAGAGTTAGAATTTCCTTGGCCTTGTTTGGAGGCAGATGGCCTCTGGCTTTCTTCTCCAGTACTGGCTCAGTGCTGCCTTTTTTGCTTTTTATTTTTTTCCCCCTGGCTTGCAGTTGTGGGCCAAGTCCTTGCATAACGCTGGCGGGCCGTGTGCCACGCGCTGCGAGGAGTCAGGGGTGCTCCCGCAGAAGGGCTCGCGAGCACGACCGGCGCAGCGCTCTGCCGTCCGATGGAAAGGCTCCAGCCCTCGAGGAACTCTTAGCAACCTGTAAATATTGCTGTATGGCAGCAAACAGGGCTTGCCTATCTGCAGAGGTGAAAGAATTTAGAAGGATAAGAGCATGGGTTAGCTTAACGAGTTGTTTATTTAGCACGTTCAGTCTCTTTTAGCTTGCTGTTTGATCTTTGCTATTCAACAGTTTATTACTGGGCTGTTTGCAGGAAATTCTCAATTGGTTTCCAACTTCCATTGTCCTTTTCCAAAGTGTTCTTGCCTGCTTTTGTTTCAGTTCTTGTGCCCAAGAGCGCTGCTGAGGGCAGAGGACGTGCTGGAAAGGAAGGGAAAGAATTTGTCTAACTTCATTTCTGAGCTGGGGAAGCACACTCTTCCTTTCTGGCTTCAGGCAGATCAGCAGTGGTGGGAACGCTTAACCCCGGTGTTCTGGGACTAAGCAGTTTTTCTTGCGTGTGGCCCTTGTGGGGAAAGGCTTGGGGGAGAGGGGCTCCTCCTCCTCCTGGGAGTGGGAGATACCACGGTGTGAATTCAGAGTGTGGAGCCCAGCCCTCCTCCGTGCAGTGAACAGGCCAGGTGTGCCGCAGTCTTTCATCAGTTATCTGCAAGTGCCTTGCAAATGCTAATTTTACCTTGCAACACGGCTGTGAAACGAGCAGCCATCTCTCCTGTTTCACACACGAACCCCTGTGCGGCCTCTGTTGAAAGCTGGGAGTAAAGTCCTGGCTCCAGACTGCCCTGTGCATTCAGGGAATGTTCCTCGCAGTAACCTCGGGGGCTTTGCCACTCCTTCCATGTTTTCAGGCTTCACAGTTATCAAACTTGGGACTTTCTCTGCTCACCCGGACGTGTTTACTTCCCTCCTAGTTCAGCTGCCGATCAGCTGTTCTGCAGAGCTCTGTAGATTTGCTATCATGAGGTGGTTAAGCGAGAGGTACAGCTGCAGGTGCTCGCTGGGGGGGGAGGGTGGCAGCGCTGTACAGGATTGGAGCTTGTGGCTTTATCTTGCTGTGCAAAGCGTTTTTTTCTCTCCCTTTTCTGAGGAAGCGGTTTTGCCACAGTTAGTACAAAAGGTTCTGTAATTTCCTTCTGCCTTGACAGTCTGCCTGCCGGAGGTGGGACGCATGTGCGCTCTTCAGTTTCAGGCCTTCCTATTGCAAGCGGCGTCTTTTCTTCCTTTTTAGGCCCTTTGGGGTTTTTGTGAGCCCCGGTGCGGTGCGCTGGGTATCACGGCAATAAATAGGCTGCGGTAAGTGGCTTCTTGGACAGGGCTCAGGAGGCTTCCAGCGGCTCGAGGAGAGTTGTGGCACGTCCTGCGAAGCCAGGCTGTTGTTAGCAGCTGGAGTTCAGCTTCCCACAGCCTTGCTTCTTGCCGTAACGTGGGACAGGGCTGCGCGCTTGTCTCTTAGCCCTTTGCCTCTTCTCCTGAGCCTTCTTACGTGCATGGTCTGCTGGGATAGCAAATGACACAATGGTTTGGGATAACGGCCAAATAATGATGTTTGAGTCGTTTAGGAGAGCGTATCCGAGGTAGGAAATGAGATCAGACGTGCCGTGTGCTGAACCTGCAAGGCTGGTCTTTGCCGTAGGATTTCCTATCGCGTCGGTCTGTTCCTTGGCGCTGGCTGGCGCAGTTCGGCATGGGGACGGCTGCGACAACGGCGCTGAGCTTAGCAGGACCCCAGAGCAGGGGCTCAGGCTGGGCGGATTTCTGCCCTCAGACCAAACTGAACGCTGTAAATCGAACAGAACGGCTCCGGTGCCGCGACGTCTGCCGCGTACAGGCGTTGCAAAATGGAGACCTAGGCAACAAATGGTTTTAGCTGTAGGGAACGCAGCGTGCTCTGCTTACGGTGGTGTGTCTGTAAGGAGGGGTTTCGTTCTGAGCCTGGCAAGTCAGGAGGGGGTGGGATTTCTGCTTAGGAATCACCTGTAGCCCTTTACAGAAGGGGAACCTGGTCCCTCTCTCGGCAGCTTGCCTTATTCCTTTGGTTGAAATAGATTTTGAAACCTGTTTTGAGAGAAGAGGCTTCTGTCATCCTCGTGACTCAACGGGGTTGTTTAAAACAGCTGCTGTTCTTGCAGCAGCCTCTGGGGAGATCAGCTACGCTGCTTGGAGAGGAACTGTTCTCAGGCCCTTGCACCTCCTGGCAGCCTGTGGCTGAGGCTGGAGGAGGGAGGTAGCGTCCAAAGCCTCCCACGGAAATGGCAGGCGGCAGCGGCACAGGGTGAGCGTTTTGAGAGGCGCTGAGATGGGAGGTTGGGGAAAAAATGACGGCTGGTCTTGAAAATGATGTGTCTTGGGACCGTTCTGATCCTGGAGTCTCTGCCGAGAGGGCTGAGCTCAGTGGAAGGAAGGTCACACCCGTTGCTGATCAGATTAACAGCCCTTTCTGATTCCCATTGATATTCAGAATGTGGCTGTTTCTTGGAAAACAGCTGTGTAACTGGTGCTGAGGCTGTTTTTCTGCATGAGGGGAGTCAGCCGAGAGCTGCCAGCCCTGCAGGCAGAGGGCCGGGAGCTGGAGAGGCAGCGCTCGCTCTGCAGCCCAAACCCGGGGTTTGCTTACGCCTTTGAACTCCTCCGACGCGGGAGCCGGAGGTCTCAGAAGCGAGCTGTGTGTTCTCGCAGTCGGGTGAGGCTTTTCCTCTCGGTAACGCTGCTTCGCACAGCGAGTGCCTGAAAACCGACGCCGCCGTTCCTCGGACGGGAGCCTGTGCACGCGGCGCAGGGGCGGCTGCGGTTGCTGCTCCGGAGCAGCGCTTTGGTGCCCTTTGTCTTGCCCAGGTGCTCGTGGTGATTAAGCCACTGACTTCTGGGCAGGTCACATGCCACGTAGGGCTGTGAGGTCCAGTTTCCCAGTATGCGCAAATCTGGCCAAAATGACTTTGTTTTGGCAAATATCAATAGTTGGCTAGCGTTAATACGCATTGCTGAGGATTGGATGAAGGGGGGGAGACTGGAACAGGGCTGTCAGCGGGCAGTGGTTGGTCGCTTACTCTTAGGACTCGAGCACCAGTCTCTAAAGCAGTAAATGTCGTGATGTTCTCAGCCGTGTTTCTCGTCACTTCAGACTCCAGTGTCCTGGCATGACGCGGAAGCGGGGAAAGCCAGCTCCAGTGCTCACAAGCGTTCTGCTTCTTGGGGTAGCACAGATCACCGCAGAGAGGTAAAACAGACCGCTCGCAGCGCTTGAGCAAGATCTGTGTGTTAGCTGCTAACGTATAGGAGGCTCCTGCTTGCATGAGAGGGGAGTGGGAGGACAGGATGCTACTGAAGATGAGACCTCAGCCCTTGTTCTCATCCCTAATGCTCTGTGATTCAGCTGAAGACTGATCTCGCTGGCTTCCTCTAGCAGGCAGCTATCGTAAATTAGCTCCACGGAAACTCAGCGCGTTGCTCGTCGGTGTCGTGGCGCGCGGGGCTTCCAGCGGGGCCTGGTTCCTGGTGCTCCGTAGGTGGAAGAGAGCCCAGACCCATCGGAGGAAGGGCTCTGGCAGCGGGGGGGGCTGTGGTGAGGCCTGGCGAGTGCTTCTGGTCCATCCGTTGAGAGGTGGCCGGGGCTGCTGCTGGTGTGACTGAAACCGTCTCTATTTTGGCACTTCCTTGTGGGCTGGAAGAGCGGGAGAGGAGAGAGCCAAGGCACGATCCTAGTTGGTGGAGGTGCGTTGGCTTGTCTGGCTCTGCAGCTGAAACTTTGTTTGCTAGATTGCCAAACTGAAGCAGCAACTCCAGCGAACAAAGCTAAATGGCAGAAGTGGCAAAGACAAGGAGAGGAGCTCCCCGCTCCAGGGGGACCATGCTGTCCTCGCACCGCTCAGGGTACGTTCACGTCTCCCCCTGCTCTGCTGTCACCGTGTGTCCTAGCGAGGTAGAGAGCAAGCTCCTCTGGGTGGGTGTCCAGGCTGTTCTCACACTTCTGCTCTCATGCCTGGGAAGGGAGAATCTTTTCCTCCTCTTCTCTCACCTCTTCGGTGTCCCTGTGCTTTGATCTGCAGTTCGTGAGCTTATGTGACTCCGCTGTCAGTTGTTTCCTGTCAGCCCCCAGAAGACTTTGGCTGAGCCCCGGGCAGCTGTGGGGACAGGGGCTGACTGCTGAGTTGGAGCGGGTACAGCTCTAACTTCTCCCCTCCTGGATTGTTCCAGGACTCTCCTTCAGGCTTCCTTTCTCCATCTCCCGTTCTGAGGCTCAGCCCCTGCTTGCACAGGAGCCTGGAAGGGCTAAACCAGGAACTGGAGGAGGTGTTTGTGAAGGAGCAGGGAGACGAAGAGCTGCTGCGGGTAAGCGAGGGTCATGAGATTGCCCTGAATCTTCTGGGTGGTCTTGAAAATCCTTTCCTCTACAGACGCGGGCTGTAGCTGGTCCTTGGCCATGGGGACGGGCTCGGTGTCTCGTTTCAGTTTGTTCTGGGCATGTAACTGTCTAAACTGGGTCAAGTGGCTGCTGGCCTCCCTCCTGAAAACTTCTGGTGCCGGGAGAGAGCAGCCAGTGGTAATCTTGGGATAGAGGACGCCTCGCTGGCAGCGTGGGGCACTGTCTTAGACTGGCATCCAGGGGCCTCTCTGTGCTGCGCAGATCGAGTCATAGGATTGTTCAGGTTGGAGGAGACCTTCGAGATGGAGTCCGACCATTAACACTGTCAGTTCCGCCACGAAGCCGTGTCCCTAAGCTCCGCATCTACTCGTCTTTTAAATACCCCCAGGGACGGTGCCTCAGCCGCTTCCCTGCGCAGCCTGTGCCACTGCTTGAGAGCTCTGTCAGCACAAACATTTCTCCTGATACCCAGCCGATGTGGGATGTGGGGGAAGGGACCCCAGACAGCGTACCAAGTGCAGCGCGTTGCAGGACACGGAAGGGCCGTGTCCTTCTGGTTGCAGACGGCCGCCTCGCTCCCTGAAGCGGCCCAGCACCCCGTGCAGCCGCTGTTCAGCCTCTTCGCTGGCGACAGGGGTTTCTTGCTCCTCTAAGACTTTGCTTCCTCCCTAGATTTTGGATGTCCCAGACGGCCACAGGGCACCAGCGCCTGCCCAGAGAGGCTCTGGAGATGCGGCCCTGGCCCTGGAGCCCAGCAGTGGCAGCTGCAGCAGCCTCTCTCTTTCTCCATCCCCTTCCGTGCCCCTCCGCCTTTCTCCGCACACCCCGGTGAGGCTGGCGGCAGAAGAGCCCTCCTCTGCGGCGGACAAGGCGCAGCCGGAGCCGAAGGAGAAAGGTGAGCGCTGAGAGCAGAGGGGCTGGAGGTCCGGGGAGGCGAAGGGCACCAGTGCGACGCAAACCTCGGTGCAGTGGCTGCTCCCTGCCCGCGTGCTGGGTCGGAAGCTGCGGCTGCGATGGGAGGGGGTCTCGGGCAATTGGGCTACGCTGGGGTGGACTTTTGAAGCTCCAGTGATTACCCTCCAGGTGGGGGGTTGCCAGTGCTGGGTGGAGGATGTGAGCTGGGAGCTGCGCAGATAAAACACCGCAGCGTTAGGGTGCCGAAGCCTGCAGCCCCGCAGCCTAGCAGAGAACGTCTGGTGTTGAGTTAAAGAGTGCTGGTGGATTCTTCTAAAACATTGCTCAAAAAGTATATTTTTCCTTGCTAGAGGAGGGCAGCCCTTCCCCCGTCCTGGCCTTTGCCTCTTCTCCTCGACCCAACCACAGCTACATGTTTAAACGGGAACCTCCCGAGGGATGTGAGAAGGTCCGGGCCTTTGAAGAAGCCTCGTAAGTATGAGGAGCTGGCAGAAGAGCGCTCGCGTGAGGCTGGCCCTGTGGGAGGGTGCCGGCGTGGGGGCGGCTGCGGTTGCCACCCCTCCCCTGTCCTGAAAGGGGAAACTCCCCACCCCACCGTGGTGGGAAGAGCTGGAAGCGGGACCGCCAGCCCTCAGACACGCGTAGGAGGGTCTCGGGGCTCCTCGCAGGAGGTTTTTCTCAGCCAGCAGAGCCTCTTGCAGAGAAGAGGTGGTTCCGCTATAAATAAGCGTGCTTTCAAAAAAAAAAAAATGGGTACAGAGCAGCAGGAAGAGCCCCTGAAGAGCAGTCCAGCTCGCAGCAGAGGCCGTCCTGCTGTTAGTCGGGCTCCGAGGAGCGCCCGGCTCCAGGTGCAGCTCGGTGCCCTTGGGAGCGTCCGTTCCTAACCACGTCCCCGCTGTCTCTCTCCTCCAGCTCCCCCAGCCCCGATCAGACCTTTCAGCCTTCCTGCCCCGATAAGAACAAAGTGCACTTCAACCCCACCGGTTCTGCCTTCTGCCCCGTCAGCCTGGTGAAGCCTCTCTTCCCAAACGTGGGCTTCCTCTTCAGGGGCTTTCCGGCTCCTTCCGGCCCTGGCACGTTTACACCCTGCCAGCCCGCAGCCCCCACCCCATCGTTCCTCGGGGGACGGAAGGACGCTGCGGTAGACGGCTTCAGCGAGGTGTCCAAGTCTCCTTCGCTGAACTACGACCACTGGAAGCGCGGCCAGCCGGAGGAGAGCGTCGTCTTCCACAGCTCGCTGGTGGTGTGAAGCCCCGGGGGCAGCTGGGCGGCAGCGGCGCTGGCTCCGCGGCACCTCTCTGCCAGCCGCTGCAGCCTGGTGCCTCGAAGGTGGGACGTGACAGCCCAGAGGCAGCCGTGGGGTTGAGAACCACGGCCGGCTTCCTCCGAGGGCGACAGAAACTGTGAAGCACGGTGTGCCGCGGGACTCCTCGCTGCCGGGGAGGCTTGCTGCTGCGAGCCTCCCCTGTTCCAAGCACTTTCCTGGGTTGACTTGTCTTTGATTCCTGTGTGATAGTTTGGCTGGGGAAGCGCAGCTGTTCCGTGGCTCTGAGCTGGGAGAGCTGAGGTTGGGGGTTCCTAGCACCCCTCAGCCCTGCGGCGGCCTGGCCTTGCTGGGGAGCAGGGAGGGGGGGCGAAGGGGCCCTGGGTGCAGTGGGTGTCTGCGCTGTCCCGTCCCCCTCGGTGCACGGCAGATCCTCCCCGCATGCCTTCGCCCCTCGACACAAGCCTGGAGCTCCACGAAGGCCGCGCGCTGTGGGGTGGCTGCAGGCTGCTGCGGGTCTGCACCCCTGAAGCCTCCCGTGGCTGCGGCTGGGCCAGGGCCGGCCTGCCCTGCGCTCCCTGCCGGGGGACGGAGGCGGAGACCAGCGGCGAACGGCGGTCCCCGCTCCGGGGGTGGTTGTGCAGCTCCCGGCCGGGGCCGTGCCCGGGGCGGAGGGCGAGGGCCGGGGCCGTGGCTGGCAGAGCCTCCCGCCACCCGGTGCCTGGGTTCGCCTCGCCGTGTCCGATGCAGAGACTCCGTTTCCTTCCCAAGACACTATTTTTGCAGCTGGCTGAAGCCTGTCTCTTGTGTTCATTGCACAGCTTGGGGGGGGGCTGCAGAGGGGGCTCTGCCGGGGGGAGGAAACC
>Ga0065711_1037179_pt1 | contig 20101 bp, 6 predicted proteins | sample Hoacrofraction12_FD_59098 | JGI IMG/M metagenome (GOLD analysis project Ga0065711, IMG submission 59098) | Hoatzin crop microbial communities from Cojedes, Venezuela - Epithelial fraction 12 v2 (version 2) | ecosystem: Host-associated > Birds > Digestive system > Esophagus > Crop | place... | reverse complement strand
GTTGGAGCGGGTCCAAAGGAGGGCTACAAAAATGATCCGAGGGCTGGAGCACCTCTCCTATGAGAACAGGCTGAGAGAGTTGGGCTTGTTCAGCCTGGAGAAGAGAAGGCTGTGGGGAGACCTGATTGCAGCCTTTAAGTACTTAAAGGGAGCCTATAGGAAAGATGGGAACAATCTTTTTAGTAGAGACAGCAGTGACAGGACGAGGGGTAATGGTTTTAAAGTAAAACAGGGTAGGTTTGGGCTAGATATAAGGAAGAAATTCTTTACAATAAGGGTTGTGAAACGGGTTGCCCAGAGAGGTAGTGGAGGCCCCATCCCTGGAAACATTCAAGACCAAGTTGGAGAGGACTCTGAGCAACCTGATCTAGTTAGTGGTGTCCCTGCTCGCTGCGGGGGGGTTGGACTAGATGACCTCTAGGGGTCCCTTCCAATCCAAAACTTTCTATGATTCTATGACTCTTGCCCCACTCTTACTCCTTCCTAGTTCTTCTCCAAGACTGTCCATGTCTCCGCTAAAGTGTTATGGATAATAGTGAACACAGTGTAATCCAGCCTAGACCTGAGAACTTTGGGAAGATTACTTTGAATATTGTGTATGTAACATTCATGATTACACACCCTTATACTGAATTTGCTATTTTCACCTCATTATGTTGGATTACTTTCAGTTTGCCATTCCCCTTGCCCCAGTTCAGCACCAGTTATTCCCCAGTTCACTTTTGTGTAGCTAGGAATTGTTACTGAAGCACATTATTCTTGTCCTTATTAAGTAGTACCCTATTTATTTCAACTCATTAATCCAAATGACCAAGATGTTTTTAAATTCTAAATCTGTCTTTCAATGTGCTTTCACCATGTCCCTTCTCTAGAATGGAATTAAACACAAGTGAGTTAATGGGACTGCCTTTTCCATTGTCCAGTTTATTCATCACTAATGTTAGATAATATTAGACATAAGAAAACCACGGGGGATCCCGCCTCATAGTATCTTTTCAGTGTTGTTGTGATACTTCTTCTTGGATGCTGCTGTATGTACACCTCACTTGCTCTCCAAAGCTTTTTCCAGCACTAGGCTGTCCTGAGAAGTGGAGCTTCCTATATGGTAAGTGGCCTCATGTAATAGAATTTGATCCATAGTTCTGTGGAAATCATTAATATCTTTCCATCAACTCCTATGAGTTCTGCTCAGGTCTTATATGTATCTTCATTCCTAACATCATATACTATAAAGAATATTAAAATTATGGTAATTATAGCCTTGAATTTGAACACTTTAACCCACAAAAGCAGAGAAATTTATAATCTATGATCTCTACTGCAGTGTTAACTCCAAAGAATTAAAAATATAACTCCTTTAGGTACAAATTATTAGCATAAATATTCAATCAAAATCCTGTTAACTGTTCTTTGGCCAGCTGTGATGTAATGTTTGTCATTATGTGTACAAAATAATGTTTCCAGTCATTTAACTCCAAACACTGTTTACAATGGTAGCAATATGAGATCTATGACACACCCTATGTAGTCCTGATTCCACAGTCAAAAATGTACATATTGAACGTGCACCCACATACCAGCATGGCCTTTTGTGTGTTGCCTAGCTCTAATTTTACTGACCTTTTAAAGTGCTTTCACTGTAGAGAAAAGACCTGTGTCAGTATGTGAAATATTGGCTCATGTGTAGGCTAGAGCCTGCCATTCTCTCTGTGTTCATGCTATTGATCTCATGAGTTTGTGTTTCACTATGTTTTGTCTCAAAACACCCCCAGGTCAGGTATAGGAGTTGCAGGTGGTATGTCTCCTTTCTTGAAAGGAGACGGGGACTGGTTTTGTTTCCAGCGCTGATGCCCACTACATTGCTGCGAGGCCCTAGGAGTGAGACGGTGATGAACAACAGTTCTGTATGTTTAGCCATCTATGACCTAGTTGCATCACTAGTAGGAATGTTTGAATCTGTGCTAATGCGTAACACAAATACAGTCTTTAAAAGTAGACCTCAGCTATGCCTAAGAGTGGATTAACAGCCATTCAAGTGGGTTTGGTCTAAAGCAGGCTTTGATTGAGGCATCACCGGGCACGGAGTGCAGTCTGCAACAAGAGAGCAGAGAAAGAAGAGTGGATTTACCTGAAGCATTGTCACTTGGTGTCAGATCAGTAACAGTTAATCTTGTCAAAGCAGGAAAAATACAGCAGCCTCTAAGTTTTCCATTGATTCAATAAGTTTTCATCAGCTTAAAGTGTTTTGAAATCCTGGCTGAAATTCACTTTGTAGTTGATAAAGCTGGGGAAAAAATATATGAAAGGAACTTCCCCAGTCCCTAAGCTAGCCAGCCACTACATCTAAGCAATATTTTTGACCCGTAAATATATCACAGGCTTTTCATCATGGCCATGTGTCTTTGGAGCTTCACCTCTAGCCAGACCCAGTATGAGCGAAGCAGAAAGCAGATAAGCATGCAAAATGAGAGCAGAACCACTGTGGATTTAATATCTCCCCCTCATTGTTGTAGGTAGTCTCTGGCCTCACAGAGGGGCAAATAAATATGGTTGCACACACATTATTAAATGTAATTGCATTGTTACTTATCAGTTTAATTAAACACCTGGGAAAAAATTGTAACAATTCAAGGCACGGTTTGAGCGGCAATGACATTAAACTTTAGTAATTATCTTTTCCCTTTGCGCTGTGGTAATGACCATATTAATTAGTAATGAAACGATTCAATATGAAGAGCGTGAACAATACCATGAATCACAGCACATGGGCACCTTTCAAGGACTAACTGGCATCATGTCAAGCACACCTTGAAAGATGCATTCAGGGAGTTTTATTACTGCTGGCTGCAGCCTCTGGGCACTGCAGGGATACTGCAGCAAGGAGGGCTAAACTAATGGACTGCTGTTTTGGTACGTCGAATGATCTAAAGTAAACACATCCAGATCGTGTTGCCATCCTGGGAAATGCTATGACCTTGACAGCCCTGCTCCCAGCTAAACTGTTCCTCTGCTCTGTGGAGATCAAAATCTCTCTTAATCCTGAAAATCACATATCTCAAAGTACAGCTGATCCTCTTTGCCATATCTTTAAAGGTGCAAACACGTGAGTGCAGCTTCGGTGTTGTGAGGGGTACCTCAAACTTAGGACATGCCAGATGGATGCTCTTCATGCATACCGTAGTGTACGTTATGCTGTACTGGAAAGGTAAGTAAGAGTGTAAGCTGCAGTATGCTTTTCTCCCTTCTCCCACTCAAACATATTGAGTATTTCCCATCTCTGCCTTTCCAAAGGCTACCAGTCATGATCCTCTGCACCACAACAGTTCTTTTCCGAAAGATTGCTGTGACTTTGAATGACTTAACTATTCTCAAGGCTGTAAACACTGTACCCTAAGAGAGTTTGTTTTCAGAGCTTTGGTGCCAAAATAAACCAATATTGATGTGATAAATCTATGTGTGTGCCAGGACAAGGCTGCTGTCTGATTTCCTGACATTTAGGAGAGCTTACACTACCATTTTAGACTGTTGAAGTACTCATGTTGGCACAAGACAAGGGTTTGACACAAGATCAGGGGAAAAACTGCAGCTTTCTAGAAAAGGTCAGCTGGAGCCCAGGCTTGTCACCACAGACAGTTTAAAATGGCACTAAGCACCTGCTGCAAGGGACATGAATTGCTCCAGAAAACTCATGTTTCTTAGAACAGCTGAAGTTGGAAGGGACCTTTGGAGGTCATCTCGCCCGTCCACGCTGCTCAAGCAGGGTCGCCTACAGCAGGCTGCCCAGCACCAAGTCCAGGTAACCAGTTACCCCTGAGCGACCTGAAGTCCCTCCTCTGTCATCAGTAGGATGATGCCAGATTTATGCTAACATTACTGGAAATGAGCTTTGGTATTAGGAAGAGGTTATGTAAAATCCTTTCCATTCTCTGACATGTTTTCACCCTCCTAGGAATCCCAGGCTATTCAGTGTCACCCAATGGAGCAGAAATGTTTACACAGAGCACAGAGATTTAAGAGATCCCTGTAGTGTTTCTGTGTCTTTCACTCTCCCATAGGACTGCAACAAATCCCACTGCCTAATGCCCACTGAAAATCAACAGTAAAAACTCTTTTATCTCATTACAGACACAAATGACAGGCTTTTAGAATGATTAGCTGGAAATTGCCTTTTCCATCAGATGCAAGCCCAGAGGAAGGAGTGTGCCAGAGAAAGAAGATGCCGATATGGGCTGCTTTGTAATGCAAATGTAGGAACATGCTTTTTATCTTCAGACAAGTGCAAGTGCTTCACAAAGATTTTATTTAAGGCCTGTGTTCTCATGCATTACAAAAGTGAAGCAAAGAGACGTGCCAGCATTAATGAACTTCTAGGGGCTGTATTATTAGTTCTGAGGCAAAAAAGAGAGGGAGAGAAAGAGAGAGATCGAGACCGCACAATTTAATGTCAGGCTTATTAACAAAGAGACAAATGCTATTCATGCAAGGAAGATGGTAGAATCGAGTCACATCTCTATTTACTCTGGGGACCTCATATAAACACAAAAACAGTTCTATCTCTATCAACATCTAAATCACTCCACTGCATCCTTAAAGATCTTTCTTTTGTTATTTTTCTCACATTTCCATATCATAAAGCTCTGATAGTTGTGGTGACAGGAAGATGCAGTTCAAGGGAACGCAACTGCCTACAAGGCACTCACTCTGTTTTGTGCTTGCCTGGCATTTAACAGTGATGTTGTAAATGCATAATGTCATGGCTTCTTTTCATTCACTTTTATTTCTGCTCAGAAACATATGCAGACTGGGCTCTGCAGAATGGGCAGAGCTCCACAAGCAACTCAGGAGATATGAAAAGAAACAAAAAACCAAACCAAAACAAAACACAAAACACAAAACACATAGCAAAACCCAGAACAATAGATAATTCCATTCATATCATCTTTATTCCCCCACACTATTAGCTAGATCTCCACGAAAACAAATGCCACATACTCCTGTAGTTTTTTTCTTCACTTCTCCATCTCTGTTGTCACAGGCACCTTACTTCCTCCTAGGTAGCCATCTCCAACTAGGTGAGAAAGAGGAGGGCTGACACACATCTAAGGGAATGCAGAAGAGGAGGTGGAGTAATACCATTCCCAGTTGCTCTATGAAGCCCAAGTTAGCTAACTAACCAACACACATTGCCTCAGCAGATATAGAGTCTCCAGCTCTACAGCTGGTCTGGCTTTGGTCTCAGACAAAGCATCAATTGACTTTGAAAGGTTCTTTTCTGCCTTATTTTCTACAAATCAGAGGTTGCATGAAATTTAAGCTGGAACTGACTGATTATTGACAGAGGGAGTAGGAAAGCTTAAGATCTCATATCAAGGTATTTTGAGGATCATGTAGTCCACAGCACCTCGGTAAGTAGCTGGTCTATCTATTGTTCTAGGTCTCACTTTCCCAAAGTACCCAGCAAGGTAAAACATCTCCCCCCAATGCCTGACATCAAGGGCTCATGCATAGCAGGCAGTGCAATTGTCCTCACGGCTATTTGGCCATCCTTGGGAAGAAAAGGATAGGGCACAGCTCATTTAAGGTGTTTTCACAGGAACCTGAGCTATAGTATATAAAACTGGTTTTCAAAAAATGTTGCATTTTGAAAAGTCCTACTGAGGGAACAACTTTAGCCTAAATTTAGGCACCTCTTTGAAAAACTTTGATTTATACACACTGCTATTAAGTCTTTTTGAGAAAAGCAAGGAAGGCAGGCGAGAGAAGGGCCACTTTATCATAGAAAGAACCGTTGAAAAGATTTCTGCAGCCTGACAACATACTGATTAGAGGTTTTCAAGGGTACTCATAATGCTGCATACCTGTTAGGCATAAAAAAATTCTTATTTTAATAAAGATGGGGATGAACTCCTAGAAGCTAATAATTCAAGAGCTTTCTTGAGCAAGCTGTTTCTTAACAGAGCTGCTATTCCCATTTAGACCTACCTAACCCTCCCAAACATATACACATTGAGAAATGTTTTCCAGTTCAGTTGAGCAATATGTATGGCCATATTCAACATCTGCCCTTGTACGCTCACAAGCAGAATATCATTCTGGTTATTACACTGTATCTGGTCATAACACTAGATATTCTGCTCAGATGAGAAGAAAAAGACAATGTTGTTCCCTACCACTATGGAAACAGACAGGACAGCATTGCACGTTAAACTCTGCTTCTCTCTGAAAGCATGTAACTTATGCAGTTCTTATGATATCCAATTCACAAAAGATGGAGCACCCACACAGCCCTGCTCTACGACTTGAACAGCTCATAAAGCTCACAAAAATATGAGATCTGCCGTGCTTATGCCCCTTATTCCTTTGACCCCAAGTCTGCTCATCGTCCAAACTCTACACTTCCCCTTATGCCCTCACCGAGCTTTCAGCAGTGATGGGACTGGGGCACCTTTCTGACTGTGCCAGCACATTTCACAGCTTGTTAATGGTGGGGCTTCTTGCTTTCTGAACTTGCTGACTGCTGGCTCTGCTAAGTGAAGCAACTTTTCCCTTGGCAGCCTACTCTAAGTAGTATATTTTTGCTCTTTTCTTCAACCTATTGTCCTGCCATGAATGCTGACTGTTGCAGAAGCAAGGGTAGGCATATTGAACCTATTGCATGGCTGTGAAATGGCGTATAAGAGGTAGAAATAAAAAGCAGAGGTTGCATAATAAAGAAGAAAACAGTCTCTTAAAAGGCTGAGTAATGCAAAGGAATAATTCCTCAACTTCATACCTGTAAAAGGCACTAACTATAAGTGAAAAATGTGAGATTTGGAACTCTTGCTGAACTTCTCTGCTGAATAATTCATGAAAGCCAGTGTTGGGTCTCACTGAACATCTCCACTAATCACCGAGGCTTATTTGGTTATAGCCTGGTGGAATACAAGTTAGAAAAAAAAAAACGGAAATACTTCAGAAGAAATAAAATATCTGCAGGCAACATGTGGTTTCCAAGTAATTGTAGTGACCTTTGCCTTGACTCATACTCCATCCTATGGTCAGAAAAGTCCCACCTGTATTGCAGAGAACAAGGGTATTATCTATCCAGGCTCATTGCTATTCACTGAGTCTCAGTCCCCACAGCAGGAAATCCCCTGCAGGGCAGTGGAGTTGAAAAGTCTTGGGTTGGTACTGAGCAATGGAGTGAACAGACAGTTAAGGATTTACTGGGACATCTGACTGGAAATGGAGCCTGTTCTATCCTATCCATTCACTAATTCAACCAGTTCATCCTATCCATTCTCCAACTCCTGCCCACCTCACCACACATTTTAAAGTTTGCCTTCTAACCTTCAACAAGAGAAGACAAAAGTTTTTTGCACAAATACAGGTCTTCTAATTTCCTTCTTTGCTTAGTCCAATATTTACAAATGCATAATCTCAACTTGCCTAACAACCATTGCTGTTTTCGGCTTCCTTAAATCCGTGCCTGTGGCACATCAGGACTTGAATACATCCAGACTTCTTCTACCAAGCCTGCCCAGCAAAGTGCCAAGGTGTCAGAAATTACCTCTTGATATGAGAGTAGCAGCAACTCTTTTATGGAAAAAATGAGATGTAAAAGCGGGGTGACCAGGTCCAAGCAATTGCTTTCACCAGCTCCCCATCACGGGAGATGCTGGCATCACTGTCACCAACAGAAGGCTGTACTTTTCACTGCTTCCTTCCTTGTCTCTTCTCCTTCTGTTCCTCATTCTGACTCCCATATATTATGTGTGGGGAGTCAGTATACAAAAGCAAGGAGGCTTCACAGTAAATTCTGCAGTCACAGTTTCTAAGGAAACTGAACACCTGATGACATAGTGGAGCTAGAAGTGTTCAAACGGCTGTACTGGGGATGTGGAAAGAGATGTTATATTTCATGCCTCAATCTCAAATGACCAATTATGAGAATGCACTGGAACATGAAGGCAATCATCTCAAATCTTAATCTGGCAAATCTTTTCCATCCAAGACGGCTTGGAGAAAGTTCATAGAAACAGAGAAAATATGTTGAGAAACAGCTACGTAGAAATAGATGTGGGGTTTAAGAAAAGAACAGGCATTACCCAATGACATTCTGGCCAAGTGTTCAGAGCAGGACTTCAGAACAACCCAGATATCTGCAGGACCCCTTCCAGCCATGTGCTTTCTAAGACAACAGACTCTGAAAATAGCTCGTCAGTGCAGTGTATACCTTCTGCCAACAGACTAAAGCTTTACAGATAGTCCTTTGCATGTCATGTTTGATTTCACTTAGACATTAGACTATCCTTAGAAATCTGTAACTTGAATCAGGGGCCTAAATATCACTTTTAAATCCCACTTATGAGATTCTTATTATGTTACCATGGAAGAGAACACTGTCAATGTTGCAAACTAAAACTCTTAGGTAAAATATGCAAATTGTATGTATGTATTTATCGCTTAAATCAAGTCCCTTCTCAGGATGGGTTGGGAGGAAGGAAGAGTTGGGTGGGGATGAAACTTGTGAGTGATACTCACTTGTTCTTCTTTTGCTCATGGGGCCAGTACATTTCTTTCTCTTTAATCATATGCTTTTACCTGTTTTAAAGCCTCCTTAAAGAGGTTTAGATTTTCTTGTCTATGAAGATTTAATATGCTGTTAAGCAAGAGGTGAGATTTTTTATCTTATTCCAGTATTTCTTTTACATTCACTGAAACTGTGAACCATAATTAAATCAGTTATGTTCAGAGGCAAATAGCAAGATTCTGTAATCTATGGAATTGAATCCCTATCTTGAGTATTTGTTCACAGAAGCGGGAATTGCTTTTTTGTCTGTGTCAAGAACATTCTCAGCTAAGTAACTCTGCAAAAGGCTTACAACTGAGAGTCAGATACATTCTCCAAGGAACACTTTCTCTTATGGTACTCTTTCCTCCTCTGTTTTTGTACAAACTCAACACTGATAACTTGGATTTCACAGCTAAAAGTTATTGAAATGTCACACCCAAGTAGCATGTTCTGACAACTCCCTTCTGAAGATTACAGTACACTATTCATTGTGCTTAGACTGAACAGAGTAGTGAAAACAGCTGGATCAGCAGCATGCAAGACTGAAGCGTATCCTTGCACTGGGGTATTTTTAGGAATGTGGCAAGCTGATAACATCTAACAACCTGAAAAGTGAGCACACTCAAATAGCTGTATCTGTCTTTCCTAGAGCTGAAAATCAATAGCTTCTCCTCATCAAAAGCATAGTTACTTTACATTCCTGTCTCTGTTGCTACATCTTACCTTGAAAAAGGGAGAAAGAATGCCACAGCATAATTTATGTACAGCTCTATATGTGCAGGGACAATCAGTAGTGTTCCTGTCTTCTGCCTTCAGTGAGCTGATTTTCTAGTGATTAAAGGACAATTTCTTGAGGAATATGGTAATAATTAGGAAGAAGTTCATGGTTCGGTAAGTTTTGGGGCATTCCTCTCAGCCAGGACTGTCCATTAAAGCGCTGCAAAAGCACCAATGGAGCACATGTACACCACAGGGCCAACTGTATCATCATCTAAGAGAATTTCAATATTTTTTGACCTAGCATGGGCTTAAAACCTAACCTGGAGGCACGAATCACTCAAGATGCTCAGTTCTGAAGAGCTACAATGTTTTCTAAAGCCCTCAGCTACAATCTCCTACTTTATCAGCTTCTTTGTGTATCACTGTAAAAATATATGTGTAGTCAAATATGTAGGAATATAAAACTTTACAGTTCAGAGCAAAATACCGGTCCCTCCCACCTGACCTCCTTTGCTGGCAGATGTTTCAGACCAATGGCAGAGGCTCCACAGTGCACGTACAGTACAGCTAACGTTGACTAGTCAAGGAGAATTAATATCTTCATCCCTTCTATTGCATTCAGCAGTAGTCAAACTCATTTCATTGACAAAAAGGCTAGCAGAAGAAAAGGAGATCTCTAATGCTACTGATGCTGTGCATACAATGCTACTAGAGCTGAGCCTTATTCAAGTTCCAGGCCCCAAGAAACTACAGAAAGCTGTATTGCTCAAAGGGACCAAGGCAGACCCTTGAGGGCTGCTTTATTAAGGCAGCAAATTGGTCTTTAAGATAGGTGTTTTATCATCAGTGATGACAAAGGGCAAGATCCCATCAGCTGATTGCAGTTTTTCTAGCCCATTATTTATTTACATAGAAAATTAATTCCTCTGAAGTGCAAATATTTATCAACAATTCCATTACCTTAGTCTTCTTTCTTAGTTCTTTGTAGGACTAGGCACACTGACAGCTTCAGTTACCACCATCTAATTAAAGTAATTGTTGGACTGCATTTCTTATTCTGTTTCATGTATAATTATACTGCATGGGAAATCTTGAGGGATTTGGAAGAGAATTTTAATCTGTTCCACATGAATCAAAAACAACTCCCAGGAAAATACTTTAATAGTCATGTTTAACAGTGTGCCACTTCATTTGCACCAGAGATTTCACAATCTCAGTGCTACTCACGGACCTTTTCAGTCACACAGGGACAATAAAAGCCTCTGTTAAAAGAGAAACATTTTCTAAATTATTTGTACATTAATTAAGTTGGTTTTACAGGGAAATATTTAATCTAAATTGTTTGGACAAACTGTCCTAGAGAGACTGACAGATGCTCATCCTGAAGGTTTGTTGACAGTTGTACTTTTTTGACTTTGTTCATTAGATTTACCATGACCCATTCACACTGTCAAGAACATTCCTTCCTTATTATCTGAGAGAGTACTACCAATTTTGGTTCACCCCTACTTGTTTATAGCACCAGTTAGTGTTAAGATGTCTTATTCTGGCACTGATATCATTGCAGTTCTTCACTGTAAATTGTTCTGCTGAAGAGCATAGAGGGGAAAAAAAAATGAACTTTCCTGGAGCTGTCACTTCTGTGGTACATGGGTCCAGACAGGGCAGGTACACTGGAAAAGGACATTTCTGAGGTTACTTGTGGTTACATTTAAATTCAGCTGTTGGTGTGCACCATATCAGGACACTAGTGCATCAGTCAGTAATCTAGTTGAGCACAACACAGTTCCCTTAAAACCCATCACCAATTTTCTTTTTGTGGAAACCAACACAAGAAAGCAGATTATGAGATCTGTGTCTCAGTTGAGTATGGAGGCAGGTGTTACCAGGATGAACACCTTATTGACTTAAGAGAGGGAAAGCATCCATGTGTCCTGTTCTTTTCAACATGTTGCGCAGAGAGGATACAACTTCTTATTAATCTTTGTGAAACTTCAGATCTTCTCTTGCCATCTGAACTGAAAATTGCTCAAATTGCCGGGTTCCTAACTCCAGGACATTTCAAGAAAAATCCCCAAATATATTTTTCTTATGGCATTTTTCAAAATTGTACATGAATTGATTATGAATGCCCAGCTTTGCTTTATATAGACAAGCAAGGTGAGACTGTCTAATACCACAGATGTGTCGCATACAGTACACCACCCCTTCAGACTAGGAAGCTTTCAGGGATCTTTTTTTTGCCTCCCTAGGGACAGAAACAGTGCCTATCGTTATGCGTCACAATAGCAAAGCCTGCATTCAGATTGAAACACTGTAATTTGATTACCTGCAGATTTTAACACTGGCTAAAATCAACAGATAAGGGGAGTGGATCTACAATGTTCTCCTTTCATGCTTATCTTGTCACTGTCTTTCTGTGATTACAATATATTAAATCAGGAGTAGTCATTAGATGGATCTTGCCAAGCTGTTTATCAGGTTAATTAACTCAACATTTTCCCGATGCCTTATTGATTTAACAGCCTGAAGCCACTGGACAATTTTATGGACACATTTATTACAGTTTTAGGGGATTATATAGGTATTGAACTTTACCGTCAGCTAGTCAGTAGTTACATAAGCGCCAACTATCTTATGCAGGTAGATCTCAGCTGACACACAGACCTCATACTAACTCCTTACACAAGGAGGAATTTCATCCACTGAAAACACTCAGCAGTTTGTCAGATATTAGCTGAAAGAACTTGCAGTTGGTCAAGAAACCACGCTATTTCTTTTCCCTGGCTGAACAGCCCGAGAAGGATTGTGTAACATGGAGATGGCTCTGGGACACTGCAGTCAGAGCACACAGCAGACAGATTCATCCTACGGAGCTGGCATTACTCTTCGGCATTATCTACCACCTCACCAGAAGAAGCACCCAACCAACTGCAAAACTAGATGCCGTAACACAGGTCGAATACAGATTTTGTTAATATATCCTTACGTAGCTACTCTAAGGCCCTCCATGACCACTTTTTGAAGCTTTTCTAACCTTTTGCAACTAAAGGGATATTAACTTTTGCAGAACTATTTAAAAATAAAAATAATCTTTTATCAGTCTGATTTCAGTGCCTTCACAAAGAACGAAATGCATTTTTCACTGATACTCATATATTGCAAACAAAACTTTGCAGAAAATTCCTGTGCAACTTTGTAAGCAAATAACACACAGTCTAACTGGTAAGCTAATAAATTGTCTGTGAATGAGTTTTTATCCTAATTGACCACTCACAGTTAGTATCGCTTGTTGAAAGGTTGGACATTTTGAGAGCAGGAAAATTAATGTCATACAGGGGACAAAACATATTTTAAAATTCCAGCAAGAGAAAGGCACTATTTTGTCAATTTCCTGAGAAGGTCAGACACACAGAAACCTTTCAAAAACAGTCTATTTTGGAAACCCTCTGTTCATAGAGCCATACATTTCTATGGGGTTTTCTTACCTTTCATCATTATTCTTTTTCTGTCAACATACATGAAATCCTAAACAATAACTTTGCTCTACGTCTTTGCTTTAGGTGGGTACAGGTGCTGTCTGGGCCAGGGGCACCCTGGGGCTGGGAGAGCCACGGGGCATCCCCAGGCTGGCAGGGAGGGAGTAGGGCAGCCAGCAGGCACCCAGGGGAGCAGCCCCAGCCGCAGGCATCAGGCAACACCATGGCGGTGCCTGCAGGGGCCCAACAATTTAATTTCACTCACTTCTGGCAGATATGATACCTCTGCTAGAAGCCAACAGACTTTTTGCAGTTTCCTGTTACGGAGCTGAACATTTAAACCATTGTTCGTGAACAAAACCCATTCTGAGCATGCTGCACAGCCTCAGCCATGACTCAGATTAGCTATGAGGTATTTCCATACCAGGTCTCGGCTCAGCCTACTCTTCAGCATGTTGTAGCATTATACTGCACCCCTCAATACATCTCCCATTAACAGAGATGATTTATAAATCAGTCACTCCCAAGTTTTTAATACTTTGTTTAAATATTTGAGTAGCACGATTTTTTTAAATGCTGAACACCTACCATTTTCTCTTGGTTTCTCTGAGCATACCTCTCTCTCCAGCTCAAAACCTGACAAAATATGATAGCTAAATATGGCATTAAAACTGACTACACTTAGTATATCTACTAATTACTATTACGCGCCAACTTGTGAAGAACTTCAGTGGACTCTGCAGACAGTTACTTCTCAGAGCAAGAATACATCTCCATCAGCACACGCAAAATCAAAAGCGGGTGATCAAACACACCCCACAGTCTGTGTTCTAGCCTGGCTATACATCTGCAAAGAACCACTGCATCCAAAACATGTTGATTTCACTGTATACTTGCAGATGAACGAACCGTGCAGTGAATCGAATGCATTCAAACGTGTCAGACACATCGCATGTGATGCAGAGCTTTTTTCTGTGACCATTTGCCTGTGACTGCTAGTGACCCACCAGCCCCTGCTGCCTGGCATCAGAAGTGACAAAATGATAGATTACAGACTGGCAATCTAAAAGATTACATGAACAACCCAAATTTCAGGAATTCTAGAAAAAATAACTTAGAGCTTACATTCACATAACATTTTTTTCATATTACAATTTCAAAGCTTCCCAAAAAGATCAGATCAGAATTCATGTTCTATGTTACTAAAAGCAATAATTTTTTACATGAGTAGAATCCTAGAATCATAGGTTAAAAAAGACCTCTAAGACATCAAGTCCAACCATCTGCCCAACACCACCATGCCTACTAAACTATATACCAAAGTGATGCATCTACAGATTTTTTTAGCACTTCCAGGGATGTGGACTCCACCACCTCCCTGGGCAGCCTGTTCAAATGTCCGACCACTCTTTCAGTAAAGACATTTTTCCTAATATCTAATCTAAACCTCCCATGACACAGCTTGAGGCCATTGCCTCTAGTCCTAATGCTAGTTACCTGGGAGAAGAGATCAATGCCCGCCTCACTACAACCTCCTTTCAGGTAGTTGTAGAGAGCAATAAGGTCCCCCTTAGCCTCCTCTTCTCCAGACTAAACAACCCCAGTTCCCTCAGCCACTCCTCGTAAGACTTGTTCTCTAGACCCCTCACCAGCCTCGTTGCCCTTCTCTGGACATGCTCCAGCACCTCAATGTCTTTCTTGTAGTGAGGGGCCCAAAACTGAACACAGTACTCGAGGTACAGCCTCACCAGTGCTGAGTACAGGGGCACGATCACCTCCCTACTCCTGCTGGCCACACTAGAATAATCTTTTAGAACAATATAAATCAGGAATCCAAAAATAACCTGACAAGTTGAAAGTTGGAGGGAGAATAGAGGAGACAAAATGCAGTGATGTTGAATTCTTTCTAGTGTATATGGAGAAATGTAGGATAGGGAATGTAACTATAGAAAATGATTAAAATTAACGGTTATGGAATATAATCCCCACTACATTTCAATTACTAGGTATAAGGTGCATTTTCTTTTAAGTCATATAAAAAACCCACCACAACTAAAGCTTTAGTGTCTGTCCCCTTCCATCCCTATGGAGTCTGCTCTCATACCTGACTCCGAAGGAAGAGCACTGCTTCTTTCATTTGTGAGCATTGGCAAAACTCTGTACTGACTACAGAAAAATAAAGTAAATCTTTCCTCCCACATTTAGATTTCTTTCAACCAACACTTTTAAAACACAGCAAACCATCCTTGCATCTTTCTGCAAATTTTCAAACACTTGTCATTCCTACCTGACCTCCTGTCATCACTTGCAGAAATGAGGTGTGAATCCCAGCATTCCAGTATTTCTCACACTAACAATAGAAATAGAAATTGATAAAGACAAGAGATTCAATCTCATCCACATATAAACTGATACAATCAAAATGGGTATTACATGAAATTTTACCTGCAGCATCTTTAACACTTGTTAACATTGTCCAATAGAGAAGGAGTCGAGAGTCTGCATTGTTACTCTGTCTTAATATTCTTTATTTCATACATTTTTTCTCCCTTTTTTCCCCACCTAATGAGGAAGAAGGAAGGACAAAATCAAAGAGCTATTGCTTTTTGAGGATATATTAATGTGCTGTGTTGCTTGTTAGAGAAAATGTAATATCTCCTAAAGCACCCTAATGATATTCTTGGAATGTGAATACATAATTACAGAGGCATAGGGTGGTCAAGTGCTGAGGCTCCAGATACAGCAAGGGAAAAGTCCTGATCCTCACTGCAGTTCTCTGGGATATGATCCTGAGAATTCACATTTGTCATTCTTACCCAAAATTGGCGACATTAATTGACACTGGGATGGGATTTTCAGGCTTTTCCTCAATCAATACACACAAAATGGCATGAAGCTGGGGTCAAACCCAATCCAATCTGCATCGTCTTATCAGTAGTTTCCTTTTACATAGAAACATGATTTTTGTGGATAAAGATAATTGAGGCCTTTCACTAGATCAGGTGATTTACTGAAGAACTAAAAAATTAAGACAGAACAATGGGACCTAGCACCTCACATGCTGAAATTTCAGTCACATCTTTTAGTAAGGAGTAAAGATGGTTCTGTTTTTTTGGTGAAAGACTGACAGAGACACTTGCACTTCTTTTGCAGAATACATTTTTCAGACTAAATTAGGAGATTTACATGACTCAAGTACTGGACTGACAGATGCTGCAGCCTTACCATGACTTTTATTCTTGAGGGATTAATTTTCTGGATTTCACAACCACCAGATGAATTATTATCTAATTAGTCATCTCTGTGGGAATTAAAAAAAAACAAAAAACCACACAAAGAATCCAACAAACCACAACACAAAACCCACAGAAAAAACGGTCCTAACATATTTCACTGAAATATTTTGTACTTCATTTATAGACTTTCTGCTGTACTTGGCTGCAGGGATGGAAGTGGTATTTTACATGTAGCTATATTGGTGCTACTTCCTGCTAGCTGAATTACAGGAGGAAAAAGGTGCTGGGAAAGATAGGGAAACATAAATGGCACACATGCTTCTCAACTTCCCTGTCATTCTCCAAAGATATCATTGTTTATAATCCCAAAGAATTCCAGAATAATTTCCATAGCCACTTAACTATCTTGTAGCTATAGCCTCTATCCAAGGTAAATTTAGGTAGAAGATATATCTGTTTGAGGGAAGACAGTGAAAACAGTGTTAAAACCAGAAGTGTTTAAACCATTTACAAAGATCTGGATCTTGTCAGACTTTTGTTTTCATTCGAATTTCTGCATTAGGTTAGTTGATTATGGTCAGACTGGTTTTGGATTCATCTCCTTTAACTCCTGTGTCTGAAAGTTGGGCATCTAAGCTTGCAGATCACCCTAGAATACCTATAGTTGATGAAGGGAAATGTCCAACACACAAAAGAGGAGCCATCATCATACGTCATACAACCTAGGCAGACTAGTTCAGGTTTGGATGTTTAAAATTAGGTGAGAGATATATTACCCTGTGTGCCTAAATACTGATAATATCTGTATAAGAATATTCAAATGTTCAGAATAAAGCTAAGTATCAAGCTACAAAGTGAATGCAGGGTTATGTTTCATTGCTGAAGCCAATAAGATTCTTTACACTGGTTATAGAAATAGCTATATCAAGACTATTTTGCCTATTGTAGGCAAGCTAGTGCTAATTTAAGCACCTGAATATGAAGACTATGACAGGATACAATGAATATTATATTCTAACTAATTTTGAACAAACACACCTCTGAAATAGCAGGCTTTTGTTAGAGAGAATTTGATCTTATCACCTTTCTGCCATCATCTGTGGCAAAAAAACGGCATGCTGCTCTGCAATCACTTTCTGCTTAAAAAGAAATCCAGGAAAATTCCTACATCTCCCTCACTCTTGACTCCCAGCAGACTCTCACTTATTATATAGCTTTATCTTAAATTGCCAGAAAAGGCAAGGTTCATATGGCCAGACAATGGAAGACCAATAGGAGCCAAATCAGAATCAAGTCATGAAAGAACAAACAGCAGGTGTTCGCGGAATGTGGTGAATCTGATTTTGCAGTACAAGAAACACAGAGTTTTTGCTCTTTTTAAAAAGCTCCTCTCTTTTCCAGTTCTTGATTTCTTGGTTGCCCATCACACTTTGAGACTTATTACAGTTGCTAACATTAACCTTAGATCCTCTTCTACTATAAAAATCAGAAGGGAAACGTACATTTGTAGATCACAGTAATGAACCCTTTACCATAAAGAGGATCACTTAAACTATTTTTCATCACAGAAAAGACCAGCAGAAGGTCCTAAAGGCCAGGAAAATGCCCTTCTGTTGAAAAAGATGTGAACATTCAGTGTATCAGATGTTTGAAGAGTGTTATTTACCAAAAGTGCAGTCAAACACTGTAATGAAAATTGAAATAGCATGATGCTCTTTTGCTGAGGGCAAATTTTAGTCCTTAGGGATGATTATATTGCATTTCAGAAAACTAGTGTCAGATGACAAAAAGAAGCTGAAAAGTATGGGATTTCTACAAGGGTCTTTAGAGCTAAGTCAGTTGAACACCCCTCTGGCAATAAGTGGGTTGAAGACAGAGAAGAAAAACATCTGAGTGGGTGAAAATTGTTTTCAGAATAGTATTTTGCCTTGCTAAAAAGGCTTATTTCCTTCACTAACATCAAAGAACAGTTTAACTTAACAAAACTTTACTGCTATTAAAATAAATGTCAACTTCCCCAGTAACAAACTGGACTATAAAGAGCATGCATACGAAATAACACATTGGTTGTCTTGTTGACCTTCTATCCTCCTGGTAGTCAGAAATCTTATGTGATAGCTGTCTTGATAAAAGCATAGTAGAGCAAGGGGTGATCTATGCCACATGCCTGGAAAGTGATATGACACAAGGTCGTAAGGTCTGTGCCATTAGATGACTCCCAGTGATGCAGGAATTATGCCAGAATCTTCATCAGAGAATGTTGCAGAAAGCAATCGAAATGAAAGCATCCCCAAAAGGCTGCTGAAGCAAGTGTGAGGCAAGGGAAAACTGGACCCTAAAAAATGCAGTTGATTTTCTCTTTATTTTGGACTGAGGAAAATGATTTATTTGTAATGCATTCACCTCCATAAAGAACAAGTTAATCACTCTCAGCTTTCACAACTCATAGCTATTACCAAATATTGTCAAGCCCATGAAGTAATATAAATTTACCTAATGTAGGTATATAACTATAGGTGCAGATGCATATATAGACTATGCAGCATTTTAATGGACTTATATCTAAGTAAAAAAAGAAAAAAAAGAAAGGATCTGCAATAGGGAAAAAAACCAAAACCAAGATTAAAGTCCCTAAGAGGCTCCATATCACAAAGGGGCAGGGGAAGAGGAAAAAAAAACAAAATCAGACAGACATTAGAGTTTCACGGATGTAGGCGTCACAAGTTCATGAACATATCATACTGTGCTCTCTTTCTGATTTAGCAATATAGTCAAGTCATTTTAATGCAGCAATGCCAAATTCCTAAAAGCAGAAAGAGCTACTATTACATCTAACACTAGTGGAAATGATACTGTGAAATGTGTTGCAAAATTTCTGTGGTAGCCATTTACTTTTTAAAGAGCAACATTCTTCTTCCCTGAAAAATTACATTACTACATTTGGAGAATTTATAACAACCAGTAAATAAAACCTACTATAAACAAAACTGAAAGTAATCTGTTTCATTGTTCATACGAAACAGAATGCAAAAACAAATACAGCCATGATTCTGCATGTGAACTGTGAGCTATCAAGAAAGAACGCATTTTTAAAAAAGTTTGTAACTTTCACATTGTAGAGCTGGAGACAGTACTGAGAGGTTCTTTGACCTCAGGACTGCAGAATTTAACATTTTAGTCAGTCTCCCTTTGAGGGCGAACAAGGCAACAATTATATAGTGCCAACTCAAGTACTGTATTAGTGGAAGCTGCTGATATAATACAACTTCCATTAAGAAAAAGTTCAAAGTTGTCCAGAAGAAATCCAGGGTATTGTTGGAAGGATTTAAAACTAAGTGTGCAGGTACATGACACAGTGCCAACAAAGTGAGTTTTACCTGGTAAACTCTGTGGAGTGAGCCTTTAATCACATTCCCCAAGCCCTTTCCTTTAGTTTTCCTTTTGTCTCTAAATTCTGTGGCTCTAGCTGTAAAAATGCTGCAAAGAAAGCTGGTCTTAGAGTATTTCCAGCTATGCTAACACCTGGAAAAAAAAGATATCTCAGGAGATATCTTTTCTTTGCTGATGACACCAAACTGGGAGGTGTGGTGGACACACTGGAAGGCTGTGCTGCAATTCAGCGTGACCTGGATAGGCTGGAAATTTGGGCAGAGAGGAACCTGATGAGGTTTAACAAAGGCAAATGCAGGGTCCTGCACCTGGGGAGGAACAACCCCATGCACCAGTACAGGCTTGGGGCGGACCTGCTGGAGAGCAGCTCTTTGGAGAGGGACCTGGGTGTCCTGGTGGACGACAGGTTGACCATGAGCCAGCAGTGTGCCCTGGCTGCCAAGAAAGCCAATGGGATCCTAGGGTGAATGAAGAAGAGTGTGGCCAGCAGGTCGAGGGAGGTTCTCCTTCCCCTCTACACTGCCCTGGTGAGGCCTCATCTGGAGTACGCTGTCCAGTTCTGGGCTCCCCACTTCAAGAAAGATGAGGAGCTACTGGAGAGAGTCCAGCGGAGGGCTACAAGGATGGTGAGGGGACTGGAACATGTTCCCTGTGAGGAGAGGCTGAGGGACCTGGGCTTGTTCAGCCTGAAGAAGAGAAGGCTGCGAGGGGACCTCATAAAT
>Ga0065711_1005494_pt1 | contig 20102 bp, 17 predicted proteins | sample Hoacrofraction12_FD_59098 | JGI IMG/M metagenome (GOLD analysis project Ga0065711, IMG submission 59098) | Hoatzin crop microbial communities from Cojedes, Venezuela - Epithelial fraction 12 v2 (version 2) | ecosystem: Host-associated > Birds > Digestive system > Esophagus > Crop | place... | reverse complement strand
CGTCGGGGGCGGGGCCGTGGCCGGAGGGGTGGGAGCGCGGGCGGGGCCGGCCCCGCGGGCAGAGCCTGGGCCCGCTCCCCCCGCCCGCCCTCAGAGGCGGAGAGGGGCTGAGGTGGGAGCGCTCGGAGGAGGACACGCGTTTATAAGCGACAACTTTTCGCCGAGCTCTCCCGGTGCTCGACCCTCGCCCAGCGGAAGTTTTCCGCCCTAAAACACCAACTTATTCTACACATGATAAAGAATTGCGCGCACTGACGGTCACACGCAGGGCTGCGCGCAGCTGGAGGGGTGCACAGGCTACGAGCTCCCCCAGACGCAATCACCGAGACAGCTCCAACCCACCCCGCTCCCTTCGCGTTTCCCTCCCCACCCAAACGCCTCTAAAAAGAGGCCTCAGGAGACCCCATTCTGCAGCCACACCATTTTTCGCTGTGCAGAATTCATTGCAAGACACCTGTGCTAGCTTCCAAAACCTTATCACGGGCAACAACACAAGGCACTGTCACCGCCACAGACTGTCAGCTAAAGGTGCGGTGACTGGGAAGAGAATGATGGCAAGCTGACCCGTTTCCCAAACTAGCTGTAGCTAGTTAACCATGTCCACCGATCACCTGTAACCTTTTCCTGCTCATTTAAGAGCACCTCTGGCTCAGAAAAGGGAGAGGGTCAGCAACCTCGATGGAACAAGCTTTGTCACGAGCTGGAATCTTCCAAGAAAAGCATGAACGAAAATCCTGAATCCTGGGCTCGCAAAAATAATAACAGTATCAAAACCCCCAGCATGGTTAGCAGGACACATGCATCTAGAACACTCACACCGACCTCTCTGCTAGATCTTCTGGGCCCTTTTGGGAACTTAGAGCACAGCAACTAAAACCCCTTCTCTTCTTGCCCCCCCCAGAGCTGTGTAACAGCGTAACTTCCCTGCAGGGTGCTCGCAAAGCACAATGCCACTCCATCACCTCACCCAACCAAGGAACGGCAGAAGTCTTTCACAAAAACAGGAATCTGGTTTATTACTTTGTCTACTGGCTTTCTTATTTTTAATACTATAAAACCTGGGCCTTTCATTTGGGAAGTATTAAACAAACAGTTTTATCAACACATTAACCTGAATATTCAAAGTGGGGGGGGGAAGCAAACCCAAACCTCAAAACTCTTCCCCCCTACCAATGACAATGTCTTTAACCTGTTTGTACTCCCCATCTCCTCCTGAGCAGTCACACCTCTAGACACAAACAGCTGACACTTCTTATCTGCCAAAAAGCAGCAGTTTCCAGCATGCACAACATGAAATATCTTTTTACTTCAGATATTAAGAGAGTGATAAGGATTCTGTCCTTACATTATAACATCTTCCAGGGGTAACTGGATATAATAGAGCATTTTTTGATAGGATGAGAGGCAATGGCCTGAAGTTGCACCAGGGGAGGTTTAGATTAGATATTAGGAAAAATTTCTTTACTGAAGAGTGGTCAGGCATTGGAACAGGCTGCCCAGGGAGGTGGTTGAGTCCCCATCCCTGGAGGCGTTTAAAAAATGTGTAGATGTGGCACTTCAGAATATGGTTTAGTAGGAACGGTGGTGTTGGGTGGATGGCTGGACTCGATCTTAGAGGTCTTTTCCAACCTATGATTCTATGATATGATTTTCGTAGAGGACAAAGGAATAAAACATCAGATGCTGCAAAGCCAGGACAGAGAACATATTACCCAGAAGCACCAGTACATGTTCCATGAAATAATACTGCTGCAAGCATTTGCAGTACCTTGGTTTCTTGGTTTCTCCTTCTCAGACATCTCTATCTCAAGAGCTTTGCTCACGTTCCACCCCCATTCTACTGAAAAAGCTAGCAAACACAATATACTTCACACTTTTTTAAATCACAAGAGATCTCTAAAAAGAAAGGGGAAGCACAGTTAATGCTTTCAAAACTTGTGGGGTTTTTTGTTGTTGTGGGTTTGGTTTTGGTTTTTGTTTTCTGTTTGTTTTCTGTTTGTTTGTTTTTTTTTTACACTGGGATACTTCACAGAGGATGCCATAAAAATAAGTTGTCTACAAAAGAGAGAGGGCTACTATTACACTGTTTTAAGGAGGCTTTTAATTCAGTGGTTGAAAGCTCAGTTTTGTGAAGGATCTTAGTGCTCCAAACTCCTGCTGAACCTAGTACAAGTCTAGAATTCACGATGGGTTGAAGCATCAGGCAAAGCTAACTGTTTGGCAACAGAGACTGCTGAGGTTTTTAGAGATTTCTAAGCCATCAAAGTTAAGGAGATTTTTATCCCACCTCTTCCCTTCGGATTTCCGCACTAAGCTATAGCAGCCTGTATTCTGCAACATCCCTGCTATGATCACTCCCTACTGGCAGTTCCAAGAACAAAAGTTGGTTTAAAACAGTCAAATGATTTAGGAGTGAGCAACCCTAGATACAGAATTAAATCACCCCTTCAGTATTACTAGCCCTAAAATGGCCACTGATCACTTTCAGAAAGATATTTTTTTTCTGTACTGTATTCTTCCCCTGTTCCTATTGGAGACCTAATCCCTTCTTTCCTTCCACACAAAAATAATTATTAGATCAAAAATCTGTATTTAGATACTCTTCTTACTCCCGAGTGCTGCACTGTCTGCCTGCCTTTTGGCACCAACTTTCTAGGGACACCAACTACTGCTTCCCTCTCCCCAAGCTGACAAAAGCATTCTTAGTGCCATGTCAGCAGGGAGCAGTGTGTGCAGCCATATCATATAGACCAATTCATTTTTATTCTTTTATCAGCTACAGGAGCCAAATCCATCTCCTGTCTTGAGTGAATACTATTTCAAAGGTAACTTCCTAAATAATAAAAGCTTTACCCTATGCTTTTCCCATGGTATATAAACTGAAAGAAGAGATCAATTGCATAAGCTGTAATTGCTTTCTTTTCTCTAGTGAGAACTGTAGACATGAGAAACGCAGTGCTCACCTTAATGCTAAACACACTTTTCCAGGGACTTCATAATTTTAAGAATTTTCTTGCTCTCTTGTACCTTTCAAAATCAATCCCAGGAGTAAAGCTCTAAGTAGAAACAGAAAGTGCTCATCACATCCGCATTCTTTCCACTCCACTCTGGAGAGAACTGCCACCACCAGCCTGCGTGCCAGGCCACAGCACCGAGAGCCCACTGTGGCACCTCCTGCACCACACAGCCTTCTCCCAGGCCGTGGCCACCCTGTGCTGCCCAGCTGCAGAGGGAGAACAAGCTGCTGTGGCCACTGGTGCAGTGCAAAACCAGCGCCTTCGTTCCTCAGGCATGAGCACCGATGGTTCTGGGTGACTGTTTGCAGTCACCCATGTATCTGTATCAGAAAGAACTTTGCCAGTTGTAGTAGTTACAAGGGAGCCACGGAGAGGTGCCAGAACATGTAAACAGCTCATTCTAAGCACCTGAGAGCAAGTTTCCAGCGCTGTATTTCCACCGGGGCTAATACAGCAAAGAGACAAGCAAAAGTTTGTCTGCAAATGGCCAAAACAAAAGCCATGCTTGGAAAAAGAGAAAGGTGTCCTCATACAGTTCAAAAGCCACAAAGAACGACTAGTTACAGGCTTCCCACACTTCCAGGGTACTGTCTCTAAGTATCACAGAAATTCCAGCCAGCAGCCAGCGTCATACAGAGCAGCAGAAGCTAGCTGAGCACACAGGTATTTTCAGAGCCGTACCCTAGTCTACCAAAGCAGGCTAGAGGTGAGAGGACTTGAACAAGCACCCTGAAAGCTACCATAGTTTATGGTAAGATCTATGGCTCCGAGACACTACAGCAAGATGATCTTTAAAACATGAAAAGAAGCTACTCACTCCAGGCTAAGGGAGATGCAAAGACAGTTTGTTTTTATCAGAAACAATATTTAATATTTAGGAAAAAATCCAAACATACAAGAACTACAGAAAGAAACTTCTACCTATGGCTGGGTCTTTAAAGCAATACTGTTAAAACATAGCTCGTGTTTGAGCTGTAACTGTATAAACATTTGATCAGAGAACAGGCTTGGGGCTGTGGTGTTTTGTCTGTGTTCTCTTGCTCAGTAAATGCACACACTATGCCAATTAAAACAGCAGAGTTGTACATCACCTTTTGTAGGGACTTTTCTTCCCTTTCTGTTGCCAGTGAATCACGTGTCAAGTTGCTCTCTCCATATTCTGTGTTCAAACGCAGNAGCCTTTGCACCATGTAAAATTGCGATGGCATCCTCCCATCCAACCACTAGTGCTGAAACTGTATGATCTATACCCCCAAAACAAACTGTACTTGACCAGACAACCAGACATGATCAGCTATGCGCACATGGAAGGAAAGAGAGAGTATTATNTATTTGTACAATAACATTTTGTAATGTGGCACCCAGCAGTTCAATACAGCTCCACATAAAAACATGAGGACACCCTCCTTTTGATGACAGAACTAACCAACACCGAAAGGACAATCTGGGGTACAGGCAGCACAAACTGTATTTGATCAGGTATGATCAGCTATGCTAACATAGAGCAAAAGAAGAGCATGGGTACTCTATATCTGACCTCCAACAGCAGGAGAAGGTCTCATCTAACTGGGGTCCGTTGACCAAAACATACTAACTTGGCTGTACAGACGGTAATTTGGAAATCACTGCTCAAGGCAGATAGTCCCCTTCACATTTGTGATTTCCATTTTGCAGGTCTCTTGGCGTTATTCTCTTATGCAGCAGCATGACAGATTTGAATTAGTGCTCTTGCTACTGCAGATGTAATTTAAAAACCTGACCGCTACTAATCATTTATTATTTTTGAACATTCAAAGTCAGATGAAACAAGTCTCATTTCACTTCTAAAGACTACAGCAGCATAACACTGATCTTAATCAGCTCCTGTATTCCTGGCGCTTGTATTTCTGACAAAGGCCCCACAAATGGCAAAAGAGGGAAATTTAATTTCCTTTTGGTCGGCCACAGGTAACAGTCTAGGCAGACTTCCTGAGTCTCCCTACCTACCGTTTGTGAGCTGCACTCGGACCAATGAATTCCAATTAAAAGCTTAAAGGCTTACTCAGTTACTAACTACCACCCAGAAGAATTTGTTCTGTGATTAAATCAAGGCGTACAACAATCTAAGGTGTTTAACTTTTCTAACAACAGGAAAGCAGTGAAGATCAAAAATACTTGAAAACAAACTTAAAGGTAAAGAAATTTTTATAAGAAGTTTATTTTTCTGTCATGTGGCCATTATACAAAGTAAGCAGCCAGGGCTGCCATTTTGTCCTTGGGTTTCTTTGGATTGAGTCTTCCCCCAGGCCTCCGGCCTTTACCTCGTCCTCGACCTTGCCTTTTTCCTTGTCCCCCACGATGCATGGGGTGCCTCATGGCTGCATGTTTCAGCTCCACCAGATCTTGAAACACAGGATCACAGAATACGCAGCCCGAATGCTGGGTCTCATCACCAGGGAGAGGGGATTTGGCTTTGTTAAAATCTACGTCCACAAGGGCTGCATCACACAAGTCGCAGGTCTCTGGTGACACTCGGACTTTGTGGGCGTTCTCAAAGAAGTGCACAATCACATTGCATTTGTTGCAGGCCATCTTCCACTTGGGACCTGACGTCGAGTCTAGCACCAGAACCCCATTCTCACATTCAACACACTGCCCAATTCCAAGCATGCTAAGCGAATGCTGGCACGTGGGGTGGGTGCATTCATTACAGCCCATTCCTGGTGGAAGAAGAGTAAAACCATACCATGAGGAATCCTTTGTATCACTACCCACACTACCTAGTTTGGAGGAAGTGAGACACAGAATTCAAAGACAGTTTAGTGTATTATAGGTTTTCTAAACCACTAAAGCATGAAACCACTCCCCAAATGGCAACTTGCCTTTTCACAGAGTCAAAATAATCCCTTTCTCAAAAAATGTCCTACAATAGCTTTCAGAATTGCCAGATACTGTCACTGTACAGTACAGGCAGTTTGGACACATTAGTGGTGAAACCCAATTATGTTTTCAATTGAATGTATGGCTCCTAACTTCCTACTTCATACTTGCATTATACACTGTTAGTACAAGACATTTTTAATTAAAAGATGGTAATAAAAAGATGCCAAAAAGCTCCTGATACTCAGAGCTTCAAAGCACTACTTTACGTAAGTTTTGATCTCAGAGTTACCAAAACTAAAAGCAACTTTTACCCCTTCTTATATCCTTCAACAGCATTTGACACACCACCTGTCTCAGTATCAACACACTCTCAAGTCCCGGTCTTAATCTATAGTCCTATCCATACCAAGCATACTCCAATTTGCAATGTGTCAGAATCTCAGTATCTTTCCCTGCATACTGAGTGTTAGGAAGGTCATCTACTGTGCATGCATGTAAATTAATTTCTTACTTCTTTCATAAAGAAAAAAAAATGTATTTTGGTCAGCAACTTTGATGTGAATTTTAGGTATCTAATCTAATTTGAACAGCACTTCCTACTAAGCAACATTGATTAGAAACTATTAAAAAGCACACTGTATTGACTGCACTTCATTTATTTCAAGTGAGGCTGATCCCTGTATTTTTACAGAATTCCTACCTTTTTTCATGTCCCTGAAGGGAGGATGGTTGTAACAGTATGGACAGAGTGGGTAGCTCTTTCCTCTGGATCCAGATGACCACAGAACCAGCTCAAAGTCATCTAGGGGGCAACGCAACTCTTTGTAGAGTTTAATGGTACCATTCTGCGGGAGACTGTAGGTGTCATCACAGTGAGAGCAGTGCAGACGACTTGGTTTGGCCTGGAAACAGAATACAAATCTCCAGAACAACTGTAGCGTCAATAGGGTTTAATACTTGCAGGAAATCCAACTGTGACTGCTCTCCGGTTTGTTCCCCCTGGAAAAACTGTATCAGGCTTTTTGTTTTAGACATGCACTCCTCATAACTACATTTGAATCCAAATTCAGTAATGGAAAAGGGATTTCTACTCAATGCCCTCCAGCAAGTGAAATTTAAACTCCAAGCATGAGGCAAACTTACCTGAATATACTTCATGAAACGATGGCATTTGCCACAGCGGGAAAGAGGTTTACCCGTGGCAGCTAAGGGTGAAAAAGATACTTCCATCAGCTCATCCATACCTGCAAAAGAGATGATCAGATTTGTGTTAGAATTCTAGTTCTTAAGAGTAAATCTCACACAAAGTCATCTACAGGACCTGTGAAGAAGTGGGAATGAAAATAGTTTATTCACAATGCTCTTCCTTGTTTAGGAAGACTTTTTAAATACACAGCGCTTCGCAGTGAGCATGCACAAACACATAAGGGTAAGTACTTCAGTTAGGCTGAAGTTTTTGAAAACACACCACTACACAGTCACAAAATAAAGTAGAGTTTTTGAGCCATGATTCAGTCCATTTCCTTCTGGAGAGCAACTTAACTTGACTGGAAACTTCCAGTGCTGGAACACAACTTTTTAGTAAGCCTAAACCTCTGAAAGGAACCTAATATATAAGTAGTTTCTACTAGCATCTTTGTAACAATTAAGTACTCCACATGTAAAGTTTTACCTGCAATAGAATCCACAAAATAGTGAAATTTCCTTTTGAAAATGTCAAGGGTGTGCTCCAGGACCTGATGATAATTCGCTTTACCCAGAGCTATTAAGTTGAGTTGCTTCTCTACAGCACTGCGGATTGTAGGAAGAACCAATTCTGCATCTAACAGAAAACCAGAGACAACAGCAACAGAGAAGCAGCAATGAAACATCAAAAAATGGGGTAGGAAACTGTCCATCCATAAACTGACATCAAAATAAACAAACAAGTTTTAATATAACTATATTTAACTATAGTAAGTCTTTGGAATTAGTAATACTTTCCCAGATGCATTATTTCAGTCAGAAATGCTACTTATACAGTGACAACAGCCCTTGACACACCGAAGGGAAAAGAAGGTGAGAGGATGGAAAGGGAAGAGCATTTAACTGACCTATTTTGTAATAACCATGAACCAGAACAATGCCAAGGTTTGTAGGTTTTAGTCTCCGACCACTCTCCACTATGACATAGTTTCGCTGGCAAATGTTGTTAATGTGGACTGGAATACTTGCATCAGTTCCTGCCACACAAAGCAAAACAATATATCCATCCTGAACAAAACAAAGTTTTCATCAAATTACTCATTTCTGACTTCGCCAGTTCTATGTCAAATTACAGCGCTCCTGAGACTGTAAAATTCAGATATTTTTTTACTGTTACCCAGCTTCCAGTGGATAACTTATCTCCCTAGTAACTCTTATGTCCTTTGCATTTCTGAGAAGTCTGAAATGTATGTCTTAACGTTAATTCTTTTATTTCTTTCAAAGAACTACTATTAGGAAGACACCTATTCTCACAATCACTTATTCTGGAAAAACACGGTGGAGTAAAAGACTATGTTTATTTTGACTGGACAAATGTAGGAAAATGCATCAAAGGAACCAAGTCAGATTGAAAAACAAACAAAAAAAAGCAGTACTGTGGTAAGCTGTATGATAAGATATATAAGTACTACTGGAGCCAGTAAAGCTGAAGCAAGCTGTAAAGACAGGAAACCATTCCTAAGAATGGGGAGGTGCATTCTTCCACACATCAACTCTGCCTGACAAGAGAAGGAACAAGCACATGTTATGAAAGGATACTGCTTTGGCCAGAAACTAGGCATAAGGCTAAGAAAGGGAAAGGAATGTCAGGGAAGAGACAATCTACCATCTGCTAAGATGTGCTACATGCATTGTGGTTTGAAGGGGGAGGGAATCATTACTGTACCTATTCAAACAAATACAGAAAGGTCATTACCAACTGAAATAGTTTGGAGGAGCGATTCACACTCCTTGCACTCTTGGTGGATGTATTACAGGATAAGGTAAGTTAAGCAGTTCCTACCAATGCCATGCTTTTCCATCAGAGTGATAAGTTCTGCTTCTGTCAGGTAATCAGGAGGACTGGTTTGCTTTTCCAGCAATTTTATTTCACCAATCGGAAAAAGATCTCCTTTCTCACAGTGGGGAAGGCTCTCTTCTAACGGGATGCTGTGCCACGGCATAATTTCTGTGAACCCTGGAGGTAAAGAAACAAACAGACAAAAATAACGAGAACTTATCTTCACATCTTTCAAAAAGGCCAAGGTATACATTCCTAATTTGAACATGGACCAGATCAAAGTTATAGAGGCTGTCTGCCATACCACAGAGAAATATCTGAGGCAATAAAGTATCACAAGATGGTATCTCCCACTACACTGCATCAGATCTATTTTATGCGTGACCTGAGTTGGGCTGACGTACGAAAAAAAGTAAACGTCTTCCTCGAATTAAAGCACAGTGCCAGAATGGATGGGAAGTTTCTTGAAAAGGAAATACAAATAGTTAAGTCATATTAATGTAATAAGAACTACTGGGCCAGCTTAGCATAAAAATCTCAGTGGTGGTGATACATTCTTAATACAGAGGCCCAGGAAAAAAAAAAATCTGCCTGTGCGTAATTTAAACCTCAAAAGACATTTGCTATCTATAAAAAGATTGGTCTCCACACTAGCAAATGTGGCATTAAATCTTAAAGACTACTACATGAAAAGTAAGAATTTTTCTATTGTAACTGAAGTATGGAAATGCAGACAAATATTTTTGTCTTTGGTCTTGATAGCTCAAAAAATGTCTTAAAAATTGTACTTGTCCCTAAAAGGGGACTTTTATATACATTCAATGTATTAATGGGAAAAAAAAAAATATACAACTGTAGCTAACTTGTTACTCCCTGGTTAGTCTTACCTGGTGAAGTTACCACTTTTCCGATACAGGTAAAACGTTCAGGGCCAATACTGAAAGAAATGGTGGTTTGTAGGTACTTGCAATCAGCGCTGACAGTGGCAATGAAATGCCTAGTTATGTACTCATATAGTCGCCATCCATCTCCACCTGAGGATAAACATCATCTTACGCACAGAACTCAAGTCCTGCAGCTCTACATAAAATCTGCACTAAAATGTACCAGATTTCCACAGGTATCACAGGCAAAATTGGTACCTAAAAGAAAGCAACATTCTAAAGTCCGTCCAGTTTCCCCTTTAAAATTTCCTGCCTATAGAATCATCATGTCGTACAGACATCAGCTGCATGCAGACACTTTTGGAGAAGGACTGCCAGTTTAGCCACTGCCACACTGGGCAGCTTGAAATCTTGCAAGAGATCACTCTAAAATACTTCTTATTAACACTAATATAGGTTAAATTTCCAAGCAAAGTTTCCTTATTCACAATCTAGAGATAGGAAATCGCATAGTTGAAAGGTTACACTGCTATGAACAACTTCTAATTAGTCCTGTGCTTTGCATATTTCATCTTCCTGTGTATATAAAGAAAAAAAAAAGATCTTACACGGCCATTCAGTGTCCTATGGAACTACTTAAAATTTAAAAGCATTTGTTTTTCTATCGGAGATTATTTCACTGAATCACAAAAATCAAAAGTTACCCATTTTCTACAACAATCTCAGCTATTCCTAATAAACAATACAACACATTCACTGCACTTTCTGACAACCTTAAAATCCCTTTTTGAGGGTTCACAGCATACAGAAAGTCACATGCTAGATTTTAATATAAAAAACACAAACCAAAAAGACTAAATTAAAATGCAGCTGAAGTTTGACTTTCAAGCAGAAAAATACAATAAAATTTCAATACTTGCAAGCTCCTATTCTGGGACATATTTCTCCTAGAGAAAGCAGGCATTGACTTGTGAAGGTGGCTATTCCTGTTTCTTAGCAGTACTATGGTCCCTAGGACCAATTACTGAATAGCAGACCACCTCTGAACTTCACTGTCACCCGAAGTTTAAGTTAGGATAAAGTCTATTCTCTCTTTGCTTCCTGCCATTCAAATAATTGTATTTTCTGTTGAAACTCAGGGATTTTTCAGACTTGCTCCTATACCTTAAGGAACTAATAATGTTCCAACACTACTGAATTTGCCTATACCTAATTCTGCTTCTGTTGCAGCTCTCATTGGAGTGATGGGAGGATGGTCTCCAGCATCATGGCCTTTCCTTGGCCGATTAATGCCTTCTGATAGCAATGCTTTTACCTGGGTGAAGGAAGAGAGAAAACAGGCTAGCTGAGGCGGGCAACAGATCACTCTTAGCAGATTAAGAAACTTTTCAGATCAAATCCATAACAATACAATATCCATAAATAAAAGCAATTACAGATATTTATTGTTTCTAAAGACCTAAAGGTCACAACACACCAACACAGATACATTCTAGAACACGGACTAGAGGATGTTCTGTTAAACAGTACAGGTATTGCTTCATGTACTCACAGTTTCTGCCCAATAAGGATTATTGGCTTGTTGTCTCAAACATCCTTTCAAGTCAAAATTTTCTGGATAATGAGTAGTTTCTGTTCGAGGGTAACTAATATAACCCTGAGTATAAAGACGCTCTGCTATTTGCATGGCATGTTGTGGACCCATTCCTAAGATGGGATAGAGGAAAACAAAAATCATCTACACATCACTGTGATTATCATTTGTTTGCTACATCTTAAAGTATACCTTAAAGCATTTCAATAAATCGTCGTTTGTCCTTTCCATAAGACTTTTGCCACCTTGATGCTACTCAACATTTCACTTCTGACAAGCTTTCTAAACTTGATTTTTCCCAAAAAATGACGTATTATACGGAGAGAAGGGTATCAAGCTATAGTATGTCCTGGATTATTTCATCTGAGAAGCCAAAATATTTTGCTTTAAAACAGTGTGAAAATCTGAACTTTTACACATACCTAAAGCAGCACTGGCCACTCGTAGCATTTCTACCGTGTTCAGAGCCAGTGGTCTCTGCTTCACCTTCTCTTTTTTACTCACAGATTCTACCTAGAAAATAGCATTTTCCCAGTAAAAGTTCTGAAGTTTGGTAACTGGTAAACATATCATGTCCATTATGCCTATAAACACATGGCATACCTAACACTACCTACTCCTGTCATACCTATTTTGTTTTTTTAAAACAGTAATCACAAACATATTTTTATGTTAGGAAATCTGACTGGAGATAATTTTACCAAATTCTAAAGTTGTATCTCTAAGGTCCCTTTGTGCTATGGAACAGATCAGGCCTATCACTGGAAATGCAGCAAAGTAGCTTATTGCTGTCGTTACTTCCCATTTACCTCAGCAGCACGTAGTTTCAGTGCTACAAGGATTTAGTGCTTATTCCAAGTAATGGTCCTAACTATAAGGATCCAGATTTTTAAAAGCTTCATGCAGTCTTTGAACCTTGATGGCTATAAGCACTTAAATCCAAACATACTGTCAAACAAGTATTGAACAGAACAGAATTAGAAGTTAATTGGCTATAAAGACTGTACCATACACATGATTAAAAATTTAACTGCAGGAATATTGCCATATAAGTAATTAAATTCTGATTTATACCATGTCTCATGGGAAATATGAGGTCTGCTTGGAGAGATACAAACAGTATTTCTTAGCAGGTTTAGTAATGAAGACTTCCTATCATGAGTGATGATCATTTCCAAAGTCAATATTAAGAAGGGGCTTCTGCTGAGATGACCACACTAGCACAATATAAACTACAAATTAAAAAAACCCAAACAAACCCAAACTTCTCTTGCCCTTTATTCTCATTTACAAAAAGTTGAATGGAGTAAGAAACAAGATACAGATAGTCCACAGTCACGTTTAATAAAAAAAGTAAAAAAGACAGCAAATGAAATATTAAATCGTAGTTCCTTTATATGAAATATGGCTCTGCTGACACTTTGTAAATATTCTTACCTTTGCTTCTTTTGCCATCTTTGTAATATTCAGGAACATTTGAGCAATCTCACGATCAAACACCCTGACTCTATCCCAATCCAAAGTGAGAGAACTTTCTTTTTCAGGGTTCACCTAATGGACGAAAAAAACCCGAAAACAAACAAACAAAAACATTCACACGTCTAGTAACAGACTTAGTGGGAATACACATTTCCAACAATAATCCAGCAAGCAAATCCTATTAGTACCTGTACTAGAATACACATGCTTCAAACATGCAGCTGTACTCTTTTTCACAGGGGCTTCTGAGAAAGATGGAGTACTTTGAGTTCTGGGGTCAGGGGAACGACTGGAATTATTCCTGCAGTTAACCAAAATACTTTTCTTATTTTTAGTGCTGGGAACAGTAAAGTCTGAAATGGGCAGAAATTCAAAGTCTACTGTTTTGATTTAGCAAAATCAATCATTTGTACTAAAGTGTAGCTAGGTTGTGCTTTAAGTCCCATGTATAAAAATAAGTTTGAAGCAACCAACATGAGAGCACAAAACTCTCTGAAAACAGGCACCAAACATTTCCTAGCATGACACACAAGATGCATCGGAAAAGAGATGAAAGTAGACACCAGATTTCATCCTTTTTTAATTCCAAAATCTAAAAATGGCAACTTTTTACCATCTATCCAGTTTTTTAAAAAAAAAAAAAAAATCCTTGTGATCACAAGCAGTAAACCCATGTTAGTTTGCTTTCAGAGCTTGGACAGCAGCGAGGCTATAAAACTGCTGTAAGCTGCCAAAGTATTCAGAAGGCTCAACTGCCAATTAACACAATGAGCATTTTATTTGCTTTAAAATTCCAATACTCAGCGATGCCAATGTTTGTTGGCAGTCTAATTAATTCCTGGGTTCAAATTAACAACACAGTCAGCTCAAGGACCCCAGGGAACATGAAAACCATTTTAAGTAGTCTTTTTGCCTGAGTTTAAGCTTAGATGGTTAGCACCAAAGAATTCTTATAAGCAGCAGACAATAACCACTTTAACACAAAACTGACATCCTGGAATCTGTTCGCGAGAGAGTGGTGACACGCGTGTGAACTGAATGAGAACACGAGTAAATTCTAGCCATTGTGAATTCTTGTCAGCAGCTACAAATTTATGAATGAACAAAACGAAAATATAAATGCATTTCTTTGGTAAAAATACATGTTCCTCATATACAAACAAGTATTGTAAAACTTACTTTAGCTTGCAGTACCCAGTAAGTCTCAGGCTTAAATGACTGGATTTTGTCATGCCTTTCAACACAGAATCCAAGTGTTGGGGTCTGACATGGCCCAAAGGAGATGAGGGAGCTGTCTAAATTCCCGTACTTCCCCTGAAAATACTTAGTCTGAAACCTAAGCCGCGGGGAGGGAGAAAGGGGAAACAGGAACAACTACATTAACATCCTCATTCCCGTGAAAAGCAGAAGTTTTCATTAACTTATACACACAAATACGAGTAACATATTACATCATTCAGGCATTAAGAAAAAAGCACTCTGAGAAATACCATCTCTTAAAGCTAATTAAGTCATAATTACTTTGTCTCACTCACTGACTCCTGTTTGTTCCCAGAGAAATGTGGGAGAACATAATAAAATAACATCATACCATAGCTGCTGATCGTACTTTACGTAGTTCAAAACCGTAACACAGATTTTTAATTCTTTTTATTTGTCTGTGCATAAAATTGTTGGTTTTGGTGATGAGTAGAATTAGCCACTAGAGTTCCGAAGCACATTTTGTGGACAGAGCAGTATTCCTGAACCTTTCATAAAACTGTCTGTAACCTATGCTGTCACCTTGTAAATGCACAGCCAATTCTTAGATCCAGCTCCTGGCGGGCATCCACTGAGAGTGCTTCATTACGATTGGGTTCTCCCAAGTGATTCATGGCATTGCAGATGTCTGTGTCAGTAATAGAACTGAATTTAGCTCTATAAATGGTCCTTTCGTTGCTATGAGGTTTGTTCATAACAGGAAGAACAGCATCAAGAACCTAATGAAGATCAGAAGCATATTTTAAGAGCAATTGAAAGATAAGGGCTTAAGTTAGATTTTTTCTCTAAAGAAAAAAAGAATAAACTCTCCACAAAGTATTTGCTGATACATAACTACTTTCTTAATTCAGTAAGATGTCATGCCAATACTCTTAACTGATAAGCAAGAGCAGTATTTGTCTATCCACTCTGAAGTGTGTTAATAATTAGGGAAACTCGAGGATTTCTTTATTAAACAGCAACTGCTGGAAGTGAAGCACTATTCTTCGCTAACTGCAAAGAAATTCACCAGTGCAGCTGCAGCATCTTTCGGTGAATATGTACCAGTTTCTATCTTGGTTTATTCTATGTATTGCCAGGGCTCAGTGATTATACAGTGGTATTTAAAGAACTTAGATCAATTACTTGATAAAATGCACTTCTTTAAACAAAACCCAAAGAATACTCTTCATGTAGACTTCTGGGAATAGGATATTAAGAAAATTATCTTTGCACACCAAAGTTTTAGTTCTATACCTTCTATGTGCAGAGTCCACATTCCTGCAGTAAGCCTATGGTTAAAAGCGGCCTCTACACTCAAAAAAGTTTAACTGCTTAATGAACAAAAGAAAATAGAGATCAAGTTTTATAAGGACAGCAAAATAACTACTCCAGCTGTGAGATAAAGACCAACACTCAAAGCACTGGAACTTTCCAACATTTAAGAAACCTTATTGCTCATTTCAGATGAGCAACAGCTATGAAACTGATTAACCGACATGTTAAGAGTTCAAAGGCACGTGAGTTTTTCCAACCAAGGCCCTCCATGCCTTTAAAACTTCATTCACCTTACACATTTTACTGTACATCCATAAAACAATACACTGGCAGTACTGTATGTCATAGACAAATATTATGGTATAAGTCTTAAAAATGGAAATCTTACTTCAAAACAGATGTTTTCTCCTTCCTTATCACAATCCAACCACAAGACAATACAATCACAGCCTCTTCCCTCCACCTGTGAGAAAAATTAGCACAGTTCTTCAGCAATTCAAAGAAAGACCTACCTCTGTAATTTTTGTTTCTACTTTAAAATTCTACAGATAATTTACGTGGTGCAAAACCAATTGGAAGAATATAGCAGAAGTGACAAGAAGCCTGCAGGTACATAAATCGGACTGAAGGGAGAAGCAAGCTGTGCTTCATGGGATCAGACATCTGCCTACAAGACGCTTTTGTGCAGGAGCTGAAAAAAAATCAGCATAGCTCTATAGCAGTGGAAGTCTCCTGAAACTGCCACAGTTTGTGTGTGCAGCCTTGGGCACAGTCCCTTCCCTTTTCTGTGCCTTAATTTCCATATCACTTAAAAAAAAAAAAAACCACCAACAAGAAACACTTTCCTAGTTCACAAAGATACCACAAAGTCTAAATTTATCTGACAAATCAGTTTTACACCACAGATACTTGCCTTTCAGAAAGTATTATTCTGTAAAAGCCACCAAAACGCTGCTTTCCCCTCAGAGGGGCATGCGTGAAGAGTGAACAATAACCAATATAGACTTATTTTAAAGAAGGCATTTACAAGCTATGCCTTGCACTTACTGTTAAAAGTGAAACATGCATCCAATGCTCCAATTTGGAAAAGTAGGATATCAACAGTCAAAAAACTCACAAGGCAATGGCAAAAGTAAATTCAATAAGGCAAAGACTTCAGACCGTGTAAGAACCAGTAAAATTAATAAAATAGATCTAACTTTGACAAAAAGCTGCTTCCTGCAGGGAAGAAAATCCTTATTTAGGAACATACTCATTTCTCTTCAACCCTGGAAGGACCCTAGCATATTGTACAGCATACTGCTGAACACTGCCCACTTTTGGGAAGCAGGTGAATAGATCTACTAAATCAAACGTTCAACAACCTGCAGTGCGAGAAACAGTGCATTCAGATGGCCTGTCTGCCTTAGTAGAGGGAAGATACGTAACAAATATTTTGAAGGACGTAGAATGCTCTGGCATTGCCCTCCAACAGAAAACTATCTGTGGTGAAGACACACTTCGTTTCTTATGCTCGAGTGAAGAGAACTGACCCACTCTAAGAGCTGGGAGAGGGTTATACTTCTGGTTCTTAAACAAAGCTAGCTAACCTGTAAGAAGTTTTTTTTAATAGCAAGGCTAATTCATAGCAAAATGCTACACTGCTCCTTCAAATTTGTTAGTAATTTTACTGCTTTCCAGAACCACAGAATAATTTCACTTCTTTTTCTTCTCTTTGCTTCCTCTAACAGAGGAAGAACAGGAACAATGAATCCTTGAAGACGGAATATGCTCCAGATGAAACAAACAAAAAGTATGCCAAGGGAAGAAAAAAAAAAAAAAGCGTATGTGTCAAATCTCTTAAGACAGAATACCTGCAAAAACTTCACCATGGTCAATTTGGGATTAGCTTCTTTCTTTTCTGTGGGAGCTTTGCTAAAAAGTTCTGCTGGATCCACTCTGTCCCAGCTGTTATATTTTCCTGAAAAGCAGAAGTATATTCAGTAGACATCTAGATATACATTAAAAAAAACCGCAACATTACTTTGGAAAATACTTGGCTTTCAAGATTTGTCTCGGAAAGCTTTCTACCCTAACCCATCTTGCTTTACCGTATATCAAGCATCCCCTTTGCATTAAGAAAGGAGGCTGTAGTGAGGTGGGTGTCGGTCTCTTCTCCCAAGTAACCTAGCGATAGGACGAGAGGAAATGGCCTCAAGTTGCATCAGGGGAGGTTTAGATTGGATATTCAGAAAAATTTCTTTACTGGAAGAGTGGTCAGACATTGGAACAGGCTGCCCAGGGCAGTGGGGGAGTCCCCATCCCTGGAGGTGTGGCACTTCGGGACATAGTTTAACAGGCGTGGTGGTGGTGGGTTGATGGTTGGACTTGATGATCTTGGAGGTTTTTTCCAACCTTAATGATTCTATATTTACGTGAACTGCAGCTATCATTTTGAAACGTATGAAGGAAAAAAAAATACTACACACCTTCCAGAAATTTTAACATGAGCTGCTAAAACCTTCTGTTTGTACAGTCAATTGATCAGGTGAAGGAGAGGGAGCTATTTTTCCTTGTTTCATAGTGGACACATGATGTGCACATTGCAGTCTGTTACTGTTTGCTACTTATGGCCAGTTATGTCTCAGCCCTGTTATGCCATGGAGCATCTTGTGTCACTTCTCGTATCAACGCATTGTTCGTTCCCATTTTTCTGAAGTGACTGTTAGTATATTGCTTGGCAATTGCATTAAACCATACCTCTTCAAAGCACTGTGTAAATAACTCAAAATTTAGACCTTGTAAAACTTGTAAGGTTGTTAGCATTAGAGGAAATGCAGTAGTCACATGAATAGTTCCACACTTTAAAGCAAGTTAGAGAGAGAATTCCTCATGCAAGACCCCTTACCATGTCTCCATTTTGCAGTAATACACTTCAATGCTTTAGATAATAACCCTTCGGACTCTGTATTCATTAATCACTTTTTATCCAAAGTACCAAACCACTTTTACAGGCTAGCAAATTGAGCCTCCTCTCCCCTCATTTTCCACAGACATAATTCAGGAAACATAAGTGGCATATGCCCAAGCTCATGCAAGAGATCAGCCAGAGAACTAGAAGCAGACATCAGGAACTGCTGACCACAAGTGATCTTTCCATCCTGCTTTCATCTCTAGTTCTAACATTCTTCCTGAATTATTTCCACAATTATTATTTTCCTATTAGCAGTCCTTCATGATTTGACAACCCATATCAGCTAAAAAATTTTATCAATAAATACCTATGAAATCCAAAGTCATGACATGGCCACACACAGATGTCATCTTGAAATGGGCACTCTGTCCTATAAACGATCCGGTGTACTCATGCACAGAGCATGCACCATTCAGTCCCTTGCGAGAGGACATGCTTCCTGTGAAAATAAGATCATAAATATCAACAGGATTAAAAATAAAACTATGGGAGTTATTTGGTGTGAAATTACATCTCCCTTTTCTTAGATCTTACAGCTAGTGTCTTCCTGATCACAAAAAGATCTACTTGTTGATCAAGCTTTTATTTCAGTTATCGCTTTAGACCTTTTTTAAAACATATTTCATTTTCAATTGAAACTATCCATTACCTCCTCTATCCTTTCCCTCCCACCAAGAAATCCTTATGAAAAGGATTTCAGCTGCTTTTCTAAACCAGTACAGTTGTGACCAACTCTTCTTTTCCACATGATCTGAAATATTTACTATAGCTTCAAAAATCTCAAAACAGCAACTTGCTACTTGATTGGCACTTTCTAGAAACCACATGCACTAACACATACTCCAGCTACATAAAATATCACAACCAGATTCCTTTATTCTTGAACCGAATAAGCACCAGCACATACAAATAAGCAGAATGTGAAGAGCCACCCAGTTAATTTACGACCTGCAACCTAAGTTGGTGGTCCTAAGCCACCATTCCCAGGCGGCAGCTGGCCCAAGACAACCAAGCCACCGAGCAGGGTGTTTCTCAGCGTCGCCTCAGCCGCAGCAAAGCCTCGCAGCGCGGCGCGGTTCTGCGCAGCCGGCGCGTCTCCCCTCAGCCGGGCTGCGCACTGCGGGGCGCTGCGCCTCCGCCGCCGCCAGAACGACAAGCAGAAGGCCTGAACCCACAGGCTCTCTTTCCTACCCCTGGAGAGGATCTTGGCGATGGACTGAGCCAGAGAAGGCTTCTCCGCGACCATCAGAACGGTCTTCATCTTCAGCTGACGAGACACGAGGTGCCGCAGGGCTTAACGGTACGGCTCGGGCTGGCGGCAGGCGGCTGACGAGCGAAAGCCAGCCCTCAGCCTGCGGAGAGCGAGCACAAGGCAGGTTTACCGCAAAACCAGTACACGCTAGCCAGGCAGACTGGGAAGAGCCCGGCAGACCCCGCAGCTCCCCGCCGCCGGGCAGGCGCGGCCTCCCCTCGGCGCCACGCAGCGTCCACTGTCCGGGCCCGCCCCTCCGCTCCGCTCCGGCCGAGGCTGAAACAACAGCCGGGGCCCGCCCGCAGAGAGGGGCCGGGAGGAGCCGCGCCGGCGCTCCCTGAGGGGCGAGGGAGCCACCGGGAGTGCTGAGGGAAAGCGAGGAGCGCCCGCCGCCCCGCCCGGCCCCGGCCGCGCTCCGCACCTCAGCAGACGGCCATGGCCTCCGCTTGCACTGCCGGGTCACGGCACCGGAAGGCGCGGGACGCCCCGCCGGGTTGAAGCGGCGCGGGCGGGCGCGGG
>Ga0065711_1037178_pt1 | contig 20103 bp, 11 predicted proteins | sample Hoacrofraction12_FD_59098 | JGI IMG/M metagenome (GOLD analysis project Ga0065711, IMG submission 59098) | Hoatzin crop microbial communities from Cojedes, Venezuela - Epithelial fraction 12 v2 (version 2) | ecosystem: Host-associated > Birds > Digestive system > Esophagus > Crop | place... | reverse complement strand
CATACTCCAGTGTCTGGAGCATTTTTTTTTTCCTTCGATGTGACCAGAGGCAAGAAAAGCAAGATTTTGAGATCTCACTGTTTCCTTCTTCATTTACAGAAATGAGGGATCCACAGAACAACTGCATTCACAAAGTGGAAAATAAGGTTTCGTTTCAGTGATCTGATGAAAGCAGCTTTGTGACAGAAAGTCTTCTTTTTGAAGCAGTTCAGCAGTGCTTCAGGAAAGCTGGTTGGAATAGCCCTACTCTTAGCCCTTCTCCACTTCTCTTCTTCAGAGCAGAGCAGAGCCTCCTCCACCATGTTGTTCTGTTTCCTGTTGGAGCTGACTGGTAAGGAAAGCATTTCTATAGTTGTATGGGAGTAAGTTGGAAGAGTCACATTCAAATCATTTTTCAAATAGTCTGCTCAATAAACTCATTTAGAGACCTATGTTGTAACACCAAGTTTTTCAAACAGTCAAAGCAGAGAAGCTGGTTTCTAAGCATTGGTCTGTCTACCTGCTGGAGGAACTTTCCTCCTTTGAGAGTCTCCCCTATAGTCACTAGACAGGAATAGGTACTTCCACATTTTTAGAGGGCTATTTAATCCACCTATACTGCAAGGTCATTTTAAGATGAGATGAATCACCCTCTGGAGATATATAGCTACAGAAAGGACAAACATCATGCTTTAAGCACTTTTAAAGAGTCCTTGTGCATTTTGTTTTTATTGATGTCGTCAAACACATAAAAGAAAAATACCTTTTAGATTATGTTTGTTTAGCTAATCCAAGTACATTACTAGTTGTTTTGACAGTACACAGGTGGTAATCATTTATGAGTCTGTAATAGCAGGAGATAAACACAAACAAAGAGCACAACATCTGACAGACCTGTACAAATAAACTGGTTGCATTCCTCTGGAAGTGTCCAACTTGTCTTTGTGACTTAATCAATAAACTCCTCAAATGATTAAACAAATTGACTTGTTCACTGATTTTAGAACACCTTCTTGCTCATAACATATCAAAGTCATGTGGAATTTGCATGTGTGATTATATCATCCACTAGCAAGGATTTTCTTTCGTGTAGTAGAAGCTACCTGTTGCCTAATAGAATTTTACATTCAGTAATAGACCACGTGACATTACCAGTGATATTGAGAGGTTTTTTATGCAGACCCGATTTTTTTCTTCTATTTCATGTGTAGTTAGCATTGAATGTATGCATACCTTAGTTCTTTAAAATTGGGTAGCTTATTAAAGAATGACTGTGCTGGTTTGACCCTGGCCAGCAGCTGAGCACCCACCAAGTTGCTTATTCATTTCCCCATCAGTGGGATGGTGAAGAGAATTGGAAGAGAAAAAACTGAAAGATCATGGGTCAAGATAAAGATAGTGTTATGAGTGAAGAAAAGCTGTGCACACAAACAAAGCAAAAAGAGGACTTTTTTTTTTGTATTTCACATTGGCGGGCAGGTGTCCAGTCACTTCTTGGAAAGCAGGGCCTCAGCACACTTAACTGTTGTTTGGGAAGAGGAAAACCATAATCGCAAACATTCCTGCTTCCTCCTCCTTTCATAGGCTTTTACTGCTGAGTAGGATGTCATGGGGTAAGACCATATCACAGAATCACAGAATCAGAGATTGGTAGTGGTTGGAAGGGAACTCTGGCCATCATCTAGTCCAACCCCCCTGCCAAAGCAGGGTCACCTAGAGCAGATAGCACAGGACCTCGTCCAGGCCGGTCTTGAATATCTCCAGAGAAGGAGACTCAACAACCTCCCTGGGCAGGCAGACTGTTCCAGTACTCTGTCACCCTCAAAGTGAAGAAGATTTTGCTCATGTTCAGGTTGAACTTCCTATGCTTCAGTTTGTGCCCATTGCCCCTTGTCCTGTCGCTGGGCACCACTGAAAAGAGTCTGGCCCTATTCTCTTGACATCCACCCTTAAGATATTTATAGGCATTTACTAGGTCCGCTCGCAGACTTCTCCAGGCTAAACAAGCTCAGCTCCCTCTGCCTTTCCTTGTAGGAGAGATGCTCCAGTCCCCTAAACATATTTGTAGCCCTCCACTGGACTCTCTCCAGTAGCTTCTCATCTTGCATGAACTGGGGAGCCCAGAACTGGACGCAGAACTCCACATGGGGTTTCACCAGGACAGAGCAGAGGGGGAGGAGAACCTCCCTTTACCTACTGGCCACACTTCTCCTAATGCAACCCAGAATGCCATTGGCCTTCTTGGCAGCCAGGGCACACTGTTGGCTCATGGTTAACCTGTCATCCACCAGCACTCCCAGGTCCCTCTCCGCAGAGCTGCTCTCCAGCAGGTCTGCCCCAAGCCTGTACTGATGCATGGGATTGTTCCTCCCCAGGTGCAGGAACCTGCACGTGCCCTTGTTGAACCTCATCAGGTTCCCCTCTGCCCAACTCTCCAACCTGTCCAGGTCACGCTGAATGGCAGCACAGCCTTCCAGTGTATCCACCACTCCTCCCAGTTTTGTGTCATCAGCAAAATTGCTGAGGGTACTCTCTAACTCTTCATGTAAGTAATTGATGAATAAGCTGAATAAGACTGGGCTGAGTACTGATACCTAAGGGACACCACTAGTTACAGGCCTTCAACTAGACTCTGCTCTGCTGATGACAACCCTCCGAGTTCTGCCATTCAGCCAGGTCTCAGTCCACCTCACCAACCACACATCTAGTCCAGACTTCCTGAGCTTCCCTAGGAGGATGTTATGGGAGACAGTGTCGAAAGCCTTGCTGAAGTCGAGGTAGACAACATCCACGGCTCACCCTTCATCTACCCAGCCAGCCATGCCATCGTAGAAAGCTATCAGATTGGTCAGGCATGATTTTCCCTTAGTAAATCCATGCTGACTACTCCTGATAACCTTCTTTTCCTTCACTTGCTTGATGATGATGACATCCAGAATGTGTTGCTGCAACATTTTTCCCGGGATGGAGGTGAGGCTCACCGGCCTGTAGTTCCCTGGGCTGTTGGTCTTGCCCTTTATGAAGATTGGAGTGACACTGGCTTTTTTCCATTCCGCAGACATCTCTGCTGTCTTCCAGGACCATTCAAAGATGATGGAGAGTTTCTCAGCAATGACATCCGCCAGCTCCCTCAGCACTCGTGGGTGCATTCCATTGGGGCCCATGGATTTGTGGGCGTCCAGATTGCTTAGATGACCTCTCACACAATCCTCCTCAGCCAAGGGAAGGTCATCCTTTCTGCAGGCTTCCTCTCTTACCTCCAGGGCCTGGGATTCCTGAGGGCCTGCTTTGGCACTGAACTCTGAAGCAAAGAAGGCATTCAGTAGCTCTGCCATCTCTGCATCCTCCATCACCAGGACACCCGCCTCATTCAGCAGCGGCCCCACATTGTCCATAGCCTTTCTTTTGCTGCTGATGTAGTTGAAGAAGCCCTTCTTGTTGTTTTTGACATACTTTGCCAACTTCAATTCCAGGTGGACCTTGTCCTTCCTCGTTGCATATCTGCATGCTCTGACAACATTCCTGTATTCTTCCCAAGTGGCCTGCCCCTCTTTCCACCTTCTATAGACCTTTCTCTTCTGCCTGAGTTCCACTAGAAGCTCCTTGCTCATCCATGTGGGTCTCCTGCCTCCTTTGCTATATTTCTTTCTCAGGGGGATGCACAGATCCTGAGCATGGAGGAAGTGATTCTTCGAACAGCGACCAGCACTCTTGGACCCCCCTACCTTCTAGAGCCCTGGCCCACAGGATTCCTCCCAGTAGCTGCTTGAAGAGGCCAAAGTTAGGTCTCCTGAAGTCCAAGGTTGTGATCCTACTTATCGCCCTGCTTCCTCCATGCAGGAACCTGAACTCCACTGTTTCATGGTCGCTGCAGCCAAGTCTACCTCCAGCCTTCACATCCTCAACCAGTCCCTCCTTGTTTGTTAGTACAAGGTCCAGCAGAGCACCTTTCCTTGTTGGTTCCTCCACCATTTGCATCAGAAAGTTATCATTGATGCAACCTTCACATTCTCACTCAGTCCTTCTTTATTTGCTAGTACAAGGTCCAGCAGCATGCCTCTCCACATCAGCTCCGCCACCACTTGCATCAGAAAGTTATTATTTTTGCTCTGTAGGAGCCTCCTGCACTTTGTGTGCCTGGCCGTGTGATCTTCCCAGCAGATGCCAGGGTGATTGAAGTCCCCCATGAGATCCAGGGCCTGTGATTGTGAGGCTGCTTGCAGCTGCCTGTAGAAGGCCTCATCAACTTCCTCCTCCTGGTCAGGTGACCTGCAGTATACACCCTCAATAATGTCACCTGTATGAGTCTGTCCCTTAATTCTAACCCATAAGCTCTCAACTTGTTCTTCATCTGCCCTGAGGCAAAGCTCAACGTAGTCTGGTTGCTCCCTCACATACAGAGCAACTCCACCACCTCTCCTTGTTGGGCTGTCTTTCACAAAGAATCTGTAGCCATCCATAACAGCATGGCAGTCATGCAAGCTGTCCCACCATGTCTCTGTAATTGCACTTTGGTTAGTTCAGTTCACCTATCCTGGTTGTTTCCCCTCTCAGCTTACTGTTCACCAGCAGTCTACTCACCACAGGGGCAGAATAAGAAAGAGAAAACCTCACTACTGTGCCAGCACTGCTCAGACCCAATACAATGACTCAACTGATTTTTTTCCTAGAGAAAAAATAATCAGTGCGAAGGTATCACAAGCATAAAGTAAATGTTTAAGAGGGCTGAACTGGGTAGGAGAATGCAGCATTATATACCCTTCAGTAGTACTAAAATAACATATACCTGATACATCTCTCAAAGGAGGTCAGGCTGCAGAAATCTAAATTGACAATCAGCTTTTCCAAGGTATTGAGTATCTTACAAAATTTATCCAGCATATAGAATAAATTCTGGAATTATCTTATGCAAAGTAAGGTATTCTGAAAATTGACTATGTTGTTTATTAAGAATAACTATTTCTTCAAATTTTTAGAGTTGCTGTAACTATGATGGTCTAGTGACATAAACCTGCTAGGTATGTAATAAAATAAGTTGCATCAGGGGAGGCTTAGATTGAATATTAAGAAAAATTTCTTTGCTGAATGAGTGGCCAGACATTGGAATACTCTGCCCAGGGGTGGAGTCACTATCCCTGTAGGTGTTCAAAAAATGTGACTGGCAATTCAGCACATGGTTTAGCAGGCATGGTGATGTTGGTTTAATAGTTGGACTTGATGATCTTAGAGGTCTTTTCCAACCTTAGTGATTCTATAAGTAAATTTTATTAGAATATTGACATAGCTAGGTAAAAGAGATGAGCTTTTAAATATACAAATCTCTCATACATCCTTTTTTGGTGTTGCCAGATACATGTCTATTTTTTTGACTTTTTCAGCAGTCAAAAGGAATTGATAAGAGAAATAATTTAAACACCAAGGTATCTTAGAATTAAACAATGTCCATAAATAATTTGTGCAGGGGCTCAGATGTACTGTTTTTACTGCTTGGTAATCTATCTTACTACCAAAGTCTGTCAGAAGTCTATCTATTCCCTTCCTTTTCTCACCATGTTCTAGTGAATATTTAGATGTATATCCCACTTCTATCACTCATTCCTTTGATATATTTCTATTCCAATTTTTTTTTTTAAAGTTAGCTTAGATATAGTCTGCAATCAGCACACTGAGTAAATCTTATTCCTTGGATTCTATCTGTGTGACATGCACAGTATAAAAAACTTAAGTGCCCAGTTTAGGGATTTGAAGTACACCCTAGGGACCACTTACCTGAAGATATGTTTTAAATGCTTACATTGGTTTTTAGATACTTGGGGGTAAAAAACCTCTAAGCATCAAGATATCTGAAACTGAAGCTTTGAAATGCCAAAACTTAATTCCCACTTTGAATCTAGGCTCAAGATATTAGGTGATTTTTTGGACCCAGACCTTTTGAGCTGTGGTGTATGTAGAGTGTTCTCAGCACAAAGCACATCTGAATGTGGATTAGAAAAAATTTCATGTCCATGAATTAAACCAGGAGTTTAAGACAAATACTGGAATTCTCAAGCCATAATACATAGTACCTGAGCAGTTTCATGGTCTTGCTACAAGACGCTTCTGGGACATAATAACAAATTTCAGCAATTATGATATAATTACTACGAGATAACATCTTCAAAAAGCTTTTCTTTCTTAGACAGAAGAAATTGCATACTTAGGAAAGAAATTAAACCCAATGGGAACAACCTCAGTCTCATGAAAGCAGGGAATGAAGAAACTTGCATTCTGAGTCTTCAGAAGCACTCAGAGTGCTGAAGAACCCATTGTCCTCTGTCTGTCACAAGCAATTTGCCTGTGACAAGATAGCTCTCAAGGACAGCAATACTAAAGACCAAGGCATGAAAGACTTTTCAGTGTTTCTCACAGCTGGCTGATGAAGCCAGTTCAGGCTACAATCATCAGGAAAGATGCTGACCTTCTGACAATTTTACATGTATATATCATCTTTCTGATATCTCTATATCTCTCTCCATTGCTTTTCCGGGGGAATCAGTCTGTCTACATTTCTGCTTATGGGGCAAAAGAAAAGAGCTTTTGAAACACAAAGAAGATTTTGCAGAAGCCTTGTTTAAAGGCTCAGCTTCACGATGAAATCACCACAGCAGTGGGACATGGAAACTTCACATTGCTGGGATAACACTCTTTGTGTATGCTTCAGGCTTACTGCCAAAGCAAGTTTACAAGATTTCTTCCATTATGGGCTGGAATGATGTATGTGTCCTTGCATTTGCCGTGGATGAAATGTCCACACATAGGTAGTTCTAGTGGCACAGCAAATACAGGCTAAATTGATAAACTGTGATTGCTAGATGACAGGTCTGTATCTTGCATATTAGGACTTCCCCTGCATTGATTTTAATGAAAACTGTATTAAGCAATTACCTCGTTTATGTACCCCTTACTTTTCTGCGCATTTCAGAAGGTGTAATTCCTTAGTGAAATCTTTTCCAAACAAGCAATGTATGTTATTTTTATTATTGCTTGTTTTACCCCAGCACCGAGGTAGCAAAGGGAAGTTTCAAATATCCTGTTTCAGGATTGGTGTAAGGACCTGAGTGCTACCCAGTTTATACATTTTTTACATGCTTTGTATGCTGCAGCCCATTCCGTTCTGAAGTCTCTTCTGCTTTTCATCTTTCTCTTTCCTGCACCATGCCTCCACATGTCTATTTCAATTTCATCATATAAAAAAAAAAATCATAAAGGAGAACAGGCCCCACCTGTCACAGGCATTCAAAGCATGACCATCACTTTTCACAGATCTTAAAGTCCTTCCTCTGGGATCCTTGTTAAATCTACTCATGGGAAAAATGTTAAGCATAGTGTTGTAATATATTTTTTCTTTTTGTCTTTTAAAGTACAAAGCTTGATATTTTTGTATGTTTTTTGAAGCTTGATATTTTTATATGTCCTGTATGTGACACTGTAGAAGGGTTTTTTCCCCTCCTCCCCCTTTTAAGATGGCTTCCCATAGCAATGTGATTGAAGTGTCCACAATGCTACATCTTTTGTCACAGTCATTACAGACATGCCTCTCTTCACCTATTTTAATCACTCATGTGGAAGAGTACCCAAATTCTGAGCAGTGGTCTAGGAGATGGTAATCTGAATTCGGAGAATTTATATCTATGGCTAGGTCAGTTCCATGTAATTACTGCAATGAGGTATATGTAGAGGCACTAAATACTATACTACACTCCATAAATTCAGAAGGAATAGTAATTAAAAAAACATTTAAAGGCCTCTATGAAAGGGGACTTTTTATTGTTTTGGTATGACCATGGATAATGTGTAGTATTTTACACAAACATGGAGAAATCTACAACAGAATAAATAATTATATTTCAACTCTAGCCTAGATATATGTTTTTTGATTCTTGTTATTTGCTATGACCACAGATTTCTCTCAACTATGAGATGAATTGTGCTTCTTTATATAAATTTTCCAAATTGTGTGTGTGAAAAATTCAAATACTTTAAGATTTAGATCATAATCAAGACCAACACTTTTCCGTTAAGCAACACAGTGTAAACCCTTCTTCTATATGTTAATTATTTGATCTACTGAGACGCCATTAAAGGTAAAACGCTCAACTGTGTTGATTTCCCTGAATGACTATTCATCTTTGTCTTGTACAGTGAAATTATTTAACAAATTGCAAGTATCTTATTTTACTAAAAGAGACATTTAGCAATACAATTTTTCCCACTTAAACAATGAATAAGAAATGTATATACTTACATTTTTCTTCTCGATTAAATGAAACAAGAAAAATGTTGCTGTATGTGACTTCTCAGGATGAAATTTTAGTCAAAGGAAGAAATACACATTGATTTTAATAGGGATGAGATGTCACTTACATATATTCCACTGGTTCTACAAAATACTGTGATTGTATTGCTAGTGTCTCTTGTTCACAGCCTCATCTTCTACAGCCTCCATATCAAGTTCTTTTACTATCTTTTCATCTAACAAAATCAGTAATTTTAAAATATTTCTCAGAGTGATTGGTCAATGGTCTGCATCAGTAAATCTCCTTTCTACTTTCTTTCTACCTTGCAAAATATTACACAATTTCTGAGAAGAAGCGAGTCCCCAAAGCTCACTGGGAAATGACAAAATGTACAGTCATTATCAGAAAATTGTTAAAACTGAACATACAGACTGAAAACATGTTTCTTCTACTGTAGGTTCAGATACTGAAAATTTTTCCGGTATGGCTAGCTGATGATTTCAAGATAGATTAAGACCTTTCAAGCTTATTAAGCACCACTGTGATAGCCTAGTCTGAATTTACATATAGTTAGACTATTTATTTCACATATTTATATTTTAACTTGGGTCGATCAGTTCTCTTCCTTATATTTCCATTCTCAAATAAAGCTGAATTTACCACTTACCTGTTTCAGCATAACACCACGGGTACTAAGCAGCTCATACCTGAAAAATGCTTTGAAGATGAAAACTTTGGTATAAATTATTTCAATGTGAAGTCTGTTACTACTAAAGTACACCATTGATTTTTTAAATATTTGTAGCCTTAGGGCAACAGTGATTTCTGGGAAGGACATCTTTAAATGCCACTTGACATTCTGGAATAGCTGTTTTGAAAACCGCTCATCTTTAGAAAGCTCACAGTGATGCCTACTCACCTTGTCATTTTCAAGGAAATAGAAGTGACTCTTCACATTTCTAAAGAGTTCCAGTATTTTGCCTGGCCAAATTATTTAGAGCATAAGATTACTTGACCAAAGATTTACTTGACATCTTATTTCAGTCTGAGTTCACCACTGCAATCCATTGCTTCTACGTGTTTCAGAGTGCACTAGACCAGGACCTAGACATTTGAACAACTTAAATCTATATGCAAAGATTCGTGTATACTGCACTTAGACTACCAAAATGAAGCATTCTACAGCAAATCTTACAACACAAAGAATTATCTTTTGTCATGAGCTTATTTTGCCACTGTGATGACGTCTTAAAATAAAAGTTCTAACAGTTTATTTATGTCATAAGCTTCCTAAATGTGCCAGGAAATTGTATAAATTCTTCCAGTGTGACAGTTTTAAAAGCAGTTAAATAATCTTCTGTAATAAATTTGACGTCTGAAATAATTCTACAAAAAACCTATGAATCAAAAAATATGCCTCTGCTCTTCTCAAAAAGATAAAATATTTACAAATGAAATTCAAATAGTTGAACATCAGAGCAAAATAAATGGTCTAATTTAAATAAGACAATCTGGTATTAAGTATTTTATCCACTTCATTGCATTTTCCTTAATTATAATTTTTACAGTTTGTTCTAAAGTCCCATCAACTGTCACAAGAATTCCCATATTACACTACCAAGACAGGTTAGTATGAGTCCATGGTGGTTTCAGTACCATGTGTCAATGGATTAAATCCTGGTCTTTGTCAGGTAGATCCATTTTCAGTGGGTGAATCACTAAAGGCAAAGGATAGATCCCAAACAAACTTTTCAGTCAAAAGACAGGTTCCAGGCAGAACATTTTTTTGTGTGTGTGTGTGTGTGTGCGTTTTCACTTTAAATTATATGAGCAGAAACTTAGACAATTTCAATTGCTATAGATGCTAAAGAAATGCAAATGTCTAAAGATTAACAAAAAATAATGTATATTTAACAGGAAAATATTAAGTACATTCCAGTCACAGGAATAATTCTTCCTTAGGCAACTGTGTTTATTCAATTTGTTATAACATCAAGCAAATTAAGAAACCAGAAGCCAGAAAACAATCACAAAACTAGTGATGTTATCACAGTTCTTTAATGTTCAGGAATGCTTGACCAGCCGACTTAATTTTTCCCTTCAGTTAAAACCCACGTGGAAACAGCTTTTTGCAGAGGCCTTACAACATAATATTGCCACCACAGTTCTTAAGCCTCCAAACTTTTCTAACATAGCTAGCAGATTGTTACTTCCTGACAAACTTCTTGACTTCTCTGCTTATGGTTTTATTTTCTTTTGCTATTTCCTTATGTCTCATATTGGCCTAGTTCTAAGCCTTTGCCATTTTTTCTTTGGACTGTAATTTGTTACTCCCTTTACTAAAGTCTTGATACAAGGCATCACATAAGTTAACAGTTTGGAAGAATTTATTCAGCTACCTAATGAGCCTACCCATCTTGCTGTCTGTGCTGTGTAGGTTTAGATTTTAGCTGTTCAGCCTCACAGTGTTATTCAGTGAAATATAACATTTTCACAGATTTTTATTTTTACATCAGTTAAACTGAGTAGATGATGGAATTGAACAGCTTAACCTGAAACTTGCCTTAGAGTGTAATAAAATATTTGGTTTACTAATCTTAACAGTTTTGTAATTTCTGTCTTCTTTTTTGGTTATTACTGATTATACCATCAATATATTATATCAAAACATCAATTTATGTCCAGCGTTTCTCCCCAAGACCTTTTATACACCCAGTGATGTCTCAGTCCTTCACTTACATTACCAGAAATTAAGTACATTAATAACAGAGAGCAATAATGTTTGAAAAAAATGTCCTAACAACTTTTTCAGTTTTTACCTATCTTTGAAAGTAAATAATTCACTACAAACTATGAAAAATTGACAAATGCAATTGTTCAGACCTTATTTAGGGAGACTGAGACACAAAACAGTGTAACTGGTTTGGGCATCATTGTATCCTTACATTGAAATATAATCCATGACTTATAACAAAATTTTATCACATTTTGAACACATTATACAAAATTGATAATATAAATTTCCAAAATAATAAAATAACCTGTTTATTAAAAACAGAACTTTGTGGTAAAGTATGTTTATTTCAAGGCACTTCTAAGAATGGAAGTTCTTTGACCTCTGGACTTATGTGGGTATATGGATTGCTTGGTTTAAATAGCAAGCTTACCGAGTTAATATTTTGCCAACTTAATTTGAATTCTGTGTTTTTCAGAAGGTCCACTGCTGCAGTAGTATCCAATTAAGAAGCTCTATTAAATTGCAGCCATTAGTGTCATGCTATTTGTTACTAATTCAACTTTTATGAGCACTATCAGAAAATTTTATTTCTAACAGGTTGCATATATAAATTACTTATAAATGAAAATTATGTAAGTACTGCTTTTTGCAATGCCTTTAACAAGTATGAAATAAAGAATTGTGTTAAAGGAAATAGCCTTTTTCAGTAACTGTCTTTTACAGGTTGTTATACAGATTTTAGACCAATGTGGATTTGATTTAATCATATGGAGATTATATTTGTACAAAAGGTGACCAGTATAGAACAGTACACATATATCACAAGCTATTTTTAATCTCCCTTGCATTTCAGGTCTGATTCTTTTAGCTATTGCAATATAAATGTCTCAAAGTGCACGTAACACTTCATCCTGTTCTTAAGGTAAGGTCACTTGCGTTCAATAAAAAAAATATTATTGTTCTTTTTAAAGCTGTTGCAATGAACATACTCATGCATTAGCAAAGGACTTAAAGTGCAGTGTTTTTTAAAGAACATTTTTCAGATGCTATAGATTTAAAGCTACTCTGTCAGGAAGAAAGACAAGAAGGATTGGATATATGAAGTTTCCAACTTCTATAGCTAAGCAACACTCCTGTAGTGAATGCATCAATACTACAGGATAGACTTCAATGATTAAATACATTAAAGTGTAGAATATTTATAAGCTGAGATCCACTAATTGTAACAAGAAGTATCTGTGGTCAATTCTACAGTAGGAAGAATGCAAGAAGAAAGCTATCTACTCAAAAAGGGTTTATGTCCGAATGTGTAACCTAATCAAGTGATTAACATTTTCTCCTCTGTTTTTCCAGCTTAGACAATCAACTGTTTATCTTTGCATAGTGATTCTGTCTGGTCATTTCAGAGGTCCATGCATGTGCATATGTCCTAACAATTAAGACAGAAAACTTTTTTCTTTTTTTTTTTTTTTTGAATTAACCGAGGATGCTAGTTGTACTTTACTACTAGGTGGGGTGGAAGATTGAAGGGGAGACCATTGTTACAGTGGTTGCAAGACATCAATATGTCCCACAGCCCAGGAAATTTACAGGAACTCTGTCTCTGCTACTGGAGTTATTCTCAGATTCAGTGTTTGTGTATCCCTGGCAAAGTCCTTCAGCAACATTTCAGAATCACGTGTGCGCTTCATGGAAGTCCAAATGCTCACCCCTTGCAGGATCTCCTCAAGCTTTTCTGGTGTTGAATGAAAGGCAGAATAGTTATGGCTTGGATGACCAGTGCTCTGCTGCTGCATGCTTGTATGATTCCCTTGCTGTTTACCATAACATTTGTCTTTAAACAGAACAGAACTGGTAGCAGGCTCTTTCTGAAATGCTTAGTTTTAGACAAAGTTTTGGCTGAAATGCTGTTCGATTTAGTTCACTTGCAGAGTTTGGAGCTAGGATGTTCAATGAGAAGGCACTGGAAAAAGGGCTGTGGCAAGGCGTGATCAGTAGCTGTGTACAAAGCGGTATAAGAACATATGCTTATAGGCAATCCAGCTGGCAAATAGTCTTCAATCTGTGTGCAAAAGGGAAAATGTAATGAACAGAGGATGTAAAGATAGCCACACCAATCTGCTTATCAATAATTTTTTCTCCTGTGAAGTGTGACTCTTTGCTGGTCTTTTCAACTTCTTTTGCTGCTGAGTGATATTTTCATTAGGTAGAGGTGAACACACTTTAGGTTTACTTAGTAGGGGACATTTTCAGTCGTTAATTGAGTAATTAATCAGAGGGAGGCTGGGAACCTGCGGAGGTTACTGGAAATGGAACAGCTCCAACCTCTGCACATCCCAGCTGACTGCTGTAAACTGTACTTCTGTCATGTTTTAAAAGACGACAGGCAGACATGTGAGATCTGTAAGGTCCTGTATATGTCTTGAATTTAACAGACTTCTTAAGATGCTTAGGAAACGCTGGGGAGTGGCAGCCTAATAGTGACCCAGGTAGGGTTAGGGTTTGTTTTGGTTTATTTTTTTTAAGCTGACCCTGAAACTGTAGTAAATTAGAAAGAGGACAGACCTTCATATTTCATCAATAGCTTGAAGACCAGTCAAATACTAACCCAGTGCCTGAAAATATACGAGCTGTGCTGACCCTCCGCCTGTCCGTTGGCAGGATCCTGAAATATTTGGAAATTAGCTGAGACAAACTATCGGGTTAATTATTAATATACTTTGCTAGTTTTGTTTCCATCTTCGTCATTCAAAAATAACTTGTAAAGCTGAAATATAATAAGAGAAAACAATATCTAAAACAATATCAGAGAAAGGACTCATTCATGTTACTAAAATGCAAAGGTTCACATATGGCAGAAATATTTCATTTCATTTAAACTACGTAACTGGAACTATTATCCAGTGATATATAACAGGAAAATTTGTAGAAAGCATACAATCACTTTTTCACTTTATATACCTAATATTCCATCTGTTCAAGAGTCCATTTATTAGGCATTGTAACTAAAAATAATCTGCCTGCTTAGTTGCATCCTATGTTATGTATGGAACCTTCTTTCTGAAGCTGAGCAAAAGCAGCTAACAACAACTTAAACTGAGAACGATGAGGGAGGGAGAGAGCAATCAGCAGCCCTGCAAGGGAACTATGGGTGGGGTCAATGAGCAAAAGGCATGGGGTGATATGACAGTAAAAGATAAATAAAATCAATAAAAAAGGGCTTAAGCTGAGTGACCTTCAGCACTTTCGTGTCAGCAAGCAAGTGCCTAAAAGGCACCATTATGGGGAAATCCCCCAAGCCCTCTCCAGGAGCTCAGCATGCTGGGGTGCCTCTCTGAAGTGACTGTCTGCTAGTGCATGCAGTACGGGGAGTAAACAAGATGAATTAGAGACATGTGTGCAGTTGCAGGGCAGTGATCTTCTTGGGATTATGGAGAGGTTGTGGGATGGCTCCTGTGACTGTGGTGTTGCATTGGAGGGATATAAGCTCTTTAGGAGGAACAGGAAGAGAAGACAAGGGCGGAGAGTTGCCCTTTGTGTGAGAGATCAGCTGGAGCACATGGAAGCTCAGCCTGGGGATAGAAGGGATGAATTCAGGGATGAAGTTAGGAAAGTTAAAGTCCGAATGGAAAGGAATCTGGCCGGGGATGTCAAAGACAACAAGAAGGGCTTCGATAAGCACAGAAGTGACAAAGGAAGTCTGGGTGAATGTGGGCCCATTGCTCAACAAGATGGGAGACCTGGTTACACAGGACATGGAAGAGGCTGAAGTACTTAATGCCGTCTTTGCCTCAGGCTTCACTAGCAAGACTGGCCTTCAGGAATCCGGGGTCCCAGAAATAAGAGGAGAAGTCTGGACAAGGAAAGATGTACCCTTGCTGGAAGAGGATCTGAAGGGATGGCATGAACACCAGAGGGTCACGTTACCATTCAGAAGGACCTCAACAGACTGGAGAAATGAGATTGCAGTAACCTCAGGATGTTCAGCAAGGGGAAGTGCAAAGTCCGACACCTGAGGAGGAACAACTCCAGACTATAACATATGCTAGGGACTGCCCAGCTGGGAACTGGTCTTAGGGGACACCAAGTTGACCACAAGCCAGCAACTTGCCCTAGCTGCAAAGAAGGCTAATGGTATCCTGGGCTGCATTAGACAAAGTATTGCTGGCAGTTTGAGGGAGGTGAAACTTCCCCTCTACTCTGCCCTGGTGACTCCATACCTGGAGCACTGTGTCCAGTGCTGGGCTCCCCAATACAAGAAAGACACAGAATAGTAGAATCATAGAATATGTCAAGTTGGAAGGTACACATGAGGATCAATAGACATGGACATACCGTAGGGGCCAGTGAAGGGCTACAAAGATGATGAAGGGACTTCCCTCTTTTAAGGAAAGGCTGAGAGAGCTATGACTGCTTAGCACTGTTATAGTTTAGCTGCAGCTGGCAACAACAGTGCCATGTGACTGCCCCTCCCCCCGCTGGGGTGTGGAGGAGAACGGAAAGAAACAGGCAAAAACTGGTGGGTCGGGATAAGGGCAGTTTAACAGAACAGCAAACAAAGGGAACAGTACAACAACGATACCGATAAGGAGAATACACAACACAAACTGCAGAACCCAGAGAGCTGCTCTCCTCAACCGCCGCTGCCATGAGCTCCTAAGCCGCGACTGAGTTCCCGTTGCCCAGCTCCCCCTCACCGGAACCCAGCATGACAGCACATGGTATGGAATACCCTGCTCTGTTTGGCCTGGTTGGGTCAGCCCAGCCGGCTCTGTCCCTTCCTGGAGTCCGGTGAAAATTAACCCTGTCCTGGACGAACCCAGGACAAGCACTAAGGAAGAAAAAGCTCAGGGGAGATCTCATTAAATGTGTATAAATACTTGAAGGGAGAATGAAAGGAAGATGGAGTCAGTCTTGTTTCTGTGTTGCCGATGACAGGACCAGAGGCAATGGGTACAAATTGAAACACAGGAGATTCACTGAGCACATCAGGAAACACTATTTTATTGTAAGAGTGGCCAGGCATTGGCCCAGGTACCCCAGGCAGGTTGTGGAGTCTCCATCCTTAGAGATATTCAAAAGCTCCTGGAAGTGGTCCTGGGAAGCTGACTCTAGGTGTCCCTGTTGTAGCAGGGGGGTTGGACCAGGTGACATCCAGAAACCCTTTCCAAACTCAACCTTTCTGTGATTCTAGGATTGTGTGACTCGCTGAAATCAGTATTCTGTATACTATGGATGCTTAATACTATGTGGTGTTTCTGAGAAATTGTGAATAAACATTGTGCATCTTTTCCTTGGACTTGTTATTTACTGACTCTTCTACTTCATGATAAGACAAAAATGTCTATTTCCCGGTCCCTAGAGAAACTTGCTAGCCATTCATCTTCACTTTGGGAAAATACTGAATTAATTCATAGCATAGTAAACATACTTGATTCGTGTATGTTTTCCAGCACTTCAGATTGTGCTTCATGCCGACAGGATGAAATATCTTTATACAGCTTTAATCTCTCTGTGTAAGCAATTGTTTGCTGTCCATTCCGTGTTCTTCACTGATGAGGATGGATTACTTGGGTTTGTACATTGCTTCTAATCAAGATCCTAGCAAGCCTCTGTGGCCATTCACACACTTTGGTTGCATTTGCTTTGAAAAATATTGCAACATAATATCTCTACATCTCTGTTAAATGCTTTGACCAGTTCTTGATGTCACCTGGATGCCTTCAGTACTCATTGTTGTTAGGCATCAAGAATTTTTATTAATTATCATTATTATGCTTTGTCTTATTTTTTTTTTAAATACTCTCCTGATTATATTTTCTGGTTGCAGTCACTGTTAACACAACTACTTTTAAAGTTACTCTTGTCATTTCAATGTGGCTTTGTACAGAAAGTTTAAAAAACTTCTGGCAATTGCTTCATAACTGTAATGTTTGAATCCATATTTTCCAGATCTCTAGTTAACATAAAGAAATCCACAACGGATAGTTAAGGCATGGAGTCAGGCAATAACTGCTCAAAGCAGAAGAAATGCATGGAATGCAAGTCGATATTTACAAACAGCAGTTCAATAATGGTCTATCAATGTTTATCAGTAGATGTTGATAACATATTTTCCTTCTCCATGCAGCTGTTCCCTGCAGTCACTGGTGGGTTCCACAGAGTTGTCTACTCTTGGTCATGGTTTCCCGGTTCGTGTTAATATTGGCTAATCAACAGTCACTCTCTCAAAGTCCTGGTCTGCTCATGGACCTTGATTCAGGACTGAATTCGTCATGCAGTTTCTGATGTTTCTATATTTGACATGTTTAAGGTTTTATTTTTCCTCTTTGATAATGTAAAATATCTCCACATTCCCTATAGGTGCTGAACTGTATCCTCTGATCTCTGACAGCCCAACAGCTATAAATGCAAAAAACATAGACTACTATTAGAAAAATTATAAACTACTATATTTATATAGTGAATCTGCTCCTTGTATACTATATAACAATTTTTTCTGCCTGGCGATTTTAATTGGCTAGTTCTTCAGTGGGTATCCTAATCACATAATCAGGCTTGAGTTATTAGCAGTGCCTCGTGTTTGGTTAATTCTGTGCATTTCAGAATATACAGTATGTCTTGTTTTTTAGTACTACTACCTAGTACCTAATGTCTTCAGTTGCACAGCTATAATAAATTAGACCTAAGGTCTGTATGGCACTGATTTAGTTTATTCTAGGAGGGTAGAATATTAAAGGAATTCTGCTGATTCTGTAGTCATTTGAAGAACTGAAGAGAACAAGCGTATTCTCAAACTATTAAGCTCCCATTATTTGCAGTTTTGTGGTCTTATGAAGGGTCTATTTTTGTATCAAGCAAACATAACCATTTCACAATAATGTTCTTGCTTTGGTCTGATTAGCACTCCACCTTCAGCTCTGACAACCAGAACTCCCTCACAACTGTCCACACAAGAATATAAGTAACTATCCATGTCTGTGGCATAATCAGAATTCCAGTCCTATTTCTGATATAGCCAGAGCTCCTCCTGTATCACAGCACACAGAAGACAGTCTGTCACATAGCCATATTACATTTTCTGCAGTAAACTCCTGTGATGACTAGAAAAATAATCAGGGTGTCTTTGCTATAATTTAAGCATTTTAATTGCAATATTAGTTCCTTACCTGCACAATAATTGTAGCATAGCATCATGTACCTGCAACACCATTACTTTGTCAAAGCCAGAGGTGCATTACAGGCCCTCATATAGACGTATATTTATACAAACCTCTTAACAGGAAGAGCTCCATTCTTGGCTTAGTCAGTTCCATGACACCACCATACACCAATCCTGGTTTCTTCCTCAGCCCCGTATTTCTGCATTACTCTGTGAAATCCACTTCTATGTAACTCCATGGCAAACATGCAAGAGGTCCATGCCTTTCACTAACACACAAATGATTGAAGTATCAGAAGTCTGCCTCCTGTGGATGGAGGACAATCAAATCTCTGTCAAAGAGATATATCCAAGACTACCATATATAATCACAGAATTACAGAATGGATGATGTTGAAAGAGATCTCTGTGGATTATCTATTTCACCACCCCTGTGCAAAATAAGGTTAGCTAGAGTGGGTTGCTCAGGGCCTCATTGATTCAGGGGACATGGAGACTCCATAACTTCTCTGAGCAATCTGTTCCAGTGTTCTGGAAACAAAACTCTAAACTTGGCAGACACCTGGAGTCATTCCCATCTTGGCATAAACGCTGTTCTTTTTGACACACAATTTAGTGGTTCATTGGTTATTGTTAGTGCATGCAGACATAAAACCACACTCAGCTGCAGAAAGCCACTGCACTACAAATATCAGGAGTCAACGGACATCTCTGATGTACAGAGGAATACAGCTCTGATCCAGGCAGACTTCTATTCCTTTATCTTGTACAAAGAGCTCCACCTGTGTTACTGCATCCATAAACTCAGTGCCCTTTCTTGACATAGGCAGGTCCCTTTTCTAGCACCTGGTCAGTTTCTACTTGGGCAGAATTGTTGCATACCTAGAGAGAAACAAGAGTACATTTCTCTTGCTGGCACAGGTTTCATCAAAACCACTGTCATGGGGAGTACTCCAAACCCACACTGAGGCAAGTAGCTATCTAAGCACATTTTCTAAGTCTGCAGAGCTACCTAAAAGCCTTATGCTTACTAAAACTTCATCTCAGTTTTTGAAAACTACTGGAAACTATCAACATGTCTATACACCTGGGGCTCTTAAAAAAACAAAAATAATTTGTATATTGAATACACACATGTTGTACCTTGGCCTGCATGGCATTGTACCTATGTCGATACATACGAGTATATCTTCTGGTCACTAAGACCCACAGATAGACTATCAACTAGACTCAAACAAGACCATGTCCTGTAGCAATAGCTTTATCTTTTTTTAAATCACTTTTGTATATCTGACATATCCAGAACATTTTCTTTTTCACTAATGTCAAATGGCTCCATACTCCCTGCGGACCGTGAATTGTATTCCTGTCTCTGACTTCAAGGTTCATCCTGAACTCAGCTCTTTATTTCTAACATATGGAACTTTACATGCTTACTTCTGTGATGTCCAGTGTTGCTGTAACCTTTGAACAAATGCATCACTGTGTGCAAACCTATGCATGCACAAAGATGCATCTACATCAGTGGAATTATTAGTAAAATTAAGGTTTTACATCTGAAAATTAAGGTTTATATGAAAACGTAGCAGTGTTCACCCATTGAGGAAAAGCATAAAATCAAAAGGAGCTCTGAGGATGGGACACAGCTGCAGTAGGCATATGAGGAATCCACCAACACAGCAACAACAGCTACTGAAGGTGAAGGGCTGTGGAGCAGAGGCTCGCGCCGAGGGACCCTTTCTCCAGCGGCAAAACCGCACCGGCGAGGCGGCAAAAAGCGCCGAGAGAGAGAGAGAGCAGACCCCAGCCCCACCCCCCCCCGGACGGGACAGTGAGAGATGCCAACGAGCGGCAGCTCTGACTCAGCGGGGGCGGAGTCGAGTGTGACAGCGGCCAAACCCCCTCACGGATAAGAGCAGCCCCCAGGGAGCGCGGGCGAACAGAGCCGG
>Ga0065711_1009412_pt1 | contig 20103 bp, 12 predicted proteins | sample Hoacrofraction12_FD_59098 | JGI IMG/M metagenome (GOLD analysis project Ga0065711, IMG submission 59098) | Hoatzin crop microbial communities from Cojedes, Venezuela - Epithelial fraction 12 v2 (version 2) | ecosystem: Host-associated > Birds > Digestive system > Esophagus > Crop | place... | reverse complement strand
CACGAAAACGACAAAAAATATAGTTGTGGTCTTGATTTTTGTAAAAAAACAGAAAAAATGAGCGAAAAAACATATGTTTTTTATTCCTCTGGCGTATAAATCGAGATTTTTATGTAAATTTGCAAAAAATTAACAAGAAACGGAGGCAGTATGGATAATCTTCTTGGAATACAATCATTCTAAATGGTATCTTGAGCCTCCTAAAGAGTTTGCGTTATGGAATATAATAAGCTTTTGCCGAAGGGTATATCGGATTTCCGCCAAACGCGGGAGGAGAACAGATATTATGTTGACAAGACGATGTTCTTGGAGAAATTGGAGGTGGCAGATAACTTCGTCTTTATGACTCGTCCGCGCCGTTTTGGCAAGAGCCTGTTCCTGTCGATGATGAAAGATTATTACGACATTAATAACAAGGATAATTTTCAAAAGGAATTTGATGGGCTTTATGTCGCAAAAAAGCCCACGCCACTGCAAGGTAAATTTCAAATATTGTATTTCGACTTCTCGAAAGTGGAGAATGCCAATGGCAATACATTAGAAGAGAAATTCGACGACTATTGCAGTGGGGTTATGGACAGGTTTATTCGCAAATACGCCGATTTCTACGATCCTGATACTGTTGAAAGAGTGTTAGCGATAAAAGGGCAGGGCAGCAAAATGGAAGAATTTATTGATGCGGCCAAATCTCAAGGGAATCCTATTTACCTTATCATCGATGAGTACGACAACTTCACAAACTCTTTGCTTTCTGGCGATGCGAAAAACGTTGAATTTTTCAAGAAGATAACTCATAAAAACGGATTCTATCGCCAGGCGTTCAAGGCATACAAGCCTAATTTCACCAGAATAATAATGTTTGGTGTGCTGCCGATAACGCTCACTGACCTTACGAGTGGTTTCAACATCGCAACGAATATCTCCTTCGACGGAGAGTTTAACACAATGCTCGGCTTCTCCGAGGACGATGTGCGTGCGATGATACAGTATTACCAGAATGCTGGAAAAATTACGATGAGCGAGGATGACATCCTTGCTGAAATGCGGCCGTGGTATGACGGCTACTGCTTCTCGCGCGATAAGGTTGGCATAGACCCTGGTATTTATAATTCCAACAACGTGCTTGTGTATCTTAATTCGCTAATGCGGAGAGGCTGCTCCCCGGAGTCGCTCATCAACCGGAATACCGCTACGGATTTCAGCAATCTGCAACTGATGGTTGATATCGATCAAAAGGGCAGGGCGAATGACAGCAACAGTCTGATAGAAAGCATTTCGGCACAAGGATATACCTCTGCAAAATTGTATGATAATTTCGACGCGTCGAAAATCACCAAATTTATTTATCTTCCGTCGCTGATGTACTACCATGGTCTGCTAACCTTGAGCAAGACGAACGATGAATATGCAATGCCGATTATGAAAATTCCGAATCTGAACTCAAGAAAGCAGTTCCAAATGATGCAGAAAATGATTGAGGGGTACGCAAATTCATCCGATAGTGATGATGTTTAAGGCGGCGAAGTTAGTTAGGATTGAGGAAATAGAAAAAAATTGAGGCTTCATCTCTTCCCAAGCTCTTAGGAGTTCCCATTAAGTTTACAATTGGATACATATTCGTGCGTTTTGTAGGAACGCATAAAGAGTATGATAAAATAGATTGTTCAACAATTTAATACAAAGAGAAATGAAAGGGATTAATAAAGCTCAGTATGAGTATGCATTGCAAAGAATAGAAGAGCTTCTTCCACTCGTAACAGACGAGACTCCTGCAACAGACAGCAAAGCCATTGAATTAACTTTAATGAGCGATGTTGTTATTGAATATGAAAAAGAACACTATCCGATAGAAAAGCCGACAGTGGCAGAATTAATAAAAGATTCATTGAAAGAGAAAAGAATGACTCAAAAGGAACTATCGGAAAATATTGGAATAAGTCCGAGTCGTATAAGTGAATACGTATCAGGAAAAGCCCTTCCTCCATTAAATGTGGCAGGAAAAATATGTCGTATATTAAATATTCAGCCTGCAGTTATGTTGGGTATATGAGAAAATATTTGGAGGTTTAAGAAACTAATGGAGAAATTGAAAAATTTCAAGTTTAGACAAGGCTGATGTGAATTTCATACCTAAAACCATAGGGTTTGTGTAAAATGCCGAAAAACATTTGGCTGATTTAAAATAAATTTTGTAAATTTGCCGCTGAATAGGGATTGGCTGATTTCTGGTTTGTCATCGCTGAAGTGTAATGACACTGCGATGGCGATTCGGAGATTGGCATTTAAGCGTTAAACAAATAATTATGAACTATATGAAAGTATTTTACAAAGACAACCTGTGTCAGAGGTATATGATGGCATTACTTTTTACCGTATTTAGTTTAAATGCCTCAGCATACGATTTTGAGGTGGATGGGATATATTACAAGATAACATCATCCACGGATATGACAGTAACACTAACATCAGGTGTAAAAAAATACAATGGAGACATAATAGTCCCCTCATCTGTAAGTTATAATGGTAATGATTATAATGTTACGAGTATAGGCGATAGTGCTTTTCACCATTGTAAAAGTTTGACCTCCATAACGATTCCTAATGGTGTTATTAACATAGGCCATCACGCTTTCTATGGCTGTTCTGGCTTGACATCCATAACCATCCCTGATGGTGTTACTAACATAGGTGGTGGAACTTTCTTAGATTGTTCCAGTTTGACCTCCATAACCTTACCTGATGGTGTTACGAGCATAGGCAATAGTGCTTTCTCTGGTTGTTCTGGCTTGACCTCTATAACCTTACCTGATGGTGTTACGAGCATAGGTGATAGGGCTTTCTATGGTTGTTCTGGCTTGACCTCTATAACCATACCAGCCAATGTGGAGAAAATAGGGAGTCTTATATTCCTTGGTTGTGTCAGTTTAAAATCAATATCGGTTGATTCATCGAATAGTTATTATTCTTCTTATTCCGATGTTCTTTTTAACAAGGATATGACAGAGCTGATAGCATATCCCTTTGCAAAAGGGGATGTATATGAAATCCCTTATGGCGTTACGAGCATCGGTGAAAAGGCTTTCTATGGTTGTTCTAACTTAACCTCCATAACCATCCCTTCTGGTGTTACGAGTATAGGCAGTAGTGCATTTGAAGATTGTTCTCGCTTAACCTCCATAACCATCCCTTCTTGTGTTACGAGCATAGGCAGTAGTGCTTTCAGAGGTTGTTCTGGTTTGACCTCGCTAACTATCCCTGATGGTGTTACGAGCATAGGCAGTAGTGCTTTTTGGAGTTGTTCCAGCTTGACCTCCATAACCATCCCAGAAAGTGTTACATACATAGGTAGTTCTGCTTTCGAAAGTTGTGGCTTGACCTCCATAATTATCCCTGATGGTGTTACTAGCATAGGCAGTAGTACTTTCCGTAATTGTATAGACTTGAACTCTATAATCATCCCTGATGGTGTTACAAGCATTGGTAGATCTGCTTTCGAAAGTTGTGGCTTGACCTCCATAATTATCCCTGACGGTGTTACAAGCATAGACAGTTATACTTTCTATAATTGTACTGGCTTGAATTCCATATCCATCCCTGATGGTGTTACGAGCATAGGTGAAAATGCTTTCTTTGGTTGTTCTATGTTGCCGTCCATAACCCTACCTGATGGTGTTACCAGCATAGGCGATATGGCTTTTTATAATTGTTTAAGTTTGACCTATATAAACATCCCTGATGGCGTTACGAGCATAGGTAATAATGCTTTCGGATGGTGTTCAAGCTTGACCTCCCTAACTATCCCTGCTAGTGTTACGAGCATTGGCATTAGTGCTTTTTCTGAATGTACAGGTTTGACCTCCATAATTATCCCTGAAGGCGTTACGAGCATAAGTGAAAACGCTTTCTATGATTGTTCCAACTTGACCTCCATAATTATCCCTGCAGGTGTTACGAGCATAGGCGATATGGCTTTCTCTCAATGCTCCGAATTGACATCTATATATTCCTATATTACAAATGTTTTTGAATTTGGAAGTGGTGTATTTGCTGGTGCCTATTCTAAAGCAACATTGTATGTTCCTAATGGAACAAAATCCATATATAAATCGACAAATTATTGGAATAAATTCAGTAATATTGTGGAAATGGATGGCGAAAAGCAAACATATTCTTTAAGTATTAAATCAAGCAAAGGTGGAACAGTCTCATATAATAATATGACTTGGACTGATTTGACAAGGACATACATTGTGGAAATAGGTGATACAGTAACATTGACTTTTGCGGCAAATGAGGGCTATCGCCTAAAATCACTTATCGTAGATAGCGCAGATGTTACTTCTTCTGTCGTGAATAATACCTACACCATCAGCAAAATCACCTCTAATATCACGGTGAACGCTGCGTTCACGCAAATCATTACCAATATTTCTGCCGAAGGCATTAACTATTCCGTAATTTCGCAGGATTCGGCCACATTGATTGTTACGAGTGCAAATATCAAGGGAGAGGTAGCAATCCCCGAGACGCTTGACTATGAAGGAGAGACCTGGACAGTGGCTGCCCTTGGTGCTAAGGCCTTGGCCAACAACCCCGAACTACTTAGCATCAGCATCCCAAGCACGGTAACGAGTATCGGAAACGACATTCTCGACGGCTGCTCAAGCATCGCCGCTATAGTTTGGAATCCGGCGATAGCAATGACTGGCAATATGTATAACAATACAAATCCAAATCTGCTTCTCTATGTGAAAACGGGTAAATATACACCTGGAGGAATTAATAATGTCATTGTTAATGGCACCGCAAGCAGTATTACTTTGTCTGATGAAAAAGAGGGCAATAACTTCTATTGCCCGGAGGCATTCACGGCTCAGCAGATTACTTACACTCATAGTTATTCGATGACAACTGGCCGGGGCACTTGCCAAGGGTGGGAGAGTATCGTGCTGCCGTTTGATGTGCAGACGATAAGCCGTTACGACAGGACTGCAGTGCCGTTTGCTGCATGGAATTCCACTTCAAGCACGGCCTGTCCGTTCTGGCTCTACAGCCTCAGCTCAAGCGGCTGGGTGAAAGCCTCAGCGATTTCAGCAAACACACCCTATATTATAAGTATGCCAAATAACGACGCATACGATTCGGAATATATTCTCACTGGCGAAATCAAATTTACTTCTTTGAATGCAGAGGTGAAGGCGTCGAAGGATATGGTTTCCTCGTCGAACGGCGACAAGACATTCATTCCGACATTGCAGGAGGTGGAGGCTGCCGAAGGCATCTATCCGCTGAATGTGAATAACGAAATCGAAACCAATACCAGCAGCGAGACCGAGGGCAGCGCATTTATCAGCGGCTTGCGCAAGGTTCATCCGTTTGAGGCATATATGACCACGGCATCGGGTGGTGCGAAAGGCTCTATAATTCCTATCTTCGACAGCACCTCGGGCATCATCCTCAAGGATGTCAGCGGCTTCAGCGGCTCCCGCAGCTTCGTCGGCGGCAACGAAGATGTCTATACCCTCCAGGGCATCCGCCTCGGCAAGTATAGCGACATCGTCGACAAGCTCCCGGCAGGAGTGTATGTCGTGAACGGCAAGAAAATCTCTGTGAAATCAGAGCTTGGACAATAGCTATGCGATTCAGATTGTTGACAAAAGCGATATGATTCAGTGTTCGAAAATAACCATTTGGCAATAGTCTCTATATTGAAATCTCCGATTTGCCAACCAATGACAAATCGGAGATTTTATATGAGGTTCGTGCAAACGTTGTATATATAGTGCTTCATCTCTTCCCAAGAAACGGGTTTAAACATTTTGGGCATTGCCTGTATTTCAGCATCCTCAAAATATACTAAGCTTCTCATAGCTCTGAATATGGAATGCTCTGGATATTTCTTTTTGTAGAAGTCGAGAATCTCTTCTATGCTGTAATGCTGCAATAGGAAATAGAGGTCAATGAAATCCTTTTTTGTGCCGCGCCCCTCAATAGCATTTATTTTCATTGCCCCTATATCCTCTGGTGAAGCCAGTCTTAGACCATCCTGTTCTATCATATCTGAAATCCAAGGATAATTGTAAATTACTATGTCGATTTTTATGTTATCAATGGTATAGCATTTTATATTCTTTGTTTCAGAAATAACTCGGACATTACCGACTGTATCGATTTCATTTCTTAGCTGAATTTCATCTATTGCAATGTCGGTGCCGAAAAAATCAAGGTCAACAGAATTTCGATGACCATATTGCAAGGCCAAGGAAGTTCCTCCTACAAGACGAGTACCAGCAAGGGTAGGTAGCTGTGTAAGTGCTCTTAGGAGTTCCAGGGTGTGGGGTTCGATTGTCTCGTATGATAGCATCTGTAATCTTCTTTGTTCGTTTTGGAGATAAAGCATATAAATGCGAGGCTTACGGGGTCGAGGTCTCTCATTTGTTTGCATTCCTCCACAATCTTGTCAAGGCCGTAATACTGCTTAATCAGTTTCCAGTCTTCAAGCTCACCGTATTCCAGCACTCTCTGAATAATGTATCTGGCATTCTTGTCAACATCTAAATCGTTGATGTCAACATCCCATAGCAAGTGCTTCGACAGATTATTTATCACTTCCGCCTTTGTCATAGTTTATAATTTGAGGGCAAAGTTAATAAGATTTTTTCAACTATGCAAGAGTTTAGGGCGAAAAATGTTGGTTTTGTGCCATTTTTGAAAGGACGGATGTGAATTTCGTACCTAAAACCATACCGTTTGTGTAAAATGCCGAAAAACATTTGGCAGATTTAAAATAAAATTTGTAAATTTGCCGCTGAATAGGGATTTGCTGATTTCTGATTTGTCTTCGCTGAAGTGTAATGACTTGGCGAGGGCGATGCGGAGATTGGTGTCTAAGCGTTAAACAAATAATTATGAACTATATGAAAGCATTTTACAAAAGCAATCTGTGTTTGAGGTATATGATGGCATTACTCTTTGCTGTCATTAGTTTGAATGTTTCTGCATACGATTTTGAGGTGGATGGGATATATTACTATATCACTTCTTATAGGGAAATGACAGTAAACGTAACGTCAGGTGATGAAAAATACAGCGGAGACATAACTATCCCCTCATCAGTGAGTTATGATGGTAAAGATTATATTGTAACGAGCATAGGTAGTAGTGCTTTTGAGGATTGTACCAGCTTGACCTCCATAACCATTTCTGATGGTGTTACGAGCATAAATGGTGATGCTTTTGAGGATTGTACCAGCTTGACCTCCGTAACTATCGGCAAAGGTCTTACAAGCATAGAATCTGAAGCTTTCAAAGGTTGTACCGACTTGACTTCCATAAACATCCCTGATGGTGTTACGCGCATAGCCTTATGTGCTTTTTATGATTGTTCCAGTTTGACCTCCATAACCATCCCGGATGGTGTCACGAGCATAGAATATGAGGTTTTCTATGGTTGTTCCAGCTTGGCCTCTATAACCATTGGTGATGGTGTTACGAGCATAGAATATGAGGCTTTCCGTGGTTGCTCTGGTTTGACCTCTATAACTATCCCTGAAAGTGTTACGAGCATAGGAGGTTGGGCTTTCTATGGTTGTTCCAATTTGACCTCTATAACCATCCCAGATGGTGTCACGAGCATAAACAACTCTACTTTCTATGGTTGTTCTGGCTTGACCTCCTTAACCATTGGTGCTGGTGTCACGAGCATAGGTCGTGAGGCTTTTCGTGGTTGCTCTGGTTTGACCTCAATAACCATCCCGGATAGTGTTATAAGCATAGACGATAATGCTTTTTGGGGTTGTTCCGGCTTGACCTCCTTAACCATTGGTGCTGGTGTTACGAGTATAGGAGAGTCTGTTTTCAGAGATTGTTCCAAATTGACCTCTATTACCATCCCTAATAATGTAACGAGCATAGATAGTGGCACCTTCTGGGGTTGTTCCAGCTTGACTTCCATAACATTCGGTTCGGGTATCACGAGCATCGGTGCTTGGGATTTCGCTTATTGTACCAGCTTGACCTCTATAACCATCCCTGAAAGTATTACGAGTATAGGTAATAATGCATTCTCTGGCTGTTCAGGTTTGACTTCTATTTATTCATACATTACAACTCCTTTTAGTACAACTGATGAAATCTTCGATTTTGATGTTTTCTATAATTCAACATTATATGTTCCTAAAGGAACAAAGAGTGCATACGAATCAACAAATTATTGGAGTAGGTTTAAGAACATTGTTGAAATGGTTGAATATGTACAATTAAGTGTGCAAGCAAGCAGTGGTGGCAGTGTTTCATTTAATGATACGACATTCACTAATGAGACAAGAGAGTTTTCTATTGAAGAAGATAGCGATGCCATATTGACATTTTTCCCGAATGAGGGATATTATTTAAGCTCGCTGACCTTGAATGGCACGGATGTTACGAGTAAGGTGTCTAATAATTCATATACGATTAGTAATATTACAGCAGCGACGACAGTTGTTGCAAAATTCTCGCAATATACCTATACCTTGAGCGTTCAGGGTAGCAGCGGCGGAAGTGTAAGCTATGGCTCTACAAGCTGGACGAATGCGACAAAGACGTTTGACATCATATACGGCTCGGATGCGACACTGACATTCACTCCAAACAGTGGATACTATCTTAGTGCATTAACTGTTAATGGCACTGATGTTACAAGTAAGGTGTCGAATAATTCATATACGATTAGTAATATCACTGCGGCGACGACAGTTGTTGCAAAATTCTCGCAATATACATATACCTTGAGCGTCCAGGGCAGCAGCGGTGGAAGTGTAAGCTATGGCTCTACAAGTTGGACGAATGCGACAAAGACGTTCGATATCACATACGGCTCGGATGCGACACTGACATTCACTCCAAACCGTGGATACTATCTTAGTGCTTTGACTGTTAATGGCACTGATGTTACAAGTAAGGTGTCAAATAATTCATATACAATCAGCAGCATAACGGCAAATACAACCGTTATTGCCACATTCTCTGCGATACCTGTTACCACATACACATTGAGTATTCAGTCGGGCAGTGGAGGAACGGTATCTTATAAGGGTTCGACATTCACCAACCAGACAAGCAACTTTACGGTAGATGAAGGCAGCTCGGCGACACTGACATTCACACCGAACACCGGATATTATCTTAGCTCGCTGACTGTGAATGGAACTGATGTTACGAGCAAGGTATCTAATAATTCATATACGATTAGTAATATCACTGCGGCGACGACGGTCGTGGCAAAGTTCTCGCAATATACATATACCTTGAGCGTTCAGGGTAGCAGCGGCGGAAGTGTAAGCTATGGCTCTACAAGTTGGACGAATGCGACAAAGACGTTCGATATCACATACGGCTCAAATGCGACTTTGAAATTCACTCCAAGCGATGGGTATTATTTGAGTGCATTGACTGTCGATGGCACTGATGTGACGAGCAAGGTGGCTAATAATTCTTACACGATAAGCAGCATAAAAGCCAACACATCGGTTGTCGTGTCATTCTCGACAGTTCCCATTACCACTTATTCTGTCAGCATTCAGTCTGGCAGCGGCGGAAGCGTGTCATACGGCGGCACGACATGGACGAACCTTACGAAGAACTTTACGGTGAATGAGGGCAGCGATGCGACACTGACATTCACTCCGAATGAGGGGTATTATTTGAGCTCACTGACCGTGAATGGCACTGACGTAACGAGCAAAGTTTCGAATAATTCTTATACGGTAAGTAATATCTCTGCGGCAACGACAGTCGTGGCGATGTTCTCGCAATACACTTATACGTTGAATATCAAGGCCAGCAGCGGCGGAAACGTAAGCTACAGCTCGACAAGCTGGACAAATTCAACAAAGACGTATAACATCACATACGGCTCGGATGCGACCCTGACATTCACCCCGAACAGCGGATATTATCTCAGCTCGCTGACTGTGAATGGCACGGATGTTACGAGCAAGGTGTCGAACAACTCCTATACCGTCAGCAATATCACGGCAAACACGACTGTTGTTGCGACATTCTCGGAAATACCGGTTACGACATATACACTTACGGTATCTGCCGGGGCAAACGGCAATGTGAGCTGCAACGGCACGACGTGGACGAACTCCATAAACTCTTTCACAGTGGAGGCTGGCTCGCAAATCGCCCTCGCATTCTCGCCCAACAGCGGCTATTATCTGAGCAGTCTTAGCGTGAACGGCGAAGATGTAACTTCTTCCGTGGCAAACAATACCTATACATTGAGCAATATAACCGCCAACACAAGCGTGGTCGCCACGTTCGCTGCGATACCTGTTACGACCTATTCTTTGAGCATCCAGTCGGGCAGCGGCGGAACAATCACCTACGACGGCTCGGAATGGACAAATTCCACTAAGACCTACACTTTGGACGCCGGCACAGCAGTGACGATTTCTCTTAAGGCGAACACAGGCTATTACCTCAGCTCCCTGATTGTGAACGGCACTGACGTAACCTCGTCTGTCGTGAACAATACTTATACGATTAGCAGTATCACTGCCAACACCAGCATCATCGCCACATACAAGCTGCAGACTTACTCCGTCGCCTTGACGGTAGGGAAAAAAGGAAGCGTAAGCTATAACGGCGGCAGCGCAGTGAGCGGCACGACAGCGACATACATCGCCGAGCATGGCAGTCAGGCTGTGCTGACGATAACGCCAAACACAGGATACCGTCTGAAATCGTTGACCGTGAACGGCGAGGAAGTGCCTGTGAGTGAGGTGGCGGAAACATATACAATAAGAGATATCACCGCCGCACTGACAATCTCCGTGGAATTCGAGGAAATACCTGCGACAACATACACACTCTCGCTGACATCGGATGCCAACGGAAGCATATCCTACGGCGAGCAGAAAGTCAGCGGCGGCACGAGCAGCCTGAGCGTAGCAGAGGGCACGAACGCGGTGATTACAATCTCGGCAAATGAGGGCTATCGTCTGAAATCCCTTACCGTCGATGGCACGGATGTCACTTCGTCTGTCGTGAATAACTCATACACCATCAGCAATATCACCGCAAATACCACTGTTAGCGCGGTATTCACTCAAATCATTACCGATATTTCTGCCAATGGCATAAATTATTCCGTGATTTCGGAGGATGCGGCGACATTGACCGTTACGAGTGCGAACATCAAGGGCGAGGTTACAATCCCTGAGACACTTACATACGGTGGAAAGATATGGACGGTGGTTGCCCTTGGCGACAAGGCCTTGGCCAACAACCCCGAACTTCTCAGCATCAGCATCCCTGCCACTGTTACGAGCGTGGGCGACGATATCCTTGACGGCTGCACAGGCATCGCAGCGATTATCTGGAACCCGGCAAGACCTATGACTGGAGACATGTATAATAACACGAACCCCAATCTGCTGCAATACGTTACAATGAAGAAGTATGCCACATACGGCATCAACAACGTTGTAGTAAACGGTGTCGCCGACAATATCGAGCTTACCGACGCGTCCGAGGGCAATAACTTCTACTGCCCGGTGGCATTTAAGGCTCAGCAGATTACTTACACCCACAACTATTCGATGACCACCGGCCGCGGCACTTGTCAAGGGTGGGAGAGTATCGTGCTGCCGTTCGACGTGCAGACGATAAGCCGCTACGATATGAAAGAAGCTGTGCCGTTTGCGGTATGGAACTCTACATCAAGTTCTACTTATCCCTTCTGGCTATACAGTTTCAGCGGGAGCGGCTGGGTGAAAGCTTCATCGATTTCCGCAAATACACCTTATATTATTAGTATGCCCAACAACGACGCATACGATGACGAGTACATACTGACGGGCGAGATTTCTTTCAAAGCCTCGAATGCGGAGGTGAAGGCGTCGAAAGATATGGTTTCCTCCACGAATGGCGACAAGACATTCATTCCTGCATTACAGGAGGTGGCGGCGGCTGATGGTGTGTATCCGCTGAATGTGAATAACTCAATCGAAACTTACGCTGGAAAAGAAGCCGAGGGCAGCGCATTCATCAGCGGTCTTAGAAAGGTTCATCCGTTTGAGGCTTATATGACCACGACATCGGGCGGTGCGAAAGGCACTGTGATACCTCTCTTCGACAGCACTTCGGGCATCATCCTCAAGGATGTCAGTGGCTTCAGCGGCTCCCGCAGTTTCGTCGGCGGCAACGAGGAAGTCTATACCATCCAGGGCATCCGCCTCGGCAAGTATAGCGACATTGCCGACAAGCTCCCGGCAGGAGTGTATGTCGTGAACGGCAAGAAAATCTCTGTGAAATCAGAGTACTGATGTGAATTTCATACCTAAAACCTTGCATTTTGTGTAAAATATTGAAAAATGTTTGGCTGATATGAAATAAAATTTGTAAATTTGCCGATGAAATCGAAAACGGCGGAAGCAGGGCACCTGTATTACAATGGCAGGGAGCCGGCTTCTCGCCGAAGGCAAATTTAAACGGCAATGCATCTGATTGAAGGAACGACATTAAAAGATGGTAAATACCAGATAGTAAAGACGCTCGGCAAAGGCGGCTTCGGCATTACCTATCTCGCCAAAAGCAAGGAGATAACCTCCGGAGCCATCGGCGGGTTCGAAATCACCATTAATGTCGCACTCAAGGAGTTTTTTGTCAAAGACGAATGCACACGCGACAGCGACGGCAAAACGATGGTGTTGCCAAACTCACAAACTGCCGCTTCGCAAATACTCCGATACAAGGAGAAATTCAAAAAAGAGGTGAAAAATATCGCCTCGATGAACCACCCGAATATCGTGAGAGTGTCTGATGTGTTTGAGGAGAACAACACGGTATATTACACGATGCAGTATCTCGAAGGCGGGTCGCTGTCGGACATCATTATGCGAAACGGACCGCTGCCGGAGCAAAAAGCGATAAAATATGTTACCCAGATTGCCGGGGCATTGCAGTATATGCACGACAAGAACATTTGCCACCTCGACGTGAAGCCGGGCAACATCGTGATAAGCTCCGACGATGACGCGATGCTCATAGACTTCGGAATATCGAAAAGGTATGACGAGACAGGGCAGGAGTCAACCACCATGCCCGTGGGGGTGAGCGCAGGCTATGCGCCGATAGAACAATACCACGGCACGCTCCACGACTTCTCTCCGGCCACAGACGTGTATGGCCTCGGAGCAACATTCTATTTCCTGCTCACCGGCAAAACCCCGCCCGAAGCCAGCACGGTTTTGGACAAAGGAATGGGGGAGAGGCCACAGGAAATTTCCGAAGGCATCTGGCAAATAATCTGTAAGGCGATGCAGCCGAAAAGAAAAGACAGAATGGCGACAATGGGAGAACTCCTTGATGCCATAAAAACTTATTCAGATACTTCATCATCGACAAAAACTAAAGCTTCAGAACCAACCGATACCTCTGACCCAGGGGAAATATTATATGGCGGAGAAACTATTCTTTTAGACGATGATAATCCTCTGCCTATCGACGAAACAATAATTCCAGGCAAAGGCTCGAATAACAGAGCATCCGCATCGAACGACAAAAATGGCAAATCGGAAAAGTCGGGCTCTGCTTCGGCACATTCCGGCGCAGCTTCGGGACATTCTGTCTCTGCATCAGAAAAGTCCGGCTCTGCATCTGAAAAAATAACAGAGCATTCTTCAAAATCTAAAGGCGGCAAAAAAATCGGTCTTTTGGCATTCCTTATTGGTTTTATTTGCGTCGTCGTAGGCTCTTTCGTATGGAAGAATGTGATTAACGCTCCAAAGCCTGTATCTCCGCACGATTTCTACTCTGTAGATGATGATAGGTACAGCATCGTGGGTGAAGACTATGTCGTTACCGCACGCGAGGGTGACAATCTTCAGAAGATTGCTAAACGCACCTTAGGTCCTGATATGGCTTGTTATCTCGTGGCATTCAATGGTATTCCAGAAAATCAGGTGCTTATGGTTGGGCAAAAGATAAAGATTCCAAAACTGAGAAGTAATCTCATTCAGGTGGAGAATTATCCCCTTCCCGACGGCACAATATTCTCAGGAACTTTGTTTGACGGCAAACCCGAAGGCAAGGGCGAGGCCTTGTATGCCGACGGACGCATTTACGTGGGCAATTTTGAGAAAGGCCTAAGGGTGGATTCCAACGCCTATTTCGTATATCCAAACAAAAACATATTCAAGGGAGAGTTCGCTGGCGACACAATCCGCCAAGGGCGGGTCGACACCCCCGACACCGTCGACATCCCCGTGTATTTCATCGGAACATTCTCATCAGGAAAACCATACGACGGATATTGGTACTACACAGCCGATGACTCTAAATGGCTGCGCTGGAACAAAGGAAAGGAGGAAGAACTATGATTAACCGATTTAAGACAGGGCTTTTGGCAGCATCGTTTATGATTGCTTGCGTAACCCCGGTGCTCACTTCGTTTGAAGATGCAAGCGACGCGGTTTCCACAGAGGATAACGCCGCACTGCAAAGCTCGAATGTAAAACCCCAAATATCGACCGTGAGCGAGTTTCGCACTGCCGAAATCGCCCGACTGTGCCAGAAGCTGTCCGTCGCTCCCTCGGCACTGCCCGTCGGTGTCAGTCATATCACCGCCAAAGGCAATAAAATAACGGTGAGCGTGAATGCCGCGCATGTCGTGGACCATGTGGGGCTGACACTTTTTTCTGACGAGATGAAATCGGCCGGCGACAGGATGACGCTGAACTTTTTGGAGCGGTATTTCCTTGAGCTGCGCTACCCCAAGCAGGAGACAGTAGAGTATAAATTGCGCGACGACAATGTGAAATTCTTGGTCGGAGGCCCCGCCACGGCCGCATCGATAACCCCCGACGACGCCTTCTCGCTGCAAGGTGATGAGAAACGGCAGACGGCATCGTGGACGAGAGGCGGAAAGACGATTCTGTCGCTCTCGTTTCCCACGGAATACTCGCTCCTAAGCGGCGAGGACAAGGAAGAGGCCGAGAAACTGCTCGAAAACGATTTGAGGTCGTTCGCATTCAATCCGCCGTTGCCCTCCGATTCCGTCAAACCCGACATCAATTCCTTGGAACCCACGACGGTGCCGCAATATTACATTCTCCGCGGACCTACCTGCTACAGCAAAAAAGTGAGCTCCAACCTTTACTATATGCAAGACAATGGCGGACAGCTGAGCCTCGTGGCCGACCCGACACACCTCGCCGAGAGCTGCGCCAACCTGATGATAAGCACTGCGGTGAAAGGCGACTACACGCTCGCCGTAAACCAAAACATATACGGCTTCAACAGCAAGGAATTCAATGTTTCGCTGAGCCGCTGGATAGCATTCTGCAAACGCAACGGCTGCGAGATGTTCTTCGGACTGGAAAACATCAGCGGCGGAGTGGTGAAGGGCATGGTGCTGGCAGTAAACAAATCGGCCAATTACAATCATCTGCTGTCGGTGGAAATTCCCGTGTCGGTCATCGACAATGGCGGCGGAGTAATCGGGGCGGAGCTGTATTCGTATGTGCCCACGCACAACATCAGCGACCTCTTCGTGAAGATTGGCAAACGCAATAAACGCTAATGAAATGAGAATGGAAAACAACATACGGAAGATTCTGCTGTCGGCGGCGATGCTGTCGGCAGTGCCGGCGTTGTGCGATGATAATCACAATGTTACACTGATGAACAACATCAAGAAGAGCCGCGCATATATCTATGCCACTTATACCTCGGCGAACCCCGACTCTTCGATTGTCAACGCTGGGAGAATACTTGAAAAAAGCATTGAGGGATGGGCTGCGGAACATGCGAAAGGCGGCGCAAAAAAGCTGTCGCCCGACGTTTTGTCGTCTGCAATCGACACACTTTTCATCAGGTGTGTGAATATGAGCAGCACATTCCTTTTCGCACATAAAAAAAACCTTATACAATTATATATCAAAAACGGAGTTAAAATAACAGACGAGGATGCAAATGGGCCAGTTGTCGATATCGGCGACGCCGCCGGCTCGAGAAGGGATTTGGAGGCATTCGCGAATAGGTCGAATGGCGGCGGAAATGCTGCTGCGACAAGCGGAGGAAATGGTGCTGCGACAGGGGGAGGCTCGGCTTCTTCTTCGAGCGGCGCAGGAAATGCGATAGACGGAGGCTCGACAGATGTACAGCTCGCCCCCGACGGAATGCCCGATTATTTGGTAGAGCAGGAGGCGAGGCAGTCGAATGGAGGAAATGCCGGAAGCTCGAATAATGATTCAGCCGTAAAACCTCCTTCGGCAGGGGTTTTGTCAGGAACAGGCTCGGCTTCGGTTTCTTCGGGCGCAGGCTCGGTTTCTACTGGAACAGGCAACCGTGCATCGGGAAATAGCGGCTCGGCTTCGGCATCCTCAGGAGCAGGTTCGACAGCGAACACCCCGGATTTGTCGCTCTTGCGCCCTCCATCGTCAGGAGTCACAATGTCGTCGGAGGCATCCTCGGCACTGAAAAAGATAGCGTCGATTAAGTCATTCTTCGACCTTCAAAAGGTGATGGAGCCTTTGAAGCAGCAAGGAGTGATAACCGACTACGGCAAGTATGCCACGATGAAAGAGCCGGCGCAGTCGTATCTGATAATTTACGATTTGGCCGGCAACATCAAGGCCGTGCTTGGCAAGGACAGAGGGGAGGGAGTGAGAACTAACTTGAACACTCATAAAGACGACGGTACCGCAAACTACAAGGGATGCGGCGCCTTATGGTTTAAACTAAAAAAATAAAAAGATATGAAAACAATGACAAAAATTATTACAGCGGCTATTTTGCTCATTATGTCGGCAAGCTCTATCAACACTTTCGCCGGCAACGTAAAACTAACTGTAAACGAGGGCGTTAAAAGCTCGAAACTGCGGCAGACGATTGAGCAGCAGGTGTCAAATCTGCTTTCGAATATCAACGAAGCGCAGACATCGAACCTCTCCCGCGTGGACTTCTCTCGCATCAACATCATCGATGATGCGAAAGACGATGTGCAAAGAATTTGGAACACCGAGCATTTTATGTGTCCGCAGTCGGAGGTGGTGGAAAGGGTGCTGACTCTCCGCAACGGCTATCAGGTGCGCAACATCCCCCTCGTGATTTTCCACGACGGTGAGGAGAACACCTATCAGGAAGCGGTAATAAATTTTGACAAAAAGGGTGTCATCATCGGCTTTTCATTCACCATCGACGCCGAACTTTTCTCGAAAGTGATGCAGGAGAGGATGCAGAACCCCAACCACGAGGTTACTGACATCAACAACCGCATGCAGATTATCAATTTCGTGGAACAGTTCCGCACAGCATACGACAAGAAAGACATCAATTTCCTCCAAGAGATTTTCTCCGACGACGCCCTCATCATCACCGGTCGTGTGGTGCAGCGCAAAGGCAACGAGGTGATTCCATCCGGCACGGACATCCAGTATTTCAAGCAAACCAAAAAGGAATACCTTGGCCGCCTCCAGCAGACTTTCAACAACGCCAAATACATCAAAGTTAAATTCGATGACCTCAAAATCGTTCAGCATCCCACAAAAAGGGGTGTGTATGGCGTTACTGTGTTGCAGCAGTGGAACTCCAACCGCTACAGCGATGAGGGCTACGTGTTTATGATGTGGGATTTCCGCAACCCCAAGAAGCCCCAAATCCACGTCCGCACCTGGCAGCCCAAATATATCGACAAAAAACTCGGCAAAAAACTCAATCCCAACGACGTCTTCACTCTCGGCAGCTTTGATTTGTAAGAGGAAAATGCAGTAAATGTAAAAGAAACCGAAAAATCCCTGTTTAAAATTTGTATTTTTATTCAATTTTCTTGCACAGTTAAATTTTTATGTTTAAATTTGCAGGCGAAAATAATATAATTATACAATACTATGGTAAATAAAAAAGAAGGAAACGTTTGTGATGATTTCAAAAATCTCGAGAAGCTGTATCATTTTACTAAGTATGAGACAGCTTTAGCAATTTTGCGTTCTGGCGCATTAAGATTTGGAAGGTTGGATAAAATGAATGATATTCATGAAAGTTGTAAATTAATTTATCTTCAAGAGAAAAGATTTGAAAATTCAATGGATTGTAAGAAAACAGGCCTTTTGTTAGATTATGCAATGGCAGAATATAGCTTGTATAGACAAATTAGCCTTACAATGGATAAAAAGAAAGGAAAGGGTGGATTCAAGCATGGGTTTGATTTACATCAGATGTGGGGACATTACGGTGAAAAGGGTGATGGAGTTTGTCTCGTTTTTGATAAAGAAAAAATGTTGAAAATTTTTGAGAATCAATGTAAAGCTGACATTATTAAACACCAAGAAATAGCTTATCAAGATGAAATATGTTCCGACATAGATGTAGAGGCTAATAATTTGGAAGAAGTTAAACAATATATTTCCACACATTTAGAATCTATTTACTTTTGTAAACGTAAGGAATGGGAGCATGAACAGGAATATAGACTTATTAAAAGGTGTAGTAATCCGCATAATGAAGAATATTTATATTACCTTGATGCTTTAAAATACATTATAGTGTGTAATGTTAATTCTGAAAAGGATAGAATTCTTTATTATGATAAAATTTCACGATTAAAAATTGCTGCATTGGTTAATGATAAACCTATACCAATTCTTATATATGGTAACGGCTTGAATAATTATGCTTTGGATGAAGAGAATAATAAAACTTTATGGAGCACAGAATTTGGATACGAATTTCCTAATATTGGAGACAAAGGATGGAGTTTAGATATATGATAAATACAATGACATTAAAGGCATACTTAAATAGATTTATATTCACAATATTTGCATTTTATTGTGTTAATATTAGTAATGCCTATGATTTTGAGGTGGATGGAATATATTATAATATTACTTCCCAGACAGATAATACAGTTGCCGTGACTTATGAGAATAAAATGACAGGCGACTATAAAGGCGACATTGTAATACCAGATATTGTGGAATATAATAATATTGAATACTCTGTTACGAGTATAGGGTCCTATGCCTTTTATGAATGTGGTTACTTAAATTCTATTTCGATTCCCAAAAGGATCAATAGCATTGGTTATAATGCTTTTGCGCAATGTACTAAGTTACAATCGATATTAATACCAGAAGGTATAACTGATATTGGAACTTATGCCTTTTATCATTGTGCTAAATTAAAGTCCATAATAATTCCTTCTAGTTTAGCAGAAATTGGTTCAGAAATATTTGGTTATTGTGATTCCTTAGAGTATGTTACCATTCAAGAAGGTGTGAAAAGTATTGGCAAAGGTATGTTTTGGGGCTGCTCTAATTTATTAAATGTTACAATACCGTCAACAGTTGAGAGAATTGAAGAATCCGCTTTTATTGGTTGCTCAAGTTTGTCATCGATAAACATTCCAAAAAGTGTTAAACATATAGGAACTAGTGCCTTTCAAAATACAGGATTATATTCTATTGTATTACCAGATAGTTTAAAACGAATAAGAACTCATACTTTTAAAGAATGCGATAATTTAATATCTGTTACTCTCCCGGAAAATTTAGATAGTATAGACTTATATGCGTTTTATGATTGTTCTAAATTGAATTCTATAACAATTCCACAGGGTGTTAAGGATATAGGCACTTTTGCTTTTGGAAATTGTCCAAATATTAAATCTATTACCTCCTATATAATTAGTCCTTTTCCTATTAAAATTGAAGTATTTCATAGTCTCTACTCTAAAGCTGTTTTGTATGTACCTAAAGGAACAAAGCAGGCTTATGCCTCTACAAACTATTGGAGTAAGTTTACTACAATTATAGAGATGCCTGACATTTATCCCATTACAATTGAAGTTGGTGAAGGGGGATATGTTTCTTATAATGATCAAACTTGGTCTGACTCGACAAAAACATATTCAGTAGAAGAACAAACACCAGTAAACCTATTATTGTCTCCATCAGAGGGTTATTATTTGAGCGAATTAAAAATGAGTCCACTTTAAAAAGTCGGACGAAATTAAATTGTTATTAAAAATGTTGTCAACTCTCGTGAAAAAAAAGTTCAATAAAAATGCTGTAGTCTGGATTTTTTTTTGTAACTTTGCCCCTGAAACAAGGA
>Ga0065711_1037177_pt1 | contig 20104 bp, 16 predicted proteins | sample Hoacrofraction12_FD_59098 | JGI IMG/M metagenome (GOLD analysis project Ga0065711, IMG submission 59098) | Hoatzin crop microbial communities from Cojedes, Venezuela - Epithelial fraction 12 v2 (version 2) | ecosystem: Host-associated > Birds > Digestive system > Esophagus > Crop | place... | reverse complement strand
GGGGGGGGGGGGGAGCGGTGGAATTACTTTCCCCCTACCTGCCTTTCAAGGACTCCTAACGGTCCATGGCAGTATTCCTTCTCAGAGGAGGCTCCTCCTCAGAGCCCCTGAGCCAGCTCGGCTCTGCCCCCGCTTTCCTCTCCCTCCCATCTGCAAGCCATCCTTGCACATGCAGCAAAGGCCAACAATGCGCCTGTTCTCCTGGGCAAAACTCCACCCTCTACAAGTCACTTTCCCTGTTACAGCTAAATGTCAAAAGCTTTTTTTTTTTTTTTTAAGCTTGGTGGGTGTTTTCTTCCCCACCTATTTCTAAACTAAACCATAACCACCAGAATTGAGGAAGATCAGGTTTCTTTAAACGAAATGCCGGGTGCCTGCAAGACATGGTGCTCTTATAGAATGTTGCATGCAGAACAGAAAGACCACCAGAATAAAAGTTCACGAACAAGCTCTTAAAATGAAAATCCAGAAACTACTTTTGTATTACATGCATAGGAAACAAGTACAATTCTAACTACCACTGGTCATAACCAAGCAAGGCAGATGTAGGATATTATTGTACAGTGCTGGATTAATGGCTCAGTCATACAAGAATATCCTACATGTGTCTTTAAAAACTGCCAATGATGTAACTGTACAAACCCATAAAAAGGTTCTTAAGGGATTCCTGAATTAATAGAAATAACGTTACTTTTCCAATTTTTGTTTATTTAAGAGAATGTTTTACTAGCTCAGGATTAAGACTATAAATATTCAGGCTGCCTGGTCATGTCACCATTCTAAGACAACAACTATAATAAGCAGCACTTAGTTCTTTTCCTAGAGGTGTTCACCCACTATCAGATATTAGGTGCCTTAAGTAGTTACTCAATAAAACAAAAAACTCACTTGAAGCGTACCAGTAACAAATTACAGCATAAAATAACTCAAATCAGACTATGTCACGATTTGGTCTCTAAAATACTGAAAATATTATTAACAATACCTAGTGTCTAAATATCACTTCTTAACACACAGATCTCAAAGGGTTTATAAAAGCAAGAATCGTCATCACATCCAACTTACAGATACAGAGGCAATGTGAAGAGGGCACGGGCCAAGTTGACCCAGCATGTTGGTAGAGAAATCATGGTTTGAAAACAAATAGGCAAGAGAAAAATTGGGAGACTCCAATCCTTGTTGTTAGAGGGAGGATTGCAACAACACTGCAGTATTTCAGGTGCGTGCATGGTAGTGTCATTGAATCCATGCGTGGTCTATTTCCTACTTTATCATCTTTGCTACTTAAATCTTGTGGTAAAAACTCAGTTCTGGAATACAACCCTTCAGACTATCACTCCAGATCTGCAGACACTACAGGCACAGCAGCTGCAAGTTCTGCCTTACAGACTGGTACAGAGTATTGCATACCCAAAAGTGGCACCCAAACAAATGAGACCTTGACTGCATCAAGCCAGCTCTAGCCAACTAGACTAACCTGGTACGAGCTGGAAAAGATAGCAGTAGATTAACTTTGTTATGTAAGTGCTATTAACTTCATGCTTTTTGGACCACATCTGGGCCAAAGACCAAAGAGCGATAGAAACCACAGAGGAACATTGTATGTCCCTAGGCATGGAGAAAGTCAAAGACTTTGGGCTAGGGCTACGTAACTAGCAAAGCCATTGGTGTCTTAGGCCAATAATCTATTAAAGAAAGAGACAGATACCTAAGACAGTAGCCACAGAGCAAAGGGGATACCATCCACACGTGACTCATGTAACAAGCTGAGTCTGAAGTGGACTCACTACATGTAGGAATCGGGGCACTAGCTGGGACAAAACATGTCAAAGCATTGGAGCAAGGGTCCGGCTCCCCTGCATCTGCGATGTTTGTCTAAGCTTGTAGGGACCCTGCTCCATGTAAGTATGTGAAGTGAGGGAGTCAGGGAACAAGCCTTGCAGGTTAAAAAAAATCTCCAAATCCCTTCAAGCACAGCATTTTAGATCACCACCAATGGATGTGATTCTGTTCTTGCAGCCACCCCACATGGCCATAGAAAGTAGAGCTCTAGCTTATTCAGACTCTGAGTATTCCCATCTTAGTACCCGAGTGAAGTGGATTATTCCTACTTTATACAAAATACTCTTCATTTTGTGGCAGAACATGTTGAAAGAAAAAGAAGGAAAGTCGCTTCTTCATAGGGCTTTCAGTGTCTCCTATAAAACATTCGGACAGATTGACAAAGTACAGGCTACCTAAACAGACAGCTAGGTGGACTGAAAACTGGCTGAACTGATGGGCTCAGGGGGTCATGGTGAGCAACTCAAAGTCCATATGGAGACCAATCACTAGTGCTGTGCCTCAGGGTGGTCAGTACTGGGGCCAATACTGTTTAACCTCTTCATCAATGGCCTGGATGATAGAACACACTGCCCTCACTATGTAAGCTTTCAGTCGATACAGAATTGTGACGAATGGTTGATAGACACATGGTTGTGCTGCCATTCAGAGAGAACTTGAGAGGCAAAAGAAACGGGCAGAGAGGAATCACATAAAGTTCAAAGGGAAATATGAAGCTCTCCAGCACTTCAAAGAGAAATGAACCCATGCACCAGTACAGAGTAAGGACCAACCAGCTGGAAAGCAGATCTGCAGGAAAAGAGTTGGGGTGCTGGTGGACAAGTTTACCAGGAGCCAGCAATGCACCCTTTCAGAATGGCAAATGGCATCCTGGGCTGCGTTTAGCAGAGCATTGCCAGCAGGTCAAGGGAGGTGATCCTTCCCTTCAGCTCAGCACTGGTGAGGACTCATCTGGAGTTCTGAGTCCTGTTGTGGCCTTTCCAGTACAAGAGAGATATGGATTTGCAAGAGCAAGTCCAGTACAGGGCTAAGATTAAGGAAGTGGAGCACTTCTTGTATGAGCAGACGCCAAGAGCTGGAACTGTTCCTCCTGGAGAAAAGGCAGCTTGAGGCAGTGGAGGTGCATCTGGTTAGGGTGTGTAAATACCTGATGAGGTGAGAAAAGTGAGTCAGACTCTTCTCAGTAGTAGCCAGCGAAAAGGCAAGAAGCAATGGGCATGGTGAAATAAAAAAAATTCCATTTAAACATAGGCAGTTCTTTTGTCATTTTTTTTTCCTAACATGAGGATGATCAGACACTGGAAGAGGTTTCCAGAGGGGCTGTGGAGCCTCCATCCTTGGAGATATTCAAAAGTACCAAGCAATCTTATCTGGCTCTGCTTTGAACATGGAGACTGGAGTAGAAAAATCTCTGAGGTCCCTTACAACCTAAACCATTTTGTGATTTATGATATTCCTAAATCTCAAGGACTTTTCATATTGTTTTCCCACTGTTGCCTCCCAAAAGTGGCAATAAGTTATTTGTTAAATCTATGCACAACCAGCTCCCTTCACCAGCAAGCTTCACTGTGAGTTTTAAAGAAAACAGAACCTTGTTGCCTTGTTGCGTGGGGTTTTTTTTCCAGCTTCAGAATAAACTCTCTTAATAGCAAATGTTGCAACAATGTTGCTTCCTTTGTTCTCTAAAAGAAAGTAAATTACTAAAAAGCTCAAATAGCTTTCCTTTGTGGTTGAAAGTGTGTTGGGCTCAGTTGTGGAGGCTGGTTTCAGGAAGTGCCATCGAGACAATGAGGGTTAATTATCAGGTTTCTGCATGAGTTGTGATGAGAAGTGGCCTCCACTCCCTTTTCAGCAGACACCACTTCTTAGACATGCCAGTCGTATGGAATATGGCAATGTCCCAGTATTTACAATGTCAATCCAGAATTTACAAGTGAGTAATTAGCAGTGAACTTGCTATTTTGAAGGCCAGGGGCAGGGGGGGAACTAAAAGGACAGAACATTTCTCCTCTCACAGAAATAACATACAGAAGTTCCCAAGAGCTTGAAGTAACATGTAGAAGACTCAGAAAGAAAGCAGAGTAGGAAAAAATATTATTTCTGTTGGGAGAAAGTAATGCATAGCTCAGTCTCAGAGGGTGCAGGTCCCTCCTGCTGGTGTTTCTAACTAGAGCACGGCGAAGCCCGTGTTTCTCTCCTCCTCAATCTCATTTCCCATCTCCCAAGGGGACAGGAGACCAGAGCTCTTCTCCCTTTGCCCTCATTCCTATTGAATTATGGCTTCAGGAATCAGACCAGCAAGGCCTTCAGAAAAAGAGAACAAAATGCCTTGTTTCTATCTCCAATTACTTTAGCCTGCCCACCACAAGTTCATCCTAAAAGGATATGGGGTTTGTCTTATTGACTAATGCCTGCCACATAACCCAAGTCATACATGGTCTAAGCAGAGGGAAAAAAAAAATATTTTGGTAGCAACACAATTCAATGCTTTGCAGAGACACCAGCGTTAACCCCCAAGAACTATCTCACCATGAACACCAGTGTCCTCACACCAGCATAGTGTGCTTCCAGGTCCACTGATCCATGCTAATGAGAATACCTTTCCTTAAGGGCCTCAGTAAGTACATCTGGGCGCTACAACATAGACTTTTGCAACCACTTAGACGCATTTAAATCTTCTCCCTGTAGACATAATTTTATCAGGGAGATTGCTGCAAAACAGATTCATTAGCTTAAAGAGAGGTGACCAAGAAGCAGAACTCTATTTTTAACCCACTTCCAAGAATTATTTTAAAACTCATTTCATTTTACTCCTCTGTGAAATGGGTCTAAAAAAAACAGGCCAGATCCTTAGCTCAAAATAGCTCCATAGACATCAGTACTTACCCTTGATGACAATATAAAAAGCAGTGTTTTCGTAGAAAAGGAGGAATATAAGATCACAGGCAGTAACCGCAATATTTTAAGTATCTTCTGCTGGATTAAAGTTTATGGGTATGTCCATCACCTGATGCACAGTTTTGTGTGGTCATGAAGAACAGTTTATTTGGAAGAGAAATTTAATTGAAAAATGTCTTTACTTCTTGACAAGTTACGTGCCACAAGCACTATTTTGTAATGACTCATCCACTAAAATAAGAATTTACATCAGTTCAATTTGCTGAGTTAAAGGGGAGAAAAACGTAAATACTGATGCAAAGGTAACTGGGCTACCAAGAAGCAGATGGCTTTAATTACCTATTTACAAGATTGTTTATACTGGGAATTTGAACGAGACACACAGCTTAGAAACAATACTCATTGTGGGAACACACTGTACATTTTAATTAAGCCAGATTTTAAATGGGAGTAAAAAGAGATTATGGAATGTAACCTGAAGTCAAATTGACACTTCAAAATCACATGCGCCTTGCACACCAAGATTTGGTTATGCCAGATGTGTACAAAGATACACAAATACATACATGCTGAGCTTCGTCCGCATTTTTGCTCCTCTTGTTTCCTGCTGCTCCAGTCCTGCAAAGAGGCCATGGCTATGTGAGGCAGCATCACTACATGCAGAAGTCAAGTTCAATGGGTCAAGTTTGTGTCTGGAACTGAGCAGGCTTCTCTCAGAGGTGAATTTAACTCCCGGTGCTGTACTCCAGCAGCCTGAGCCTGATCCTCCTTTCCCTGAGGATGCTTTCACAGTGACAGAATTTGAAGCAGCAAAGTACCAGCAGTGCTGGGCCAGGTCAGCAGGTGCTCAGCACCTGGTCGAGGCTAACTTGGGATACAGTTATGGTGGTAACACATCAAGCTGGTCTAGTGGCTTGCTGCTGCCAATGTGGGAGGATGAGCTCCCATCTGCAGCACTACCTGCCTTTCTTTCCCACTCTCAGTTGCTGTTGCTCATCTCCCATTACTTTTGTAGGTCCTCAGACCTATCCCAGGAGCCAGCGTACGTCACTGACCTGACAGAAAACTAACTTTTCCAAAAGAATTTAAAAAATACTTTTTGCAGGATAGGAAGATCTCACAAGCCTCAGATGCAGCAGGAGGAGAGGGCAGGACCACGCACTCACTGGGAGCGGCTGTGGGGGAAAGGCCGAACCGTGGCTGCAAGCACCAAGGCCTCCCTCTAGCAGATGCAAGCAAAGCTACTGCACATGAAACCATAACCTCAGACCAATTATTACAGAACAGTTTAAACAAGTGCAAAGCCCTGTAGTAGGCCTGCCCGGTGTACTGATTAAAGTATGGGTTCCTTCAGATCTTCTGTCCTACTCATTCCTTACAGAGTGCTTTCATGGTCCAAATACAGGCACACGGTCCACAGCAAGCAAGTTTGCAGTAGCTAACTGAATGCCACAAGAGTATTGGTCTGGTGCACATTCGTTAGCATGCTAAATCCCAAGCAAAAGGTGCTCATTTAGAGCACTTCATCCTACACCACCCCTTCTACCTATTTACTAGATCAGTCTAAAATTACACTTTAAATTAAGCTGGTTAATGGATGCCAGGCGTTATCTACAACTCAGGGCAACAATAAGCACTTTTTCTACAATCAAGATCAAACAGAAGTAGCATAAACACACTAATAAATCAACTGAGAAAATTATATCTGCAAACAAAATATGCATAAGGAAGGGCTATTCAGCTTCAGTGACTCAGTACAAACAAACCCCCAGGGCAAAGAATAATTACAGTATACTCTCTACAGATAAGTAGAATAACAACACTAAGCCAAAATTCAAATGTATGGCAGAGGCTCTGAGGTGCTTCGAAATCAGGAAGAGAAGACATATAGAAACATATTGCATATGAGACATCAAGAGCAGCAGAAGCACTAATTCTTCACTTCTCCTGGAAAAACTGAAAATATACATAACTTGACAGAGAAAAAGCCTGAGCCAAGATACAGCATTACAAAGAGAAGCAGGCACCAGGAACTGCTCTGGCAGCCTCTGGTGCAGCACCACGCCCTCCACAAACGATGCCTGACATGAAATGATTGTATCAGTCCTCAGAACAGCAGCGCAGCATCAGAAAAGGGAGGTAATGGCTCTTCAGGATTTCACAAGTCTGGCCTGAAAACTTTCTTTCCTCAAACTGCTGTACATTCTCGAAAGCCATTATGTAAAAAAGAAGTCAGTTACTTCTTACTCGGCTGAGACCACAGTCAGTCTAAATTCATAGATACTGAGTTTTTTCACTCTTGCGCTTCCACATCTCTCCTCTTGGACTGCGACTGTAAAATCTTTCAGACTGAGACCATATTTGTTGCCTAAGTGTGTACATTATGAGGTTCTACTCCCAGAAGATGTTATTACAACACCACAGATAATCCTGTGTGGCAATATATTCAGTTTAGATACTATTTAGTGGTTAACAAGGCAGCAGAGCTCACCTACAAATCCTTCACAAATGAGTTTTTCAAATCCCATACATAAAAGCAAGCAAAAAGAAAATTAAAAGAGGAAAAATAAGAGTAACAAGCACTCAAAGCTTAGCGTAGTATTTTTTCTGTTGCCGGTGAAAGCCATTACAGCAACAAGGGGATCTCAATTTTTCTTTCTCCTGTATATTTTTTTAATGATCCAGCTTCCTCACATTGATATGAAGGACTGCAGAAGGTGCAGAGCCTCGAACAGAGTCCATTCTACTTTGTTAAAAAGTGTCATAATTCCATGGAAAGCCAGCAAACTGCAACAGCGCGTGCCAGCCGGGGGCCTATTTTGTACGAAAAAAAATCCTGGCCAAAAAGTTGAAAGTGGCAGAATTCCCACTGCGTTCAACAGGACCGGAAGCAGTCCTTGAGAGTTGCTTCTATTTTTCACCCGTGACAAGTTTCCAAGGTTTATCTTTGTCTTGCTACTAGATTCCAGGTACAGGTTTACTGTCTCATTTTACTTATAGACATTGGCTTTCTATTAAAAATTTAATACTTTTTTTATCACCCCTGCTGTTATGATTTTTTGGCTTACTGATTGCAGCCTTCTGGACTATGCTAATCTCTGACAAGACTGAGACACAGACCTAACTAAAACTGTCTAGTACAGCCAACAGTGTGCTTAAAATAGTTTCACATTTTGTAATCTATTTTTACTGGCTAGGGAAGGATTTAAACTTTCAATTATAAGGTTGTGCCTTACATTTTATTTTAAAATGTGTTAGAAACTTTTTAAATATCTGTTTTACTATATGTGATTTCTGATGGGAGTTAGATAACTTCAAACCAATATAAAACTAGGAGACACAAGTTAGTCTTCAGCAAGCAGAAATATCACAAAACTTCCCTTTTCCAGAAGAGTGCCTTATACTGAAAGATTGATTATCATCATGCCAATGTATAGTTATACCTGGAGGACATCCACATTTTTAATGCACAGTCACACTGCCTCTACATTCTTATTTTTTTTATTTTTCCCCACAAACCAGTTGCTCACAGTACCATATTTTGTCCAACTTATGCTGCTACAAAAAACAGAAGAACAAGAGTTTCAAAAAAAGAATGAAATTTCTCAAAAGTTTGCCCTACTTTCTGTTGGCTTTCTGTTCAGCTATGAGAACAGGCAAGAGAAGAGACCTGCAGGAAACCTTCAGGGGCCATGTAGTCAATTTTAGCCTGAAGGACAGAGCCACCAGAGGGTATGGACAGTGACAGAAATTATACCATTCAAAGTCCCTCACCCTTGTCTATAAATCCAGACTCATTCCTTCTCTTGCCATCGAGAAACTCTGTATTTGCTTTTGTCTTTTGGTTACTAAGCAGTAGTAATTTTGAATATTTTTATGGAGTTTGTCATTGAATTTTAATTTTAAAAGGTTTTCCCCCAGAGACTGTAAAAAGCCTTTCAAACTAAACACAGGATGAGACCCTGGGCAAGACCCTATGGGAGACTGCAATTCCTGAGCCTGGGACACCATATTTTACATGAGACACTATAAACAAGGTAGCAACGGGACTGGATAGATGCAAAACTTATAATGTCTCATATAACATACCAAAAAAAAAAATGGCACTTATACCCTGTGACTGTCAGATTACTGGGATGGCAGGGGTGTTTCATATTGCAGGTCTCCCAGAAGGGAATCAAGACATAAATTACAAGGTACTGAAATAAGAAATCTGGAGGTCATCTTAAGTGCTACTTGGAGGTCTGCAGCAGCAAGCAGGGGGGAGTAGGATGCTCTGAAGCCCCCAGAGAAGCAACCAGGTCTGTGCCACGCTTCCTGAAGCTGTTGGCCTCTTGCCCACAGCCCCCACCAATGCACAGGAAGCTAGTTTGCATGCTCAACCAACAACAGGACTTCTTTTCTCCATACCTCAGACCACCTAAGTCAAAAGGGCTGGGAAGCCAAACAGCTGGCCGTCACTCCCCACTTCTCTACAGTACTCATCAATGAAGTGACACAAATGAGGCTTGGTTCCCTTTGTCATGGATTTCAAGGTGGAAAATAGTGTTATACCAGGATACCTCATCAGCTTCACCCTTTGACTAAAGGGTCTTTGATTAGATTTCTTCTGGAAGCAGAGAGGTCTGTAGTAAGACAAAAGTTCGAGTTAGTCTCTCATTGTCGAAAAAGAGACCTGATAACCAGGACTTTGGTATTCTACTCTTGGCTCTGCCGTTGACTCATTTGGCAAGTCACAAAGCTCAAATTACAGTGTTTTTGATCTGTAGCTACAGACAAGGTTGGTTCTTCTGAGGCCTACATACCTTGACCTCCATTTGAGGAAGTTGTCCTTAACCAGCTTAGGTTTCAGTTCCTCCTCTAAGCTGGGCATGGTAACACCAGCCTCTATCAGAAGAGGGGCAAGAGTGACTTAATTGATTGTTTAGAAATTCTTTTGAGATGTCAGAAGAAAAGCACTACTTTAAATATTTAAAACTTCGCACAAATTCCTCCTAACCTATTAGGAGTTAGAAAGTAATTTTCTCTAGATATGCAGAATCATCTAGAAGTGATCTGTGGCTGAAGTTATGAGACATTAGCGATATCCACACGAGTAATATGCAGGCAAACAAGTCCATGATTTTCATTAGAGATTTACTAAGGTCGTATTAATTTGTAAGTATATGCTCATTAGAAAAACTCCTACTTGTCTAACATCTGACAAGTACTGCCTCTAGCGTAACACTGTAACCCAGACCTACGATCAAAGATATCAGCCTAGAGCATATTGGATCCTAATAACAAAGTTAACGATTAGAAACAATACCAGTTATTGAAACAGATGTTTAAATTACTAATTTTAATGTCCAAAAGTCACTTACATTTAATATTTATGCATCAAATCCACCTCTTTTCTGCAGATTTCTCACATCTACAAAAAAGCATGGATTCTTCGCCAGAGAAGTTAAGAAGCTTTTTGCTATATCTGGACTGTGTGGAGCTGATTGTATTTTGACATCATTTTAGAATGAAAGTTGTCTTTCATAAAATTTTTTTTCTGGGAAGAGAAAATATGCACTGCACGTGTTTTCACAAAAATTATTTTTCAGGGCTTTGGTGGATTGTTTGTTTGTTTAATTTTAGAGACATGGGATTGTCTACTCTTGTGTTTTCCACTTTCTTTTTTGTATGTGAAAGACAGAACAAAGTCCCAAAGAAAACTTTTTTCAAACACTTTTGCATAAACGTGCAGAGCACTTTTTTATTAAATGAAAGTGAAAATAATTTGATGGTTTCTCAAAAATTGTCAGCAATATTCATTCTCTTATTGGCAAGTTCCAGCAGTATCCCAGTGGCTGCTGGGCTGGAGATCAGTAAGCGGGGCAGCTATAGACTAAGATTCCTGCAGTAAGCATTCAGAAATAGCTAGCAGTTTCCATTTCTATTAGTAAGCTTGCTCGATTCTAGAAGAGTAAGCTACTTATAGGACACAGGTCAACTCCTAAAATACAGCCAATTCCTCTCCCCATTAGAAGCAAATGAAAAGCTGATGTTAACATTCGCATGCTTTGAAAAATGTAAAACATTGCATACAACTAATGCCAAGTATAAGCTTAACAATATTTGTTACCTAAAAAGGGAAGAGTAACTTTTATTTTTCCTGTGTTTCTTTGTTAATCTTCCGACATTGTTTCAAGTTAACATACTGCTTTTTAAAAAGGATAGATTGTAGGTAAGGAAAACATAAACCCTTTATTTCACCCTCAAAATAAAAGTATCCTATGCAGGAGAACTTTCTTCATAGTAGACTCGTAACAGGGATACACTGGGCATAGGTTTTAGAAGCATGCATCAAAAGATCCATTTATTTTACTACCTCTAAAAATCTGATGTTCCCAGACTAATGCACTCATAATCATCCTCCCTAGAAAATTAGAACCTGTTAGTTTTATCAGAAAACTGAAGCTGGAATTGCGGCTTCCAGGCTGTTCCTCTTTTCCAGTTCTGATAAATATGGCAATCTTGTTTTATAAAACTAAGAGGCATCTCTGTTGCTTAGAGCAACTTAAAAAAAAAAATTCTCCCCCCCAAAAACCCAGTACTCATTGGTTTTAATAAACGCAAAACTAAGTTTCTAAAATATATACTTTGAAACCACATAATAGCGAACACTGTCAGAAGTGACTGGCAATTGAGGCGCACTGGCTTCAAGGTGTCTAAGTGGAGACACTTCCAAGAACGTGACTTTAAGAGCATGAATGTGTTTAATCATCGGTCCCCACTGAAAATCTCAGCCCAGGCTTCTGTTCAGAGCAACCAGCATCAGTCTTTGTGCAATAGTAGCTGTGCGCTGGTTTCTGCCTGAGAAAAGATCCCTTTAGTCTCCTTTGCAGGCAAGGACTCCACCACTTCCCAGCTGTTGGAACACACCTTCAGTTACTTCTATCCATAATTAAGGCTGACATATCTTATGTGGGCCATTCACCTTTTATACAACATGAACAGCCTGCTAAAAATGGCTGAAAGGTTCACAGGAAGGAAGCAGTTAAATGATAAAAATGTGAAATGTTATGCAGCAAGCTGTGTACAATTAACTAGAATTCAAATATACACCTTGTTCCAATCCAAACCATTTATCAGATAAAAATAGTCTGCTAGAAGAATGTCATGATTAATGAGGTGAGACTCCAGCTAATTACTGTTTCCTCCAGAAGTAATTAGGTTGGCATTGCTAATCAAGATGAATGAACACTCTGACCTGCTTTTTTGAATGTAAAACTATGAGCTGCAGCAGCAATAACATCATTTAGTTCAGGCAATGTAGTCTTTATTAGGCTTGTAGTTTGATTAAATTCTTTTGTTACACCAGGCTTTCCACACATGAACAGATGAATGCTGTGATGTTCAAAGAGTTTGTCACCCTTAATTAAAGGCTGAAAAGGCTTGTTCAATTCACAGGGCACTACACAGGACAGCTCTAAATTGATAGCTTTTAAGTGGGGGATAACTGAGGGAGTCAGAGGGTTTGCCTATCTGCAAAAGGATCCCCCCCTCCTTCCACAGTTTTCCGTCATAGTAGCTGGAAAATTAATATCAGATTTTTTTATTGATTCCATTAGGCAACACTCATTTCATCATAGCACCTTTTCACACACGACTATACAACTTTACTTGTATAGAGCGAGTCCATTATAAATCGAGAGAAAGCAAGCTCTAAGAAGTGCGTTTAAAACATAAGCTAATTTATCGCGCTGTTTCTGACTGTGACCCTTTTGCACAGCCAAGGAGCCCCAGAGCAGCCTCGTCCCCCACCATTTCAGCAGTTCACATCGCGATCACGTATGTTATTTCATACTGGGGGGGAGGTGGGGGAACTGACAGTGAAGCGTCTGAATGATGTGGAGACACAACATGCTATAATGGAGTTAACACGTAGTAATTTGCTTTTTCACCTCTTCCTACTACACAAATCACTTCCTTATTCCGAGGATTTATTTTAGGTAAATGCCAGGTCCAAATTTTCACCTGAGACTTTTGATTTAAAGCACAAATTAGACTGGATAACAGAGCATCCCTCGTCCCATGATAGCTTTTTTTTATCTGCTCTCTGCTTAACGAAAAGCACAGCAGCTGAGAAGGTGGTGCCTCGGGGAGGAGAGCGGGCAGTGGGCAGAGAAGGGCTGTCCCCCTGCACGTCCGCAGGTTGGGCTCCAGCCAGGCGGTCAGGCCACCATGCACCCATTCAGCCCAGTACAACACAGCTGGCTGTCCTAACTGGGACGTACAGCAGGTCAGACCCTGTTCTTCCCCACGAGAGGGGACACCCTCCGACACTGCCATGACCCACTCGCTTACTGCGCCTCACTCCTCCATTGCAACATTTGGTAGGCACACGGCAGCCCCCAGGAGCCACCCCACAGGGGACAGACAGACACCAACACCCTGAGAGAGCTCAGGCTCATGGACCTTACCACAACATGCTGGCACAGGGCTGCACAGTGCCTTCATCCTCTCCAGCTCTCTGATAATTCGTGATTGAACAAAAATCCTTACCTAGAGGACAGGAATAGCATCTCTTTCCTTCCTCTACCATCTGTTTGATATTTCCGCTTGCGAGATTGCAAAAATCCTATTTTTAACCTCTTCTGCCTAATGATACCACAACACCAGCCGCTGATTGACATGCACCTACCTCCCGCTGATACTCCTCTCCATCACCTCACCAGTCCAGGCTGGCCTCGCACACCACCATCTCAGAAAGGAGAACAACAACCAGATCCTCACACACACCACCACCACCCCAAGCAGCCACACACAGGCTTTTCACAGGGAAGCACCAGGTGGGAGCCATGAGAGAGCTGATTCAGGGGGCGGTGCCCGGGAGGCCACACTGCAACCTTCATGAAACCTCTCCTTCCTGGCTGCTCCCTGACATGGCCTCTAACTGCCCTCACCTGTGTCACCACATGCCCACGCCCTCAGCCTGAACACCTACAGCCCCCTGCCCAGCTGCCGGCGTGTCAGGCTGAGCCCCGCTAACAGGTCTCTGTGGTGGTGGGCCACTTAGTTTCTAATTCATGTGTTGCTGCTTCTTTTTTTTGTTCTCTTTTCTGGGAAGTGAGGGGTGTTTTTTTTAGAGCCAAGGCTTCCTTGGAGTTGGAGCCAAGATGGCGGCACTGCCATCCAACAGCTTTGACTCATTTTTGTTTTGTTTACTGAATCAGCTTGCTGGTTACAGATTCCCGCGATGACGAATTCGTGAGGAAAGGAGCCATGCTCGTCATTCCCAACCGCTCCGCTTCTCATCCCTGCAGCCACCTCTTCACAGCTGGGGGCAGGGTGCTGCAGCTACGCGCAGGCTCACCTGCTGCCTTGGTACTAACCGCCGGGCACGAAACTCACCTCACCTCACCTGTGTCAGGGTAAGCCTGCCCCGCCTCCCTTTTAGCACTTGGACAAGAAAGTGTAAGAAGTTATTAAAAAAATGTAAAGCCACTAAAAGACAGATGTCTCACATGAGTGCACACCTAATGTCTCAGGCAGGCACGCTGGTCTCACTAACGCAGAGCTCCATTTTCCTCACAGCCTGGGCAGCGGCGTCAAACGAGAGACTTGAGCTACACTACCCTGATCTGTGCTGACCTGACTGAGCATGCCAAGTATCTCTTCACTAACGTAGTTGTTTCGTGCATCCCTGGGTTGTCAATGGCTCCCTTAGCTGTGTAGCTCTTAAAAGCGAAGCGTGTCTTTTCTGAGCTGCTACATGCTACTGAAGCAACTCAAGTGATTTATTTGTGCAAGGTTTATTGATACACCTAAGTTGTAGGTGCTCATTCACTTTTATTGACACATACCCTTATCTCCTGTTATGAGGACATTGCTTAACTGAGCCAAATTAAAACAGGGTACCCTATAGGAGCAAGCGATTTCTAAAATCCCTTTCTCTGGTCACAGCTGTGCCGCAAAGGTGGTTCCCTTTCTCTCCATGCATTATTTCCATGCATTCCTGTTGGCTGAGTGTTCTGCAAAGTTGTCCAAACGATCCTACTCCGCAGAGCACAGGCAGCAGCTCTGGTGCCTCTTGAACATATTCGTTTCCATCTCTCAGCCTGCTGCTACTAACAGTGTAGGCATTGCGTCAGTGTTGTTCCTTGGACTCCTTCAGACACAACACTCTAGATCCTGCCCTGAGGAACAGTCTACTACATGGGGACTTCTGGATTTTTTTTGCTTTTCCCTTCATTGCACATGGTCTGTGGCCATTCCCATAGTGAGCTGCGATGTCTTGTCAAAGGTCTGCCAGAAAACAGACCTGTTTAGACAGGGGGTGTTGCAGATGAACTCTCATTTTCTTTAGGGTGTAATCTGATTGATTGCTCTTTTTTAAAACAAAGTAATTTTTATATTAATAGAACTACAAACATGTTTGCTGCCAAAGACTGACTTCTACCTTAGCAGTGTAAGCAAAATTATTCTTAGTTTCCCTTTTTTTTCCTGATAATAGGACCCATGGGTAGCTTAAGAAATACCGAGAGAATTAACATATTTGGATGGGTAAGTGAAAAACGCAAGTGAAAGAATGCAAGAGAAGTAAGAAGCAATAATAAGCCCATGAGGTCACTGATCATGTCCAGACCACATCGGGATGCAGGGAACTTGCAGTCATTCGCACGGCAGCTATCACCCCCTGTGGAGAAAGGAAGGTGGAGTCCAGATCTCATCAGTGAGGTCATCTCCTTTATAATCCTACACTCTGCGAACTTCTGGAGCACAGCCATCGTGGTTTTAGCAGGAACTGAGCTCAGCCCTGCCAGCCGAGGGGCGCGGAGTGTCAGGAATTTCCAGACCACTCATCGATCCAGCCCACCCCCCAGCTGACGTGGTTTGTAAGTCCCTGGGCCCTCCCTGCTTAAAGAGCAATCTAGATCCACCTACTCTCTGCACATTTTGTGCTATTGATGCATCGCAGGGCTGAACTTGGCCAGCCTGGGCACCTGACCCACAAACACCAGTGCATGCACTGGTAGCGCCTGGTTGGCATGGGTTAGGTGTCTCCAGGTGACTAAACCATAGGGCAAGCAAACCGGACACACTTCTCAGACCCAAAATACATTAACGTGAAATGGAGAAACCCTTGTGCGTTGCTCTGGGAGGTCCCCAGCTCACTGCCCTACTACTAAAGTAGCAGGTATTATGCTTGTTGTGCATCACGCGTTGCATGCAGTCTGGTTTGGACAGCAGAGATCAGAGGGTGCTATTTTTCCTGCCTGCTCTGCGTAAGCAGCTGGAAGAGTTCGTCCCCATCCACTGACAAGGGAGACTAGCTTTTTGATACAGGCACCAGAGCTGGGTCTACAAAGGTGGACAGAAGGAATACTGTCCTCTTCCCACGCAGTTTTTTCGTTTGTTTTTTTGGGTTTTTTTTTCTCACCAGCAGTTCTCCAGCCACATTCTAGCACTTGTCAGATTTGTGAAAAGCACAACCCGGATCTCCTCAAAACTGTCCTTGCGCTTTTCAGAGCCCCCTGCACATTGTGCTGTTGCAGCTATGGGTGAGAGAGCGTGGGCACACAACCAGGCTCGTCTGCTGTGTGTTTCCTTTGGCTATTATTTTTTTTAACAAATCTAATTCAGGTTTTGCAATTCTCCATGTGGGTTTTTCTTTCTGAAAGAATAAAATGGAAAAGTCACTGATGATTTGTTCTTTCACTATATTTCAGTGCCAATGCATCATTTAGCGCTGCAGCAGCCATCAATACCCACTCAGCCACTAACGTGCAGCTTTTCCCTGTCATTCACTGTGTTATTTAGAAAGTGATAAAAATCCCAGCTTAGAGCAGTATATTCGCTTTTGTAGTCCCCTACTTCCAGCAACCTTTTAAAGACTGAACAAAATTAGCAAGAAATTACTTTATGAATACCAAGCCCTTTTGTTACAGTGTTCTGAGAGTTTACAATACTGTCAGATTTCAATTAAATTTAAGAAAAATTAAGCTGCTCTGTGTGGCTGCTTGCTTAGACAGTGAGGTAATTATATACAATAAGGAGATCTGTTTAACAATTGCTCCTAGTCATGGCAACATTGCGCCGTTATTGTGCTTAACATGAAGACAGACTGGTATATTGTTTTTGGAATGTGGGAAACCAGCAATAATGGAGGCACATCGTGAGCTTAACGCATAGAGTAGGATTTTTAACATCACCAGCTGCAGTGAATTAATTGTTATGGCTTTTTTGTTCTTTCAGGGAGTCTGCTTTTGCACATATGTTAAAAAAGAGTAAGATTCCCAGTAACTTGTACACTGTGCATTCAGTAGTAGGTATGCAGCAAAAGTACCATTAAGTCTAAAGTTCTGTGGATCAAAACAAACACAACTCTATGGGTGCTGCTTTTTTCCTTTTTATTAAAAGAAAAGGAGGCCACAGCACAAAATAGTCATTGCCATGTCTGTCTGTCCCAACCAGATGGGATGGCAGGTAGTGACAGCAAACGTCCTGGAAGACACCTCTTCATCACAGAGTCCAGGCCCAGCAGTGCCCCAGTGCCATCCTCTCAGCCACCGTGCCGTGGGGTACCATAACTAGAGCGCACGTTACTGTGATTTCGTGATTGGGAAGGCTGATGGGTATGCAGAGTTCAGACACGACCTTTCCCATGTGGGCACAACGATTTTTGCTCCCTCTGCCCAAGCAGCCCTGAGGGCAGACACGCTGTCTGCCTGCAAGCGTAGCCCTCCCCTGAGCAGAGGGGGCTGTGGAGCGTTTTACCTTGGAGGATGGAAAGAGTTATTTTACAAACAGTGCAGTATTTTTCCTGTGTTGGTAAAGTGTCTTGTTCAGGGTTAGAAGAAAGCAGCTCTATTCTGGGACTCTTCCTCACAGTACCATGGCATTTTGAACTCAGAGAAGCAGCTGGAGAAGAAAATATCAAAGTTCAGTTCTGTTTAAGACTGAGTTTTGAATCTTGGCTAAGCTTAGCTAGCCGATCAAGAAATGTAAGTCAGCTTGCTGATTCGTGCCATGAAAAGGAAACAGCTCAGTCCTGAGCAAATACAAAACAAACGGCCATGCTTTTTTGAAGGGAACAATACAGAAGTCTGTGAAAGAGTCTTCTTGCTAGAGCAGGAGGAGAGCTGGGAGTGAGGAACCAGCAGGGAGACACACACAAGAACTCACTTGGTACTGAGGGGTTTTAAGAAACATTTGTGAATCATTTGAAAACTAAGAGTGAAACCAGAGTGGAAACTTCTTGCAGGGCAGTGGTAGCCAAGCTGAGCTCCCAAACATCTCCAGCGCAGCTCCCACGCTGGGGCTGTGACACAAGCCAGCAGCACAACTATTTGGCACAGGCAGCGTCTCGGAAATCCAAAGGTCCATCTGTGGGAGAAAGTTATTGGGTGAGTAGGTGATAAGGTAGCCAGGAAAAGCACATAAACACCAAGAAAAGCAAAGAACTGCGCTTGGGCATGGAGTCGCTAATTATCGCTCAGGAAAGAGCTTGGCGTCACTGCGGATAGTGCCATAGGAACGTCGAGCCTGTGCTTCACGATGATGGAAAAGGCAAAGAGGACGCTGGGAACTGTCAGGGAAGGAAGAGTGAAGAGAACAGGAGAACTGCACACTGTGACCACCTCTGCTTCAAGTCCCTGTTGTTCCTCTCAGAAACGACACAAAGGACGGCAACAGCCACAATCACAGTTACAGAGCAGCATCTGTGCAGGGAGCGGAGAGCTACCCTGGGGCTCCCCAGCCTGGAGAAGAGAAATTTGATCTTCAGAGTGCTGGTGGCTGCAGCAAAGAGAAAGAGGGGAAGATTTGTGGCTGCTTCTCAGCATCTAAGACCTAAGGACATGAAATGAATGATCTTGCAACAGAACTAGAATGAGTGGAGGAAGCACTTTTCCATGTGGCACATAATTAAGCTCAACTACAGATAATTCTGGAAGCCAAAAGTATAACTTGGTTTAAAACGTAATTTGACAAATTCAGGGAGGAAAATCTATCAAGGGCTGTTGAACACAAAGCCACAAATCTCCAGCTCAGAAAGTCCCTGGGTGACAGGGGAGGGGACAGTTTCACACCGTGTTAGCCCCCTTCTTGCACTCCTCCTTTAAACTTCCACAGGAGGCAGAAAGCGTTGCCTGGTCTGACACCAAGTTGCTATCCCAGTGTTCCTAAACCAACCTGCCCAGGCTGCCATGACTAGACTGTCCTAAGACCCAGCTGTACGGCACTCTGTACCCTGTGGGACCTGTCGGAGAAAACTTGGTATCTCCTATTTGCAGCCCACTCCCAGAACTACCTCTCCTCATTGCTCTTTAGGGTATGCTGTGTGTCTTTTCTATCTCAGCTACAGAAAGATTTTGGTAAGTATTTAATGAGGAAGGTTGCTCACACTGTTACAGGGCATAGCAAACAAGAAATTACTGTGAGAAAAAGAGGCGCTTTGCAATAAAAACAAATTAAAATCCCTGTTGAAAACTCTGACTCATGGTCTGAAGTGACACAAGGGAAAACACAGGAAAACTCATGTCTGTCAAGCCCATGAAAGTAGTTACATGAAGTTCAGGAATAAAGGCTACTGGGAACATGTCTGTCAGAACAAAGGAATTGGGGAGACCGATTGAACAACTCTGAGTTGAACTTCTTAGGACCCAAATTCAAAGAAAAGGCAACAGAGCAGAGCTGATGGTTATGCAGAATGAATACACTCAAGAAAATTCCAGTGGTTTTATATGTCTTCAGAAACAAAACATCGTTGCTCTGATCTTGCCCAAATCAAGTGTTCCATTTCAGTGTGCTAGGCTGATCTGTAACATGTCAGTCTGAGACAGAGCAGGGTATTCACTACTTACCTTCTTCAAGAGGAGTGTGGCCAGCAGGTCGAGGAAGGTTCTCCTTCCCCTCTACACTGCCCTAGTGCAGCCCCATCTGGAGTACTCTGTCCAGTTCTGGGCTCTCCAGTTCAAGAAAGATGAGGAGCTACTGGAGAGAGTCCAGCGGAGGGCTACGAGGATTGTGAGGGGACTGGAGCATCTCTCCTTGGAGGAAAGGCTGAGGGAGCTGGGCTTGTTCAGCCTGAAGAAGAGAAGGCTGCAGGGGGACCTTAGAAATGCCTATAAATATCTGAAGGGTGGGTGTCAGGAGGATGGGGCCAGACTCTTTTCAGTGGTGCCCAGTGACAGGACAAGGGGCAACGGGCACAAACTGAAGCAGAGGAAGTTCCATCTGAAAATGAGGAAGAACTTCTTCCCTCTGAGGGTGACGGAGCCCTGGAACAGGCTGCCCAGGGAGGTTGTGGAGTCTCCTTCTCTGGAGATATACAAGACCCGCCTGGACAAGGTCCTGTGCAGCCTGCTGTAGGTGACCCTGCTTTGGCAGG
>Ga0065711_1037176_pt1 | contig 20104 bp, 8 predicted proteins | sample Hoacrofraction12_FD_59098 | JGI IMG/M metagenome (GOLD analysis project Ga0065711, IMG submission 59098) | Hoatzin crop microbial communities from Cojedes, Venezuela - Epithelial fraction 12 v2 (version 2) | ecosystem: Host-associated > Birds > Digestive system > Esophagus > Crop | place... | reverse complement strand
GGGGGGGGGAGAGGTGTGAAAGACTGCAAGGTGCGTAAGGGTTGACGATTAAAAATTCAAGAAATGCAGAAGTTGTGCACCCCTGCCCAGCAGTGCCCCAGACGATTGTATTGCTCAACCACAAGGCACGAGGCTAAGCGGGCTGCATGCGAGAAGACGGGTGGGGGCTGTGCACGGGCTGAAGGGGCCTTGGGGGCCCTCGGTGCCCACCCGCCCCGGCTGCCCACCCCTAGGGCTGGGGACCTGCTCGCAGCCCGCAGGGGTAGGGCATCGAGCCCCGGTGCTGGCTGTGGCTGCCGGGAGACCCATCGGCGGCCAGTGGGGAGCCCCGTCCCTCTGCAGCCGGCGTCCTCGGTGGGGATCTGAGGTGACGCTGTGCATGGCTGGGTGGGAGGTGCACCCTGCTACCCATGTCCGGAGAGCCCCAAGGAAAGCAGGGCCAAAGCCACTGCCAGCCGTTGCACCTTTTCTTTAACCTCATTTTTAAACTACAATGTGGCACCAACATTGGATTTTACTTCTAATTTCCAGAGATGAATTTTGAAAGAGAATAAATGTTCCGTTCTGGCACTGCAAATTTCACTCACTGAAAATGTAGCACCCTGTTGAACTAGTTACGTATCGGGGATTTTTTTTTTTTGACATTTCTTAAGTTTTAAACCTCAGTTCTCCAGAAATTCTATGCCGGGCACAGGAAACCCTGGCTACGCTCTATGAAGCTCTGCATCACGCCATTAAACACAGGGTTTGCAGCTCTGCAGTATGGCAGGCAGGCAGATAATTGTAAGGCCAAGTCAAATTTCCCTACAGAAAGACAAATTATAATGGTGCACAGTTTTGATCTTCTAAAACATTTTTTTCCCCTTAACAGTGGGCAGCTATCCTTCTAGGACTAATAACTCACAAAGCTCGAAACGCTGAACTTTTGCCACTGGTGAGCTATTTGTGAAGGACAGACTCACATTCTTTTTGGTCGATTCCAAACTGAAAAAAACCCCAAAACTGGCTACAGAGAGTTTATTCCAAGGCCAGGTTTGTGTTCAGGCAGAGAGGTGAAGAAAATGCAGGCAGTTAGGAGCAGGGGGTGTTATAAAGAAAGGTGAGCCAGCAAGGGCTCAACTGTGTTGCCACCGCTCCGGCGGACAGCAGCTGCGATCCCCTGCTCTACAACTTCCTCTACCAGTCCAGACTGCCCCTAAATTTGGTTTTTTTTTTTTAATTTTATGCTCATTGGGCAGTTTTTAATCTAGCTACTTCATATTTAAATTGAACTAGTTCATTTTTAGCTCTAGCAAGTACAACACACAAAAGTCCAGCATTAAGCATCATCATCCTGGAAAAACAAATACAGATTTAAAACACAAGAGAGCTTAAAAATAATAATAATATTTACTGCAGCCCATCAACTGCAATTACATATTTTTGACGTTAATAAGCTACAACCACAGCAACTGTAACACACTAATTCCTTACAAGTCAATGAAAGAACCAAGTTGTAAGAAATGTTAACCTGGTAATGGGAGGCTGAAAACTGCGCTATGCTGAGGATTCAGTGATGGATAATGGTTTTGTTTCTACTCTAAACTACATTTTAAAGGCTACACGATTCAAGTCAATAAAATTTATACTTCATCTATGAAATTCTACCATCTTAATTGTGCAAAATGGATTTTTTCTTCAAATAATGTGTACATAGTGTGAAGTGTTTACACTTAATAACCAGAATATTATTTAATCATTTTATAGAACCTGTACACAATTATAAACAATTTCTTGTGAAATATTTACTTTGATTTTTATTCTGTCCACCTGTGAAACATCTCAGTTTTGTTCATTAAAGATAAGCTAAAATATAATTAGCAATGCTGCAAAGCAGTATTTTTTTCGTCAGGTATTTTGGAACTGGGCAATTATCAAACACAGCACAGTTCAGTTTTAAATGATAAAAAATCTTTACAAGATAATCAGCAATTCCCATGCTTGTAGGATTCTTCACATTCACAGAAACTTCAAGATTTATTTCATTTTATGAGAGTAAACAGAAAACAAATAAAAATACATCTTCAGGAAGACCACTAACATTTAGTCAAGACATTATTTGTAAAGCAGAGTGGACAAAATATGCACACTGTGTTAATATAACAATGTTCAGTTTAGTTTGTCATGGAACGTATCTGTGATACGAACCTACACTTTTTTTTAATCTAAGGAGTCATTACCATCCTGACAGATAAAACAAAGCAAAAAAAAAGAAAAACACAAAGAAACCAGATGTTAAATCCTTCACTGCTGCAAGCAGATTTAGTCTAATAAAATGAGCAAAGCTACATTTGTTCACCAAAGTAAAAATTTAGGCCAAAAATATACTTTTAAAATGATAGATTGCACTGTGTAAACCTGATAGTCAGAATTCTACAATTAAAAAGTATGGAGATGGGGAAGAATTCATTAAGATTGAAAAAACCCCAACAAACCCAGTTCTAAATCACACGTGAGTACACCATGGGAAAAAGGTCACTGACCCTAATTTTAATAGAAAAAATATTTTAGAAAGCTTGAATCTCATGCTCAGATAAGGTCTGCTGGAGATTTCTTCGCTTCTCCCTGTATGAAATTCATGCCCATGGAAAACAGTATCAAGTTACCAAGAGTTTATTTACTGATTAAAACAGCTTGTTTTTATGAGATGTTACTGCCTAGTATGTGACATATTATTGCAAAATAATGGTGGGATTCAAAAGATGACTATGTCCATATTAGAAATAAACTTCACTTTGGGAAAATAAAAACATGCATAGTAAAAAGAAAAAAAGCTTCTGCAAGAAACGAATAGTTTTGGTTTTTTTTCCCTAAATGAAATGACAATTAGGTTTCCAGTTTCTGTACTTTCTCACTCCTAAGAAAATCCAGCCAGTGTTTATTTAAATAGCTATAATTGACCATTCTCTGGAAATATTAAGTCACAGTTATATCACACTATTTCTGTTTCTGCGCAAAAGGTTCAGGGCTTTTATACCAGAAATGGAACACAACACTACCTTCGGGGATTTTAATAAATGTAGGGAACACTGCTAGCAAAAGAGTTGCTGTCCAAATAGACTGACATACACAGGCCAATGTAGCCTCTAATGACAGAGTAAGATAATGACAGGCCCCACTCAAAATCAGCAGGAAGAGGAAGATCAATCTTGGCAGAGTGAAGGAAAAATGCTGGCTTTCTTCATGTTAGCTCATCTCATACATATCTATCTTCAGCTGCTGCCCAGTACTGTGGTGCTCTGCATTAACTACACAGTGGATCAATAACAATTACACCTTCTCAAAAACATGACACATAGCAGGATTGGGTTGACATTTCACTTAGGCCAACATTGATCTCAGTGCATCTGATTCCAGTCCTAAATTCAAGTCAGGCCTGGGTCTAGCTGGAATAAACACACAGTTAAAAACAAAAAAGGAAACCAGCTGCTTGTGCCTTGGCTCAGAAGTAAACAGCACATCCATCTGTGCATCCCCCATCTCCAATCCACTATTCTTCCTGTTGCTACTAGTGATTCTAAAGTTGATCAAAGACTATTTTTTATATGAATTACTCACCGTGACATCAATGTTGATAATATCTCCATCCTGAAGAGGTCGACTGAAACATAAACAGAAAAAAAAAAAGTAACGGTGACAGACAGTTCCCAACAAAGGGAATATAAGAATAAACACCTAATGACACATACATAAAAATCAGGGGGTAGATATTTTGCGATGGAGGAAGGCAGAGGCAAACAGAATAACCATTTTTAATGTTCAGCTCTCACTACTTAGAGAACAAGTGTAGCTGAATATAAAATAATGAGAAACAACTACCAGAAAAACCATTATATTTATTCTTTTTCTCTCCGTAGGGTTCATATTTTACTTTGTGAGTAGCTGAATGTATTGCAAATAAAAAAAAACAACCCACCACATAAATTCAAATATATTTATTCTTTATCCTATACTTATTTTGCTGGAGGGAAAAAATAATCAGACTGTATTTTTTTTTCTCCGCACACTAAACTCTAAAGGCATTATGGTATTTTTTTAAAGTGTCTGAACAAACAGGATACTATTTTTTTTTCCATTTCACATACATTTCTATACCATCTATTATCACCGTGTGGTAACATGATATGCATCTGCAATACATTTACATACAACATTTAGTTAAGCTGAAGTATGTTCAATATTAAACACAATTTTATTAATTTCAGTTTAACATTTTCATTCCTGCTGGTAAAATGTGTATTACTGGGGAAATACCTGTCAGGAATACCATGACATACCACGTTGTTTACAGAAGTACAAACAGATTTTGGAAAACCTCCATAGCCCAGAGGTGACGGATAGGCATTCTGTCTGATTATTTCATGATGAACAATGGAATCTATTTCTTCAGTTGTCATGCCAACCTAAAATATCAAACATAACATCCTGTTAAAAAAGCAAAGATAGTTTCTCATATTTACTGAATACGATTGCAGCCAAGCATTTCAATGAAATCTTGGACGTTTCAAATACACTGCTTTGATAACAAAACACTAAACTGTCTGACATACTTTATAGATATATTGAACCCTTTTTTTAAAGAGAAAAAGGTTTTAAATAAAGCATGCAGTAGAAATGAACACTCAAAGGTTCCTAGAAAACCTAAAGTACTGCCTACTTCCTTTCTGTTCTATTTTCCACACTTGCTTTCTCAAAGACACCGATCTTCCATGGCATCTTGTTTCAGTAGCTGCTACAGAAATGTCTGGCTTCAATGCTTTCAGTCCTTTAAAACACAACATTACTTTCCCTTTTTGTTTGTAAAAGAAAGGATCCAAATTCTTGTAACTGCCCAGTACATTTATCATAATGTACTTGTGCATTTTATGAACTAGTTTTCCAACCATTCTTTCATTTTATAAAACATTTAAATATTTGGCTTCGTATCTTGAGGATATTTTACTTAAAGTTGCCATAGCCTGGATGATCACAGTGAATCTACAAATGCTTATCCATCATTTTTAGAAATCTTCATTTTAATGCTTGATGTTTTGTAGATTTATCTTTTTCTCATGATTTTACATATTAAAAAGAAAAAACCTCTCATAAATCATTCAGCCGTTTTCTGAGTATCCATGGAGTGGGAAATGCACATGCTTAAAATAACATTCTTCTCGCTTTTCATTTGGATCAACTCTGTCTCTGGAATGGTTAGAGCTGAAATCTGAAATTTGGTAGGGAAACCTCCCTCATTGACAAGAAGTGCCTTTGAGGGTTCCTCTGCAAATTGATTTTGATTTGAATGAGTTTTGAGCCTTTGAAAATCATACTTCGTACACATACACTACAGTGGCTGTGATTTTGGAGGACTTTTTAGCAACACGTGGAATATAGGTAGGCTGTAGCGCAGGAGGCATATTTCTCCATATATTGAAATATTCAGTGATCACGCAGTGAATACAGCGGAGCGCACTTGTGTACTGTGCTGAGGATAAAACCAGGTCTATTTGCTCAGCTTGCATCTTGTTCAGCACGAAAACATGGCTGGGCAGATGAGGAGCAATGAACCCACTCAAGACCAGGATTTGGGGTTACTGCACAACCCTCCTGCTTTGCAGCAGCCGTTGCAGCCTCTGAGCTGGGATGGCAGCCACAGCCCCAGCGCGCTGTCTGTGTTGGAGACTGCAGCAATCGGTTCTGGATAAATACAGGTTTGTTGTTCCTGCCTTTGCTCACCCATCCTTCATCTTCAGCCTATAGACAAACTGAACCGCTATGTACCAGATCGGGTGCCGTCTGCTGCTGCCCTGCTCACGGAATTCGACGTGGCTTTTGGATACTCAGCAGACAGATCTGTGCCCTCTGCATGGCAAGCTTACACACTGAAAAGTTCTGCTTTTAGCAGCATCTGCTTTACTTTTAAAAGAACTTTTGCTAGCTGGGCAATGGTGGGGAGGCACCTATTGCGTACCTCATCCCTTACTTGGGATGGGGTAATCTGATGGTATCTAATAAAATACTTCAGTCTCATAGAAATTGCTGCTTTATTCCCAAATCTTTAACTCAAAACCATGAAATGCTATTATATATAAAACCATATTGTATTTTTAAGTCCCACAGGCGGTAAAAGGTAATATCAAAACCACACTCTGCCCAAACTTTGCCTCTCTGCATCCATGCATTATAATGCACCTTTTTTACACTGGGGGATGTTACTGCCATTAGCTAAAGCACAGGCAAGCGCTGGTTTGCAGGGCTGCATGCAGAGCGCATTCAGCAAGACAAGAGGAACAGGTGGAGGGATGGGGCTCTTCAGATAAAATAGGAATGCAGAGTTTACCTTATGTGAATAGCCTAAAAGAGCTCGGTTTGTTTAGTCTGGCACACTGAAAGCTGTAATAGCTTTATTACTGTGTGAAGGGGACAGACTCAAGGAAAGGAAGGAAGCTGTTTAAATTAAAAGAGTGGTGTTGGCACAGGAACAAACGGTATAAACTGGCCACGCACAGCGTCAGGCTGGAAAGCAGAAGATGCTCCCTGTCGATGAGGGAGTGTTTTGGAGCATCCTCCCAGTCAGAGGAGTCTTGGCTGAACACTTACTGGTGCAAGAGGGAGCTCATCCCTTGTCTGTGGCTGAACTGGGCAGCGGTCCCGGCACTGCAACTCCAAGTGCCACCACCCTCCCAGTCTCACAGCTCCCAGTCACGTAATTCGTACCTTATACACTCTTCTCCAAAATGTTCATTACACACATGTAGCATTTCTCTATTATGTATGACTTGGCACATACTATGAACGGCATCACAAGGTACGCTGTGATGCGTATGTATGCATTTTGCACGATAACAACCAAAGATTATTAGTGAAAAACTACTCTAATTCATAACCCACGTTGCACCCTGATCATTCAGAAATGTGTATATGCCCTTAACTTTACACGAATAAGTTTTAGTGTACTGGGAACTAATTGCATGTAAAGAAATTGAGCATGCACAAGCATACATAAGAGTAAAGCTTCAGGCAGTTTTGTCATGGGCCGCCCCAGCACTGGAATGAAACCTCTAGGAAAGTGTGATGATAGCCGAGAGAAAAATGCACGGTAAACTGATTAATTTTTTCCCCTTTTAAGTCAATGGCATTGACCTACAGTCCCCATCTATCTCTGCATCTCATAGCTACTCAACCCATTTTACCCCATCCAGCATGCTATTACATGAAATACCAAGGCAAGGCTAAAAATGCACTCCTTCATCTGCAAAACCTGGTAGTAGGCTCCTCCCAGTACATTTTAACTTGGGAGGTATCCCAAAAAGCATACTGTAGAAACATTACTGGAAACCATGAGACTTTATTATCAATGCACTCTGGAAAATTGTGTGGAATTTGGCAGCTGTTTTTTCCAACAGCAGCTCTATGACTAGTGTTGCACCAGACACCCCAGGACAGCAAGGGCGGATAGGAACAGAGGAGGCAGCCAAGCCTTTCGGACTTGCACACATGCCGAGCCAGAAAGCAGGATGTATGAGGAAGATGGGCCAAGAAATGAAAGGAAAAAATGTAGTGTGGGCCTTCTGAGAAACTCACATGTGATTTGGCATGATCCGAACAGAGGGAGGTTACAGAGAGATATCATGCCTGAGCCAGCAACTCACTCAAGTACTACAAAGGTCCGAAATACAAAAATAATTAAACAGGCATATCACTGACTGATTCAAAAGTTAAATTCGTCTTTTTTCAGGATCTAACTTAAAGTTGGTTGCACATTAAGGGCAAGTAAAAAAAAAAGAAAAGTAGAAAAAAAACCCCAAATAAGTGAAAGCATAAAAGACATCCAAGCTGTTATGGGACTTCTGTAATTGTTACCTTTAAGGCCCTTCCAGCCAGAAGCAGAACATGACGGGCCAATTGACAAGCTTGACGAAGCCCCTGAATCTGATCTTCATTCTTAATTTCTATGTCGTCTCCCCAGTCTGGTACAATGCCTGTCGTCACATAGTCTGGCTTCTTTATGTGCTTGGAGAAAAAGGATTGAAAATGAAGATCAGAAAACTGAGCATGACAATGGGATCATTTTCTCAGATACTGCCTCCTGCTTCATGGCAGCTTGCCCTTTCTGTCGTAGTATCGACCTTCCTAAGCCATCAGGGCAAACCCTCAAGGCTGCCTCAGTATTTCTTCCACTGCCCTTTTGAACTTAACATTGCCTGTTACTACTGACTTATACAGTCTGTTAACCTTCCAGTGCTGAAACCCCAGATATTGCAGCTGATTTCCAGCACAGACAGTCGCAAGTTGTAAAACTGTGAGAGAAAGACTTAAAAACTCTTCATTGTCTTTTGCAAAGAGCAGCGCATTTTCTACAAAAGGCATCTGAACACTGGGACTGATGGGACAAACATACAGAACTAGGCTCAAATATAAAACTGATCAAATCCTCAGTTTCTTGCTCAGATGAAACTCCTGTTAACTTCTATGCAATTTTTTTGTTACTAAGAACCTTAGGATTTAACTTCTTCTAATTTAGCTTTTACTTATTAATCTAGTTCACATGCTTCCCATCTACAACACTATGCAAGGGTATCCCAATTTGCTGTGTCAAGCAAAGTGTCATAAACTTTCTCTTTTTTTCACACAGAAAGTTCTCAGCCTTCATGTAGAGGGGAAATTTCACTTCCAGTTTTTTTAAACGCACAACAACTTCTTGATATGTGTACGAACACAACAAACTAATAATAACGGTAACATCTTGTACAGAGGTGGAAATGCACTTTCTCTCGGAGGGTCCTGGGCTGTTTCACTGGCTGGAGAAGAGTCCCTTTGCTTGCCACAGACAGCCTGACTCTTTGCCACGCCGGCCATGGGGTAAGTTTTGCACTGACTTCACAAAATACAGAATCAAGCTCGCAGCCAAAAAACAAAGAGAGCACCTTGCGCTGTACACAACAAGACCATACAATGTCAGGGTGTAGGAGTAAAGAGGAGCGGTGCAACCAGTTAGCTCTAGCGGGACTTTAAACAGAAAGACTACTGTTACTCCTACGGATATTTCATTTCTACTCTGACAAAAAGTGAAACTATCTCTAGTGGATTCACATCAACAGAATTTCAGATTTCCATTTCGTTCAAATTAATGGCATATCAACCCTAACAACATCCTATTGCAGTAGTTTGGGACTTAATTTAGAAGATAAAAAATACATTTGCTGTATTAGCAACTCCATAAACAGCAGCACCCTTGCTTTCCCCTTGGAGGGCACTTAACTACTAACTGCTGAAACCTGACCCTGCTGACCTGTAAGATCTGTTAAGGGAGAAGCCCAAAGCAGCGTACATACAAATGCCTATGTATACAGTTTCACATCAATATCTTGAAAAAACCCCATGTTCCTTCAATGTGATTTCTGGCATACTCTGTATAAAGCAGTAACTTTGCCCTCAAGTTTTCAGAGTTGAAGAATTGGACTGATTTTTAGACAGTCTGAGAACTCCGATCTGTGAAGACAGCTTTTCATTATGACAATATATTTCTCCCTCTTTACCCTAAAAGAAGCATCTACATATAGAAAAAGTTTGTAAGTTCTACAATTTTTAAACCTTTGAAAATACATAAAGTTTGTAACTCTATGTTCTCCCTGCACACAGAGCTTTCACAGCCTCTTAGGTGTAAGAGTCCTACATCCAGCATCCTCATCTGCTTTCCTATTTAACAACTTTCTAGTATTTCTGACCCATGGGAATATCCTAAATTTTGCGTAAGAAATCTATGATAAAATGAAAAGTAAAATTTCAAAAAGTACTAATATATATTCCGAAAGGCACTGTTCAGAAAAGTACTAATATATATCCTGAAAAGCACTGTTTACAAAGGTGCTGGTTTTCTTTTGGCTAAAGGAAAGATACTAAACAGTTAATCTGTATGCTGTAATTAAATGGAAAAAAAAAGAAAAAAAAAAAAAGAAAAAAAAAAGGAAACCAGAAGTGGAACATGTGTTAAAATTGCATGGAAAAATTCATTTTGGCTCTAAGTAAATAAAACCAAAAGTATATGTTGCAAGAAAAAAACCCCACTCAGACACAGTAGAGATGAGTCTAGAATGTGCAGTGGGGTTGTAGGGCAGCTACCAGCAAGTATTATACGTTCTCTTCCTAAATCTGACATTACCAATTAACAAAACCTTCAGCAAAATATAAACATTTTTATAATTAGCTTACTAGAGATTTATACAGAAAAGGACTCAGATGATCATGAATGATTCTGACTGATTTTTGGTAGGACCATCTATAATTGTCCAAAATGAGAATCTGGACCCAGAAGTGTTAAGTGTTGACAGATGATCATAATATTCCACGTTTATACTACCATAACTGAATAAGCCCCAGGTTTAAACTCCCTAATAACCAGATACACCACCGTGTTTAACATCGCAGGCAGCTGAACAGTTCTCTCACCAGCGCTCCTGTTTCAAACACCAGACCAAGCAACAGGACAGTGATCCCAACCCCCAGCTGTCGGACAACGAATAGACTTGATCACACCTGCAGTCGAACTCTATATTGACTGAAGAACAGATTAGATAACAGAAATTGCTGTACCTTAGGAACTGGGTGAGCTGGAGAAACCGTGGCTGGCCAAACTATATTATAAGCAGTATTTCTTTGTCCTTGAAAAAAGAAGCATCTTCGCTGTTGATTGCTTGACTGCCTGTGCAGGTAGATACGATCGCACAAAGAAAAGATTACGTGACAGCCAGTCATAGAACCTGTTAACAGAGAAGTTAAAAATGGTTAACATTTTTTTCTACTACCACATTACAAAATGGAAAGTATGCAAAAAGAAGGGCATCATGTCAAACAAACCACAGAAATGATGTAGTAGCCAAGGGTAGTTCAGATTGTTCAAATCTTCCACCGTTAAGGAAAGAGCGTTAACACTGACAAGCAATGAGAACAAAAAAACTCTCCAAACCACACTCTGAAGCTTTATAAAATACCAGATCTGTTTTGGTTTGACGCATTAAAAAGTAGCATGGGTAAATTCCCCAAAGCTTGCAGCCAGGAGTGATGCTCCAACTGGCCCCTGCTTGGAGCAATTTGCACGGCCAGAAGCTGCACTGTTCATGGCCTGTGGAAATGGTGAAGAAGGGACAACAGTAGGAAAAGAGGAGAGAAAAAAATTCTTTAATGTTGATTTCAGACAATATTTCCAGCTGTATTTTTGCAGAATTGGTCACAGATTTGAGCACAACCAAGTTAATGTTGATGTCATTTTTGCCAAGACCCAAGGAACATGGTTCAATTTGTCCTGCCTAGCAGGGCAACAGAACAAACGTCGAGAGATAGTTTTAATCATGGACAAAGGCAACTCAGGGATTCAAATGTGTAATTGACTCGGAATATTCGAATCAGGTTCCCATTTAGATCACATAGGAATTCGGGATGACAGTTCGTTGAAGTATTCATTGCTCAAACTTGGTTGTCAGGCAACGACACATTTTGCCCCCCCGAAGAAAAAAAAAGTAAAAAGGGGAAAAAAAGGACACTGAGGCCCAAAGGTTGTCAGAGACATCAAAACCAAAATAATGCATCACAAAAGACGATGCTAGCACCAAAACTGGGAAATACACTAAATTCAAAAGGATTATTGACACTGCCCAATTAAACTACAATTACACGTAGTACATATTTCCATTACTCAAACATTCTACAATCTAAACAGAGGGGTTTTTTCAAATGTAAGTTTCACATCATAGTTCATCTGCTTCTGAAAATGTCACATGTATGCAAACACAAGAGCAATCTTTTGCAGCAGGTAACCTATATGCATAATTACTCTTCAGTAAAAGGGAAGTGTTTGCATTTAAACAGAAGTAACGAAACGTTTTTATATCACAGAAATTAAGAAATTAATCTACTGCATATTTTGTAACTATGTAAAAAATTTTTTTTTAGAAGAGTTTCTTCCATATCTTGTATGTTTTCCTATTTCTGTACCTTCCTTCCTTCCCTTTGGATGCATTTATCATGTCCAGATACAGAAGTTGTCCTTCCACATCCACACTTGGCTTCATAGACAGCCCTTTTACAGCATTCGATGATGTACAGGAGATTTGAGTTACACACCTTTTTTGGAACACCAAAACACAGAAATTAATTAAAGAGTTGCACGGGGTTTGCTTTAGAAGTGTTCCCGACTGTTTCTCTGCACACTGATCAGTGCTACATTTAGTTACCAATATCTGAAAGGTTGTAGAGACTTCTACTCAATGCAAGCTAATTTTTACTGGTTTTTTAAATTGTCAACAAGCAACAAGGCAGAGTTGGAGAGCGAGGCTCAGACCAAGCTCTCAGGATAACCCAGGTACCTCAATGGAAGTTGCCTGCTTCAAAAGGGAAAAGAGTGTCTCCATGGAAGTTGAGCTGCCCAGCTAACAGAAGGCTGGATTGGTTTGGTGGTGTTTTAATTACAATTTAATCAACAACCTCATAATCTACTGCTTTTCTAGGGTCTCCTTCACAAGAAAAAAATCATTGTCCAATTAAAAAAAAAAAAAATCTGAGCCATCTAGCCTGCACAACGCACAAGCACATTCAAAGAGCCCAAAACATCCTACAAACTCCCTGGCTGGTTTGCATCCATTTCTGGGAGCCAGTAGCACAGAATGTGCTGAGGCAGCAACTTTTGGGCCATCGGAAGAGCAATCAGTCCACCAGTGTAAGCTAAGGTAGCTCTTTTACAGAGTGCAGTGGAAGTACCTTGCTCTTACCACAGCTGAAGGTATTATAAATTAACTGAAAATCCACACTCACTGATGCGGTCAGCTAAAGTCCACGCGGACATCAATATGTGAATGTGTATTTCACTGTGTAAAAGTTTAATTGAGGAAGAAAACGTGCAAGTGTGCTTGTCAATTATTTGACAATAAAATTCCAAATGTCCCAAATACACACTGTTAAATACATTAAACCAGTTTATATTCATGGGTGCATGCCTATTGACTATCCCACACTCAGAAAGGATATCTTTTTATTTGGAGTAAAATTTTTACCTCTATTCTCCCAAAGATACACTGTAAGTGTTGTCACAAGATAACAGGATAATAAGGTACTATAGTCTGTTGTTACTCTACTAACTACTCATTATAAACCAGACACATACAAAAATATCTACTACTTGAACAGGTGAAATGCGACAACCAAATAAATATCACCATAGCGTAATACAACTCCTAAAATACATCGCAAGAATTATAAAAATAGGACAATTAAACCTTTATTTGAAATATAAAAAATTACAACAGAAAACATTCTCCTAGAAAGTAAAAATAAAATTAAATAAAATGGCATTAAAATATAACGAAGTTACTGTTTTATAATGAAAATCTGGACTCCGTCCACACACTTCCTTCCTTGAGAAGGCCTTCCTAATGTCTCCACAGCTCCTTTTATTTTTTAAGCTCCCATATTCACAGCTAATTCGATATAGCAACATCATCAATCACCAGAGACAGGAACAACTGGCTCTATTCTCCAAGTCTGGCTCAGATATTCCCTCCTCCCTGTCCCTTACACCTACCGAAACTTTTCTCGGTGCCTTACTTCTGCAACATTGGTGCTCAGGCACATCCTTTTTTGTTAAGCTTTCTGTATATATTAATTACTGTAAGATAGTTCATAGACGTGGAATTTTTGCAGCTTCCAATGGAAACTGCAGCCATCGGAGAGAGCCCAGAGTTTGAAACTGGGTAGCCTGGTTACACACCAGCACAGCCAGGAGGCAAAGTTGACCCTTTACGTGTGTCTTCTCTCCCCCAGCAGTAAGGCTACATCATTTGCCACGAATAACAGAATATTCACTGTCAGCTGCAATAAGGAGAATTATTACCAGCGTTACTGAATCACATCAGCAGATACGATGTGCCGAGCACAGAAAATTACAGACAACTGCTCCTCTGACTCGACAGTGAATCACACTGTGCAATCTGTATGCACGCATGTCCTGCCAGAGCTGCTAGATTCCTCAGCATACCTTCCAGAACTTAATTTGTATTAATAATATAAATATGCACTGTGAGCTTTCGTGAATTACCAGCTTAATTTATCTCTTGTGGAAACTACATTTTCTGTTTCTTTTAAATGAGTCAGCCAAAGGGGCTGAATACAGAATTCGAGTATGATGATGGGTGGGGAGCGTTTTAAGTGACTGATATTGCAGCACAAAGTGCCCTATATTTATTAGCCTTTTACTCTAGGTCTATTTTAATTGTTATCTGTTCATGCATGCTACACTATATAATGAAATGCTCCCATTTCACTCACAGAGTAGAGAGTTTTTTATATGTATCTCTATTAATGACCCTTAATTAAGTTGATTTTAGTCATTTAAATGTGATTTTCCTCTGGTCAAGAAGTATTTTTAAAAGGAGATGTTGGAAATGAACTCTCACATAAGCCCTTTTCTAATGCTTCTTCTTTAAGTTACAGTAATTTGTCAGCTATGTTTTCAACGAATGAGGTGTGGGGTAGCCACGCAAAAACCTGATCATCTACATAATTCATCAAATGTGACTATAAGCAATCCTTTTTTTGGTATTTATTTATGAAAGACTTCAAATTTCCAAGCAATTAGAAAAAATGTTACCTAAGGATAAACTTAATGACATTTCTAAGCTACAATAAATACAAGAGTACATCTTAAAAGAGCCAAGAAATAAATTTAACATATTTTAGAATACATAGTCATCATATCAACAGAAGCACAGTACCAAAATTATTTAGGATTACAAGAATTAACATCCAACTGATTTCGGAAATAAAATCAACTTGCTCTTGATAAAGTAAATCTTACTTAATATATATGAACAATTAACAACATCAAAAGCATTGTTCAGATAACTCATTTTCAAATACGTGATTTAATATTTACATACATATTTCAAAACTTAAAAAAAGAGTGACCATGGAGATATTCTTAGTATATATGTGTTTGACGGTAAAACACTAGAGATCTTTAATTTGGTTTGTCAGGTCATTTTAATATCATGTCATAATTTTGCTTCTTGTGCAAATATTAATTTTCCTGGAACTTCAGAGGGATAAAATTTAAAGTGAAGTATTAAAAATCACTATGAGTAATAATATGTGGAATCCAACCAATGCAACTAGGCAAGAATATATAGCCCTTTACTGTTAATTACCTAGTGTTCCCATTTTTTCAATCCAAAATAATGGCTGTGGTTTGGTACATCTTTACTTGTAATTCTAACTGTCTTAATAAAACACTGACTTTGTAATCCCCGTGCTGCAAAGGTACGTCGAAGCTTCAAAAATAGGATGGGAAAGATTAAAGGTTCTCTCCAACTCTGTGTAACCTGTGTAGCAGAAGAGCAGCTCACATTTCAGAAGCAATAACCTGTGCATTTGCTACAACAAAACAAAAAAAGGGAAGGAAAAAAAAGAACAACACAGGGAAATGCCTGAGGCAGAAGTTGAAACTGATTGGGCAAAGTAGAAGGACAAGAGCCCTTGAAATTAAACAAAAGCAAATTCATTCTGTTGACAGATGTTGATTACATCAAAGCCACGAACTTTTTTTCTGCTTCCTTTTTTTCCTTTTTTGCAACTAATACCTCTGCGTTTTTTGTACATTAAGGATATAACATATCTTAATCAACATAACCCAACATGTAATAATTTTTAAATTTGGTAAAAGCATATTGTAACGAGGTCTTAACGACAGGCTTCTCCAAACAAGAGTGTATTCACATGGTCATGTCTGCATACCCGTGCTGGTCACGCCATCATCAGCCCCTTACTTCCAGGGGTTAACTGCTCTGGCAGCCAAATAAAATACAGAGAGCGCTGTGTAATTATGGAGACAGTCAAAGGGCAGACTCTATTTTGAAATCTATTTGCACAGACAAGGTCTTCCAATTTTGCTTACAGGAAACAAGCTGGTAAAGGGGGTCTCCTCTCCAGATGCTTTCCACACGTTTTTCCCACATCAGGAAATCGTGGACATGGACACCATGCAGCACTGCTTCCTGGATTGCAGGACTAAGTCATTACAAGGAGAAGAGCAAGTCCATGCTCGTGAGAAATATTTCCTCCTAATTGCCCGTATTAGAGGAAAGCAAAACCCACAAGGACTACTGAAAATGTGGCTAGCAGCAATTTATAAACAGGACGCAGCCACAGCTGTCATGATGGTACTGGAAAAGAGAAAACAGAAATGAAAGGGTAAAAACACTCTGTTTTTAACAGCATGATTGAGGAAATGAAATATTCATCAGGGTAGATGTGACTTCAGTTACAACAGCAACACATTGGTGAAAACCTCGACAACAGCATGCTTATGACTGTATCCTTATAAACCGACACACAGGTCAGTATCTTGCAAACGTTATATTCTAATTGACATTGTTTTATTTAATTATTGAAATTAACTGGAAATTAACAACATAAGTTGTTTAGTTAATAAAAGCATTAACAGAATTGCTGTTCTTCTTACTCTCACAAGAGGCAATAAAGCAAAGCAATGGCCAAACGCTGACCAACTCCAAGGGAGCAGAGGCAGCTCCTCTGCCGACACCTCTGGGACTCCTCCATGACACTGGAAAACGTCAAGTTTGGCCCTCAGGACCAGTTATACTCCCTGCTAATTACAGTTATGCTCTTACTTCACAGAGAGCGGAACAGGGCAATTTGTTTGCTGTATGCCAATACAAATGAGTTTTTTAATTGGGTGTAAATTTACAAACTATATGGAAATACATTCTTGCTTGGCTTTACTTATTATGACTCAGTCTGGACCAGCACACTAAAATGATGAATCAGTGCCTTCTGGAATAGTGCCGTTCTTCTAATTCATTATTCAGTCAAATTTAGGGCCAACAAAATAGCTGTTCTACAAGTTGGTAAACTGGGAAACCACAGAGGATCAGAACCTCTTCTATTTACAGGAAGGATGACAGCCTAAGGGTACTTCATCCCAATAATAACAACATTCAAGTAATGGTGCCCAGGTCATGACAAGCCATGACCCTCCCCATAGCTCCTTCAGGAAGCTGGCTCAGTGCCACCTTTTATCAGCAGCAACCGACAGTGCAACTTTAACAAACAAGAAGAAAAGGAAAAATTAATTTTATATCCTTAAAAACCCCTTCGGCCAATTGAGCAGTTGTGTGTATATATATATATATACACACACAGAATCACACCAAGACAGCATAACAAATAAATTCACTGAGTAAAATTCTGGTATCATTAAACAGCACTTTCCCACTTTATTATATGATTTAAAAAATACAGAGTACAATCTAACTATATCTGAATGATATTCATTCATATACCAAAGGAAATTAATTGTCTATTACAGAAAATGGGACTGGGCTGTACAGGCTTAACTTTGGGAACAGAGCATTGCAGTTCTCCAATACAGCCTTCCATCCTAGCGTTATTTCTACCACATTTTCTCTCTCCGACAGAGTAACACAGGTCAGAAATAAAAAGAAAGCACTGCCTAAAGCAGTATCACAGCAAAATTAAACAAGTCAGGTAAAAAAGCTAGACAAAGCAATATTAAGAGTTTCACTCACAGTTAGTATCAGGGGAATTTAGACTCCAGATCACAGCATCTGGCAAGTTTCAGCTTTTGTGACTAGCAGGAGAAACATTCCTCTTATGTTACTGCATTCCTGTATTGAGTAAATTAATTTATCATAAAATGAATAAATTAGAACAAGAAACATATTTGCTCAGGTTTGTATATTTAAATATATCTTTCAATCACTTTCTATCTCTCTTTAGGTTTTTTAAAGGATCAGAGAAATTACTTCTCCGTGAAAAATTAGTCATTGTATTCATTATTTTGATTTGGTAGGGAAGTAACAACTGTTGGAACAAGTTACTCAGTTTAAAAAATACCAGTTGTTTCAGATTAAAATAATAAGCTATTCAAACAGTCCTTACACACACACACAATACCGAATCTTGTTGTTAATATGCACCCACCCACAGTTTTAACATTCATTGAATCCTACTGGGATAAAATCTTTTCAGGTGCTCTGTGAAACGACTGTTTTTCAACTGGCATGTTTATGTCCTATACACACGCCTGATACGATATTAAATGCTAAAAATAAATCCTACTTTAACCTCTTAAATTTCCACCTGAAATGGAAAAAGTATGTCTGAATCACCACAAAAAACGTTTCCCACAGAAACCCTTTCAGTGGGTGAGCAAGGCTGCTCAAGGCAGAGTAATCTTTGCACAGAAAATTTAGGAGTGCTCCTGAACATTGTATCAGGGTTTTCTGCGTAGCTTGAAGATGCAGGATGAGAATGTGCAGTCAGGAGTCTTTTCCCCGCACAAAATATAAGATCCACTGCAATAATTATTCTCAATACACCTGCAGCCAAATCTCTACGGATACAAGATGATTTCTGAATCGTAGTTTTACCTTTTAAAAAAAGTGTACACTGCTAGAAATTTTGGGATGAATACCTTAATAAAATAAGATTACATTACTACTGATTTGGTAAAAATGACAGTTAGCAGTATTTCTTGCCTTCTATTAAATGTTGTTCATTATTTGTACTGTCCTGTTTTCTCACAAAAACACAAGTTACATTAGGACAGTGAGTCTTTACTGAGGAAACACACACGTGTCCTTCTAGAGTGAAGAGTGTAAGGTTGGGGAATTACATCCTACAACCTGGACTGCAAAATATATGAGCAGATAGGTGTAAGAGTTTACAGCTGTTTTTGCTAAACTACTGTGTTGGTGGAAATAAGCTCTTTTTTTTTTTTTTTCCTCCAAGAAGATGCTCTGCACAAGGAAGATGTTCCAATCAAGAGCTTGCTGCAGATAACTTGTAGCATCCTTATTAAAACATTTATTTTTAAACCTGTCATTAGTATGTACTATTAATGTGTAACTTGGAAGCTTATTCATAAATATGTGACATTTGAGTCACTGAATGAATTATAATGATAGGATTATGGATTGAATTTGGAAAAGTAGGGTATAATGTTTTGGAGCTGTTTTAATTTTTTTTTTAAATACCTTTCACTTATCTCCCTGCTTAACATTCACAAAGACCTCTTTCTTATCATAAAAGTCCCTGTTTATCAAACACTGATACAGGAAGAAGTTGTTTACGCTTTCAAAAGTACCAACATACATCACGTATGACAAAAAAAACAAGCACTCCATAAGAAATGCTCAATCACTGTCAATCATACGCACTAAAATATACATATACCAAAGCATGTGGTGTGAACTATATTAGATTCAAACTGAACACAGAATTACAACTATAACAAACAAAAAACAAATAATTACAAGTGACTCGGAGGCCTATTTACACATCTAACCAAACTGCTGAAAAGGTAGGTAACCATAGAAACCTGACAGCCTAAATTCAGTACTTTAAAATTTGTATTTAGTTTAAAATGCTGAAAATTATGTTTCTATTTGACAAAATCCATATTTTAAAAGGCTTCAGTTTTTGCTTTGGTACTTAAATGCTTAAAATTGTTTCATCTCTCAGTTACTAATAATTTGCCTTTCAGATTTTATTTTCTTCAAGTAAAGATTACAGTTTACTCTTTATAATAAAAATGCTAATACATTTTAGTACTGCAAATCAGTATTTCTAATATTTCTTTAACGATTGAAATTAAATGATATAAAACAAACACTCCTGCACTTATTACTAAATGTTTTCCATATAGACTTTTCTAAGCTGCAGACTAGCAAAAAAAAAAAATTACTCAAATTAACTGTTAAAGCTGAAATGCCTTTTCAACTTATAGTTCTTTTTCACTGACAATTACAATTTGCATGGCTTAAAATTTAATACTATGATTAGTACTAATGTCCTCTATTTTACTTCATAATCTAAATGAGTAAAATATTATTTTTGTAGTTCACTGGCTCTTATACTTAGGCTGTAATGTTCAGTGTGTATTTCATTATGCAGATGAGCAATGGATGTCGTCTAACATGATTTAAATGGGTCAACAGTATTTTCCTATTCACATTAATCATCCAGACAGCCGCACAAAAAAAAAAAAAAAAAAAAA
>Ga0065711_1037175_pt1 | contig 20105 bp, 7 predicted proteins | sample Hoacrofraction12_FD_59098 | JGI IMG/M metagenome (GOLD analysis project Ga0065711, IMG submission 59098) | Hoatzin crop microbial communities from Cojedes, Venezuela - Epithelial fraction 12 v2 (version 2) | ecosystem: Host-associated > Birds > Digestive system > Esophagus > Crop | place... | reverse complement strand
TTTTTTTTTTTTTTTTTTTTTAAAAGAGCCCTTCTGTGTGGTGTTTCCAGATTAAGATTCTGATGTGATTTTATGAGAAAATAAGCTTTGACACAGCGTAGCAAATGTCAGGTTCTGTTCAGGGCAGGATTTAGCCTGCTGAAATCTTTGAGAATTTGTGCTATAATATTCTAAAGCTGAGCTTGCAGGTCTGTCACATGATGGCAGGGCAGAATAAACCTTTCATCTGTAATACACAAAAATTACTGGAAAACTTCAGCTGGTAAATTAGAAAATATTCTGTGGCCAAATGATTAGTTGCATATGATCTTGGTCCCTGTAGCCAGGGACTGGGAATGTCCCATAGACATGAAGTCTGCTACTTGGCTGCCTCTTACGGGTTCTGCGCTGGGACAAAAGACCCTGTCCTTGGAGAGCTGCTACACCGAAGTCGAGCAAAGGATGCCGCTCCTGGCATCCAGCGTGTGGGTGCCATCCATGGCCAAAGAGCGTTTCCACACAGCCTGTTGCTCGCTGCCTTGCAGCCGAGGTCTGGCACCAGGCTAACCCTCTGGCTGAAAATGGTCATGTATTAAATGCAGATACCAAATTTTACATTTGTGAAGATGGGCTTGTAAGGGCTCTAGAGTAAATTAGCATCCCTGAATTTTCCTGAAGGTTAGATGCACATTTATGCTTCTGTAAATAGCAAAGAAACATTTGTTGTCACAAGTGTAGCAGTACTCTAGAAAATCTGTTGTCATTTATTATAGTCTGGCTTAATGCAGATTTTTAGTTAACATAATATCTCTATGTGATTTGCGCAAAGGAAAGAGGAAGGAAAAAAGTGCAGGATTACTATTATCAGTAAGTCCCAAGGCTGTTGCTTTTGAATTTAGGACTATAACTGATATTTAACAGAATTATCCTTGACACACATGGTCTCAAGAAGAGGTCTGAAAGCAAGGGCAGAGCAGTGTTGTCAGCTGACAGCCTGAAGCAATATCTTTGAAAAGGTCTGAAACTGTCACTTTTTATCTAGAAGATGACCTTTGGCGTTCCCAGCGCTGCTCTCCCTTGTGGAAGAGAGGAGGAGGGACAGTGGAGGGAAAGTCTTTCCTTCTTTCCTTCTGTTACGTGAAGTCAGGCTGCTCGTGGTGGCCCTTGAAGAAATGCTCTTCCTGAGAGGGCGTTAAATAAAGGTGATGGTGGTTGGTGAAGGGAGGCATTGGACCCGCCGGAGTGACAGTGGCTCTTCCCCAGGCCTGCAAAGCTGTGTGCGTTGTCCTCGCTGCGTGCTCGGGGAGGGACAGGCGGGGTCCTGGCCACGCACCTGGACCACCCCGAAAAGGGCAGTTCAGGCTAGGTCTGGCTGATCGTTGTGGTAGAGAGTGTGAGATGTCCTTGAGTCAATCTGCTGTCCCAGCTTCTGACATGGATGTCCTCTGAGTGCAGAGCCGCTGTGCTGGGTTCCTCAAGGCAGTTTCCCAAAGCAGTGTTTGTCTGTGCTGTGCTGCACCTCTTTATGCAAAGCACGGTTTTGTAGCGATACGCTTAGTTGTAAAAGTTCTCGGCTATTTGTGCAAAATGACATGTGAAAGTAGCTACAGATGCATACAGTAGCATTTATAGTCATAGAAGGCTATATCATAATAACCTCAAAACCTTTCCGAAGTGTTATGCCTGCCCACTTTAGCTTTCTTCTGTTATTAGCCATACTGGGTTTGAACCAGCTAGTTTTATGCAAGAAAGTCTCTGCCAGAATCTGAAAACTACTGTGAGCTTAATTTTGACCTTAAAAATTCCTGCTCTAGGAGAAAAAACTTCTTTAAAAATGTTTATTTTCCTCAGGTTCAGAGGTGTATGCAGAAGGGAAATAATATCTTGCTTGAACTGATGTATAACACAGTAAATTAGCTTCGTAAAAATTAATTATTTTTGAGCGTGTCATGATCATAAGCATGCAGATAACAGTAGAGGTAGATGGGACAGACATGGAATTGTTATGGTAACCATCCCAGTGCCACCCGGAAAACAGTGTCAGTGTTATTATGTATTGAGTATTTCATAGTTCTAGCGCATACAACATGAATTTCATTAAGCATTGAATTAAATATGTTTAATATTGAGAATATTCTCAAGTCAGTATTTGCTATGGCTTCTTGCTAAATCAACATTATAATCCTGCTTTTGTTTCCCTACAGATGATGAAACATGCCTGGGATAATTATAAGCGTTACGCATGGGGATTAAATGAACTGAAACCCATATCTAAGCAAGGACATTCAAGCAATTTATTTGGTGAGTAGAGTGTATTTTTGTGCTCAGTGACGTCAGCATAAAACAGTAAATCAGCTGAAAAGCTTATAGGTGATAAACGTGTTCTTTCTACCCTCTGTCATGCAGTGTGATGCTTCTTGCTTATATTACATATAAAAAGTAACAGTAAATGAAGGTGATGCTTTCTATGACTTTCATAGATTCTCTTCTCAATGAGAATCAATGAAGCATGTCATTGCCGGATGATAAAGATGTAGTTTTGTTGCATTAAATACTGCCCTGCCTTAAACTTTTCCTGTGAAGTGAAACTCACTGACACCACGTTCAATAAGCAGGAAACAAAAACTATAAGGAGGTGAAAAAAATAAATCCTGTACAAGGAACAAAAGATACTCTCTTCAGTCATGAAGGTAGCTGAGGCTGTCTACAGCTCTCAGGAATTTATTTCCATTCCTTAAAAAAAATTGTTAATCTATATCAGTCAGGCTCCCATGTCAGGCTTTCTTTTTAATAACTATAACCATTATTTGCACCTCTGAGTGTTGCACAGCACATGTTTAAATAATGACGAAGTTGTTATCAGCATTGAACAAATATGGGACTGAAAAGTTCTAGCAGGAGAGGCACACTGCAGAAATCCAGTGTAATGAGGCAAGATTTTTCAGTGTCCAAGTGGGACATAGGACTGGATAAATAGCAGCTGAAGAGCAACAGCTTTCTGAGGAAGCAAGTGAAACCAGTCCTATGAACTGTCATCATCTTTAGTTTTTCAGAAAAATGAACAATTAAACTGTTTGACAGCAATCTTTGTATTCAAATAGCCTCTGTTTTACAAACAAAAAGCTGTAAAATGAACTGATTTCTGGAGCTGAGACAAAATCAATACATTATTTTGATTTTAACAGGAACTTATTTTGTTGAATGTTTGCAAAAGATAGTTTGAAGTGGAAACAGTTCCTAAGAAGTTCTAAATAGAGCACTTATCAAATCCTCAACTGTATTTGGAAGTTGCTAAGAGACAGCAGTTGTGATTACAAAAATAATTTTGAAAATACATCTACATTGATCTTGCTGCACTGCTTGTCTACCCAAGTTACATCAAAAATGTTACTAGGTAATTATTATATACTTAGTTGTTGGACTTCAAACATTGTTGGGTGCTTGAAACCAAAATAATGTGGATGAACTTCAGGGTTAACTTGGGCTTCTGTTTTCTTGAAAACTTAATATTTTTTATTATCTTCATTCAGAGGATTGATAGTTGTGCAATTTAATATATTTGAAGAACTGTTTAATGCAATCCTGTTGTCTTTGTTTTCTTGGAGGACAACAAAATGGCACACGATGTCTTGAAATTTAAAATGCTTATGCTGGTTTCATTTGGAATCAGAAATTGTATAAAAATTTACAAAGTTTCTGTTCTTAATTATATTTTGTGTATTGGCAGAAAAAAGCTGTAGACGTGTTGACTTGCAAAATTCTTAGGCAGGAGTTCTGTGGATGTTGCGTACGAATAAGTCACTGCAGGCACTATTCAGTGTGGAACAGGACAAGTGTTGAATTTGAAAATAAAACTGCATTTAAAGGAGTAAAAGCCAGAGTCAGTCTAAATGCAGATCACTTTCTCATCATGGTCATCTAGTATAAGATCTTATTGCTGAGGAGATTTCCTTAGGAACATCTTCACTTTTATTGATCTTGGTGGCAAATCAAAATAAGCATTAGGTCTCTTTTTGCTGAATTGCTTTACAGAATACTAAAGAGCAGCGTATCTGCAAGCAGTCGTGTTTCACAAGCTACCCTTTCCTAAATCCATAAGCTCCTTTTGCTTTTTTAGAAACAAATCCTTGTTTCTGTAGTAGTGTCCGCAGATCATTAGATCTGGTCTGTACCTTCATGTCTGAATTCAAAAAATGCCTTCTTTTTCATAAGGCAAGAAAAGGATGATCTGTTTTTTGCCTTATTTTTTGTTTTTATCAAATAGTTGAACCTCTTTTGTCTCGTGAAAGGACAACTTTCCTTATGTTCTTTGTTTCTGGTTCTTTTTTTTTTCTTACGTGCAATGGTTGCATTTTTAAGAAATTGCAAATTGTTGGCTACTTTTAAGGTTATTCGGAATTAAATTATTTGAGAACAGGTTACCTCCAGCTCTGAGTCCCACAAATCTCCTCGCAACCTTCAGAAATCAAGTAAGAGCTTCAGTTCACTGTCATTGTAACTATTTCGAGTTTGCCATGATCGTCTTTTCTTCTTGCTTCTAAGTCTCAGTTTTTCAAAAATACAAGTTTCCGATTGTCCTAATAGCAGTAAGATGTAGCATATTTCATTAGCCAGCTATTTAATTTTGGACACTTCCCCTTCTACTAATTAATTGGTGCAGTTATGGTAATTTGCATATATTGGAAGTGTCTGCTATGGGATAGAGACTTTAAGTACCTCACTGTGAGGAAGAACAGATTCCAATGCTGTGGTTCGCTGGTGCTTAGTGTTCTGTATGTTACAGACAGTGTAGCTCTCCTGACACAGAAGGGGAGGGTTGTTTTCAAATGAAATTGTTTCTATGCTTAATTTTGAAACTATACATGCTTCAATCCTTGGTAACATGATAAGGCATTTTGTAGATAGATTATAATGACAAGTGTTGTCTTGAAGGCAAGACACAACCGTCATGATGTGTTTCTCTGAAACACAAAAATAAGGTGGGCTTCTAAGAACTGTAATTACGCATGGATGCGACTGTTGGGCAATACCATCATGAATGTAGCTGACGCTATTGTTAGGCTATGAGTAGAGGAATACGGCCGGTGGGATGACGACGGGAGAAAGGTTGATGACGATGGGAGAAAGGGTAGTGACAACTGGTGGTTCTGGCCTCAGGCGAAGGAAGAGCATCCTGCTTTAGTACCTCGTACAAATTAAGAATAGTAGAGCTCTTCTGTAGCTGAGGACTGCTTGACCAACTTTGAAATGGCATTTTACTTGTCCTAAACCCAGGCCATGAAACCAACTTTTGAAGGACCTGCCTTGATCTTGCTGGTATTCTGTGAGCAGTGTGTGGAGGGTGTATCTGATAAGTTGAGGGAGTCTTAAGACTGGTAGACTGTAGGCATATTCATGGTATGACCAGAAGTTGCTTCCTGTGCACACTAAAAATTATTAACTATTAGAGAAAGGCTGAAACACATGTAAACTGAAATATTTCTGTTTCAAGCCAGAGCCACATACTTGCCTCTGACCATTGCAAAGTCTTTTCAACACATCCATGGAATGTTTTGATTCCCTTTTTATTTGCCACTTTAGCTTTTGCCATGTTGTCTTGGCAAGTAACCAACATTATTGTGAGTTTTTTATAGTTTACTCCAACTACAAAGAATTTGTTTGCAGTAACAACTGTTTGAAAAGGCAGAAGGGAAAAGTCATCAGTTGTTGTCTCTGTAGCATTCTTATTAGTTTAATTTCATGAAGTGTACAACTGTTTCTAGGCTAATCAAGTAAACTGGAATTGCTAAATATCTGTTTGCAACCGTACCTGTGCATCAGCAGAACAAGGCATGTCTCGTGTGCTGGTATGACTTCTGCTCCAAGCACTGGTCACTCTCTGCCCATACCTGGTAGAGAGTGGGCCCTGAATAAGTGCTGTTAGTTTTTAATACTTTAACCTTTAAAGTTTCTGATTACTGTTAACAATGTTTGCTAAAACAGAGCTTTATCCATGTACCCTCCTAGTGTGGGGGAAAGTGGCAAAATCACAATTTTGCCAATTTTTTTTCACAGCACCCCACCACCAGCCTCCCAACCCAGGAGCTATTCCTCTCCAAGCCTTCTGTACTAATTTGAAAACTAATGAACATTGCTGCACTGGTGGAGAGCTTTTTCTAGAAGTATTTGTGCACTTCAGTTGAGTGTTGCTGAAGGGCTTTTTTAATTATCTGTAACTGTACTTCATGTGCAGTATTGCAAGTTTAATAATATTGCAACTTGTGGGCATAGTATAATTAGTCTCTGCAAGTGAAAAAGGACCTTTTCTGTAGGGCAAAAGGGAAGCATTTAATAAATACAGTCTGCAAAGCCAATGTACGATAGTTTAGCAAGATCCTGTTCCTCCCACTTTGAACTGATGTTTGTAGCTTCTTGTACAGAGTATTTAGGTGTATGAAGATTTTTAAAGCTTGACATAATTCATATTCAAAACTCTCTTGCAGTGTGCACCAATATGTATTTTTCAACTGGAAGTTTATTAATATAGCGCTAGAAAATTAATTTTACATGTGTTTAAATAAGAAGTTAATTTAAATTGAAATGCGTCAACATCTTGCCCCCCCCTCCCCAATCTTGTTTCTCTTCACTTTTGCTGCTGGATTCCTTGGAATTTTGAATCCCAGTATGTGCTCAATTTTGGAAGTAAGCCTGATATCTTTCCCAACTAAATTGATAGAAACTCATCTAAAGAATAACATTAGCAGATATGTGGATGAATGACTCAGCACAGCATTTGTGAAAGGAGGTCATGCTGCACAACTGCTTTTTTTTCAAAGTTGGTCAGTACTGAGACAAGGAAGTTTATTGTCTTTTTATATTTCCAAAAAAGCATGTTGGGAGGTTATTACTGGCCTCTTGTAGGGATGCATTGCTGCTGAGGCCATGCCCTCAAATTATTTATCACAGCGCTGGAAAATCAAATGAGCAGAGTGACAGTTTGACAGCACTAACAAGTTACTCGAGGTAGCTACGGCACTGGCAAACTGCAAGCAACTCCATGAACTGAGAAGGATTCCCTGACAGATGAGAATTGCTCTTTAAAATAGCAAATGAGGTCTAACATACCTAAATTTAAACTGGCACATAGTGGCGTGGGAGATACAATTCAAAGTTAATAGACAGAACTAGGAGACTTGAACTCAAGGTAGTAAAGATCGAAAACTTTTCAGTATAACATATGGAAGTACATAGAAGGTAGCAGAGAGTGGGTGAACAGGGATTTATTGTTCCTAGTGGAGAACAGTAGCCTTTGTAAGGGGTGGAAATATCAAATCAGCAGGCAGCATGTTCAGAGAAACAAAAGAAGGCGGTTCGTAAGGAAATGTGTACCTGAGCCACATGGGTGACTGAAGCGTGGTAGGTGCTAAAGGCTTCCACGGAAAGCTGAGATGGGCAATGGAGGAAAAATTCATCAAGCTCTATTAAATACAAAGACACCAGAGCTGGCTCTAACGTGCACAAATGTACAAAATATTAGAGATTAGAAGAGTATTCTAGAAATATCACAGCATTGTTTCATGTTGCACATATGAAAAGCTAGATCTGTAAAAAATTGAAAGTATTGTTTCTTTTCCCACTCTTACCAGCTGGTAATAGTGACTGAAATTAAAAATGTCAGTGTTGCTGAGGGTTTGCCAGTACTTGAGTAAGAGTTTCATGTTTTGGCGTAGCATACTTTAATAATTAATCACTCTTGAAACTTTAAATTGCTAATGATATTGGATAGGAACCTTTTCAGTGAACTTTATATAAAGAAAAACACTGTTTTAAAATCTAAATCAGCTTTTGAAACAATGCTCTAAGAAATCTACAGATTAATCAAAACGTTAATTTTCTCAAACCTATATCAAACCTGTATGTATTCTTGAGTATATTGAGAATAATGTATTTCAGAGTCGTTACTGTACAATGTATATGCATATAGAGCTGAAAAAAATTGGATGCTTGATTTTTTAATTTGCATTTTTGATGTTACAAAATGTATGGTCTTATTCCCCATGTTAAGAAAATCTGAACTATTCTTAATGGGCAGATTAAGAAAAAATTCTGACAGTTTATATTTCTGTGTTTTTGGCTGGAATTAAGATTCTGAAATGACAGACTGGAGGAAGATTTCATAGAATACGTCTGCTTTGACTGAGCTTCTTCAACTTACAATAACTGGAAGGTGACAAGACAAATTTGCCTCACTGGCTGAAAACACTAAAGATTCTAAGACCAGGGTGCGTCTTAAGTGCAATTCAAATACAGCTACCTATAAAATTTTCTTTTCCATAGTAGTACAAAGTAGCCCTAATAAGCAGTTCTTCTGACAATAATAGAGGAAATAAATTTTTGAAAATTTGCACTGTTTTTAAAGGGATATCCATTATTATTTGTATGCACTGAATTCCCATCACACTAAAAAAATGCAAATATGAATGTCCTATATTAATTTTCATACTTTATATCAGAAACACAAAACTGTCTTTTTCTTCCAGAAAAAGACAACATTCTACTGATCCTCCACAGACACACAAGAACAAGAAATCCTAGTTTTATGATTCTTGTGGGACGGTGAACTTTTATAGGTGAGGGACCTGATGTATAGCAGGACCTGAGGCCATTTCGTAGTTCATCTTTCATTATCTTCCATTTTTGTCGTGTGCATTGCTACAATTTCCTTCCAGTCAGAATATGACACATAATCAGAAAAAGCAGTTTAATTCGAGAAGAGTGAGGGACCTGGCTTCCTTCCTGTTATAGACAGTGCATAAGGACACATCTGAAACTTTTCTCCAGGTAATGTTCTGTAGGATATGCTTGCAGATCACAGATCTTCATCTGTTTCACACGTATGTATGAATATATACATATGCGCGTGTGTGTGTGTATGTATATCTCCAAGTATATTTGACAGCAAGGAATGTGGATGTTCTGAAGAACAAAACCCCAAAGTTTGTATACAAAGGATGGGAGGAAAGTGGTAAACAAATTATGAAGTGCACCAACATACATTGATTCTGTCATCCTAGCTGTATTTTATTGCAGATTCTTTTGGGAAAAATATAAGCCATGTCTAAAAGCCTGGACTAGACAAATAAAAGCTTCTTTTGGCCCACCCTCCAAACAGTTTGGCCATAAGCCAATTGTGGTCCTTAAACCATATGGCCACATAAGTTCAGTCACAGAGCTGTGCTAATAAGCTTGTCATCCATAGCAGTTCTCCATGCAGTGACACTGTGGAAACTCAGAAGACGTTATTCATCTTCTGATCACTTTTTTTTTTATTCTGCTCTGCCCCCCTGCCCCTGAGGCCCTACTCTAACATTATCTCCTCTTCTTTTTTGTGTGCACATACCTTTGTCAGATATTAAAAAGTATGCTGCTTAAATGAAGCCACTGTGTACCCAGGGGTGATCTAGACTGCTCTGTGCTTTATATCACACTATTCTGAAATGCTGTGTAGTCAGCCATCTTCATTAATCATCCACAAATCTTGTTAGCAGTAGGTTCTTTTTATTTTCTTCCAGATCATTGCTAAAGATTTCAAGTGTTAAACTGGAAATGATGCTCTGCAGATGCTACTAGATAGTCCACTTGAAGTTTCATCCTGACTGATTTCTTTTGCTGTCTCTTCAGTTGAATAGCTTGTAGGCTATTTTAAGTGTTCTCTATTAATCACTTACATGGAATAAATGATGCTGTTAGTAAAGAAGAGAGAGAAAAACAGAAGCAGGTTTAACAAAGTAGGTAAAATGGAGCATATAGGTGCTCCTGCACACAGGGTGGGGCAAACCCAAGCACAGATACAGGCTGGGCGGGAAATGGATTGAGAGCAGCCAGGAAGAAGGACTTGGGGGTGTTAGCTGATGAGCAGCTCAACATGACCCAGCAATGTGCACTCACAACCCAGAAGGTCAACCCTATCCTGGGCTGCATCAAAAGCAGCGTGGCCAGCAGGTCGAGGGAGGTGATTCTGCTCCTCTGCTCTGCTCTGGTGAGACCTCACCTGGAGTCCTGCGTCCAGCTCTGGAGCCCTCAGCACAGGAAAGATATAGACCTGTTGGAGCGGGTCCAGATAAGGGCCACAAAAATGGTCAGAGGGCTGGAGCACCTCTCCTGTGAGAAAAGGCTGAGAGAGTTGGGGCTGTTCAGCCTGTAGAAGAGAAGGCTGCAGGGAGACCTTCTAGCAGCCTTCCAGTAGCTCCCCCCTGTTTATCTGACTGGTTATAAATGAGCTGTTCAGCTACACAATTTCCTTTATGCTCTTCAGTATGGATTATCCTGTTGGCTAACTTAGCATAAACTGTAATTCTTCACAAGTCATAGTTCTTGCCTCTAAACTGACACTTTAAAACTGCATTCTGTGTTCTTTTGTGAAGAATTTTGAAGTATAACTGTTTGAGACAAACTTGTCTATTTAATTGTCACATTAATTGCCTTATTCTGTTTTCTGGAGCCTTCAGAAAAATAGCAAAAGTTGTTTCAAATAAAGTAAGATCTACTGGAGATTCTTCCATTTTCTTCTGCCTGTCTGCAGGGAGAGATCTATGCTCTAAGTAGGCCATATAGACCAGATTCCGGGGGGAGTATTTTAGGAAGTGGATGACTCTAAGTGAGATTTCTCAATAAGGTTGAATTTTCCTCTTTTTCTTCTGACTCAGTAGTGAGTGGCAGATCAAGTACGAATTCTTAAAATTGAAAGCTCAAATGTTTAGAGGTGGTGGTAGCCGTATTACAAGAGGATTATCACAAAGAATGTCATTGCATTGTGAGCCTATTGCAGTCCAGTCAAAGAAATCGGGTTATAGATGACTTTTCCGTAAGTAGAGCTCAGTTGTAAAAGTTCACCAGGAGCTGCTTTTGTGGTGAGGGTTGCTAAACATCTCCAGAGCCTTTACAGTAGTGTTCTTGAGCACTTGTCCTCCAGCATTTTTCCACAATCACTCTCACTTTCACATGAGCTCAGGAAAAATACAAGTTACTTAGCCAAGTTTAAAGGAATGCTTTTCATATAATGTGATAGAAGGGCAGCCAAGTTCCAAATAAACTCTGGGAAAATATGATGTCCTTCATACCAAAGTAGGCTGCAGTTTTATTAGTGAAATATCTGGGGGGAAACATATAGATTACTTTCTTCAGAGTAAGAAAGGGGCATTCCAAAAAGGATGGTATAAGCAATTAGCAGCTGCTAAAACAGAGAGCATCTGGTTCTGTTAAATGTACCAAGTAACTGTTATAATAATCTGAAGTATTATTTTGTTTAAGATGATACAAATGGAAAATTATATTCTACCTGGAAACTTAAGAAAATTATGCCAGTCCTGCAAATCTCCAATCACTCCTCCATTTCATTGCAAGGTAGAAAACCTTGATGGTAGTAAACACAAAACTTGACTGAAATAGTGGATTTCCTACTTAAATGTGAATATTTGTTCTGATACTTCTAAATCTATGAAACTAAGTTTACTTTTGGGTTTCCTACTTAAATATGAATAATTCAGTTCTGATACTTCTAAATCTACGAAACTAAGTTTACTTTTTCATGAGGTATTTCAGAGGCAAGATGATAATAAAGTTCTGTAAAGTTAATTGTAGCTACTGTCTTGTGCAATTGATTCCAGAATGACAAGTGGATTATCCACCCCAGTCGTTAGCCCTGATGGGCGAGAGAGAGATTGGACCTAGTGACTTCCTCTGCTCCTTGCTACCTAAATTATTTTGCAATTCTAAATCTTTACTTCTGTATCTAGGGTCTTCTCTAAAGAATATCTTAACAGTAGTTTGCGTTCATAATGAAGATTGCTGGAGCCAAATTCTTAGATATAAAATTGAGTAAAGTGGCCAAAATTGAATTTTTGACACTCTTCAGTAAATAGGAATTCAAACTCTTCTTAGACAAAATGGCGTTTTAAATAGGTCATTGTAAATTTGAAGGAAGCATGGCAAAGTCATCTGGATGGCTTTATTTTCTCCCCGACCCTCCACATTACCCTTTCAGTACAGGATCATGAACATTTAATCCATGCCAAATTGAACATACTGATGATATTTCATCTTTCAATGTTAGGTGAAGGCTAGTAATCTGAGTCTTCTCCTTCTCCGTAACAGAGGCAGAAGGATGCCGCTTTTGCAAACAACCAGAACTTGGGCTGAAAATCAATGTCTGGCAGTTTGTCAGAGCTGAGAAATTCAGATGTGTGCGAGTTTGTCTTTGGTTCCCCAGTGCTATCTTGTGCAGGTTACATGGTGATGCACAGTATCAGAAAAAATGTTTTTCAGAGAGGGTAGGTCTTAAAGGGGTTGCTTGACTGAAATGTAATTGCTACTTATCAGCTTCTTAAAGCTTTACGTATGGTACTCAGTATAAAACCAAAAAAGCAAATTATTTTCTTCGCTCCAAACTGGAAGAAACAGTTATTTCTCCATTTATTGAGATATATTGTCTTCTGTGAATTACATTTTACAGTGAACTGTTCTATCAGTGTTTAAAAATGCAAAAGCATGGCTGAAAATGAAGCGTATCAGAACCGCTCTTCAAAACTTCATTAGTCGAAGAAATACTTAAATATTATGATGCTGTGTTGTGACATGGGAATCAAAGTTAAGGCTGTGAATTACTAGTTGCCCACTTGAATGGTTATATGCCAAATTTTTAATTGGATTAACTGAAATTGGATTTTGAAATTAGAATTCATTTAAATTAATTAGATCTAACTAAAAAGCCTGCTGTTGGAAAGGAAATCACTGGCTCTTCATGTATTTCAGGTAACATTCAAGGAGCAACAATAGTGGATGCCCTTGATACACTATACATCATGGAAATGAAAGAGGAATTCAAGGAAGCCAAGGAGTGGGTTGAAAAAAACTTAGATTTCAATGTGGTAAGTAGTGTTGCTGATTCACATTTAACGCTCTGTTTAGTCTTCAGGGGCCGGTTGAGGACTGGGTTCTAGTACTGCAAGCATGATACAAGGCTACAGAATTTAGATCATTGACAGATAAAGCAAGCCAGGAAGCAGAAACATAATAAACTTACTGCTCTGCATATATGCTGTTTTTCAGTCTGAGAGATTTAGGTAGACAGGAGTCAACAAGCTGGGCTGATGGAAGCGGAAAGGAATAGAGTGTTTACCGCTGCAAAGTAAACAACAAACTTTTCAGCCCCTTTGGATAGAAGAATCAGAACACTTCAAGCATTAATTTTTTAGTTATGTAAACACTTTCCATTTTTGCTTTGTGAAATCTTCCACAAATTAGACTTGCGTTTAAGGAAAGCTGCATGTCATACATACCATTTAAGTTCCTTTGTGTATTCTAGTAAAGTTGAATCCCATGAGTTAGGCTGAACAGTTGGCACAAACTGAGCTACTTTAGTCTTTTGAGGCACCAGGTCGTCACAACTGCACATACAAATCATGCTATTAACTGGTAAATATGCAGCTGACAGCAAAGTTCATTATTAAAATTTCTATTCTAGAAAGACCCTGAACAGGCAAGGACCTCTGTAAAACTTCAATTAAATTGAGAAGTCCTGGGATTGGTCTTTTTTTTTTTTTTTCTTTGGTGGGGCAGAGTGTATATTGTAATTGCTGGGTACAGAGAGCTGATGGAATACCTCTGCTGATTGGTGTAGTAAAGTAGGAGGGCATTATAGGCACAGTACGCTGAGCACTTAAAAGCTCCGATCGTTGACATGCGTAATGGTAGAAACACTTTCTGAAAACAAAGTACTCTTTCTAATATGTTGTGCAAAAGTCAGGATTAATTAGCTTCTCTTACATGCTTGAGAATTAATTACCATTTTAAGGAGGAGTTAATAAGAGTGGATATTATGTAGTTTATATAAGCATCAATTTAGTGTGCGTTTATGTTTACATTAGTAACATAAATACAGGATATTAAACTGTGCTTCCGAGCAGTGTCAGATGTGTGAATGACATGTTAACTTTTATCTTGTGCATAAGATATTTTTTTCTAAAGGAATTTTTGTAATATTAAATTCCTGTCTTATTAGCTTAGCATTATTAACATGTTTAAAAATGTAAGAACAAAACATATAGAAAATAGCAAGCTCCACTTCAAAGAAAGAGCTGAGCTCTGCTTGGAGGAACATCATAAAGCACTGTAGAGTGATTTACATTAATAACACTAAAATCTTTGGGTTTACATAAATCTTACTATGATCTGTACTGGAAAATTCTAGATGTTATTGCCTATAATTTCATCTCCTCTTGTTAATTTATGTACTTTTTAAAATTATTTTTTTTCAGTAGTGCTTAAAAGCCATGAAGTCTTTCAAAATGTCTGAAATTTTGTGTTGCATTAGTCGGTCAAGGCAGCAATCCAGCAGATTTACCAAAGCTACAGATAATACTAATGTGCATCAGGAACAATATCTTGTTCCTGATATTCCTATAAATAGCTGCCTTGAGTTCAACACCTCACAAAGATTTTTGTAGTACTTCATAGTCATATAGTATTGAATTTTACATTGGCATCAGTAATGAGTAGATGAATTTTCCCAAAGTGGAATGAGGAAATGAAAATAAATAACCACAACACGAACTTTAATAACAGACGTCAGTTTGTTTAATGGCTGAATTGTTTGAAGTTACCCAGCTTGTATTCTTATTTAGTTTTCCACTTTAAATACAAATTCTAGTTTCAAATGCCACTTTGTATTTGTGTCTTATAGTATAAATTTGGAAACTACTTGATACAAAGAACAGCAGGGCCCTCTCTTTTGTGCTTAAGCATTTATCATGTATCAGGCATGACTTGACATTTTCTGCATTGAAGTTTTGTACAATTTTATTTGCTCCTGTTTTAGAAACCTTTCTCCCATGAAAGTGATTTAGTTTTTAATAGCCGACACACTGACCTGTCCTTAAAAATTATTTCTTCTGAGTAGTATCAAACATGTTTCTGTTTGATGTTTCTGGTCATTTCCTGGGCAGTGACTGCTTAATCAACTTTTGGGAAAGCATGTTTGGCCTTTGTTTGTATAAATAGGATCAGTTTTTATTTTGATTTAATCTTAGAACTGTGCTTTTTAAATCTTAAATTTTCTTTAAGATGTTCTTTACAAAAATATCTGTGATATTCTCTTTATATTCCTCGTCAATATGGCTGGATAAAGCAAGTTTTCCTCTCTAGAAGTTTGTAATACGTCAGATACTCATTGTAAGTGTTGAACTATTTGGCCAGCACTCAATCATTCTCATCACCTGATCATAAAAGTTTCCAAATGTCTCTTTGTAACGTAGGCATTAGTTTATCCACATAAAAGGATTTGCAGAATAAAGACGACTCAATGGGAAATGGCATCATCTCTCACATGTTGGATTTTAGTCCCTCAATTCAGTGAATTAGTTGTTCGGGTTACTCTTGTTTACCTCTCTGAAGAAAGCAAACTGGTTTTTATTTTGAAGGAAAATTCTAGAAAAGTGCCACCTTTCTCGGCAAACTTTTGGATTTTGGTAAGCTTGTGAGTGGACGTGTTTGGAAGCTTTCCCTTTTGGAGTAGAACAAGCTTAGGCTATTTTTATTATAGCTGGAGCTGGCAGCCCTGTGATTTTATAACCGAGATATCCACATTGAGATGCTTGGAGTTTTTTTCTCTCATAACTGCTGAAATTCCTCGTAATTGCTACCTTGCTAAAGTGTCAGCCAAAGTGAGTGGTCCTTCAGGCATTAAGTTGCATTTTCTGATTCTGTCAGTATTTTAAGAGGTTTAGACATACCTTTGGCAAGAGTTGACATTTAGCAGTGGCTAAATCCGTGGTCTTTGCATCATGGGTGCGTGTTCTGTTTTCTATTAGATGACTTCATCTCCGTGGGGCTGTGTCTTTGCTCTGCAGTTGATGGAGCTGAAGGTTTGCTCTAGCCTCCCCATGCGTTCTGCTGCCTGCACACTCTGCTCGCAGCGCTCGTGCACAGCCCTGCCCAAGGCTGCACGGGGCCAGGCTGTGTGTCAACATGTTGCAACGGTGGAAGAAGGAGCCAGTCTTTCACGGGATCGCTAGGGAGCCTGGCTGTTTCCTAGCTACAACTGCGTGTTGCTGTATGCTTCTCTGTTTTTATTTTTTTCATTATTTGCCTTAGGACCTGCTCACACACAGACCATTCATAGCTTTCTGAAAGAGTTTCTGTACCACCACCCAACTTCTGCTTCACGCTGGGGAGGTAGAAGCTATTGGTCTCTGCAGTGCAAGAGATGAACCGCAAAGAATCCATGCTTGGGAAGAGAGATTGAAAGAGAGGGATCTTGATGAGACGGTGGAGGGGTCAGGAGTCGAGGAGTAATGGTGCAGGAGCTGAGCCACTTGGCACAGCAGTGAAAAGTTGGGAGTTGTTTTAGTTGATGGTGGTTTGCTGGAATTGATGGTGCTTCGCTTCTACACCCAGACACACTTCAGCTTCTTTAGGATGAGAGACTAACTGACCCATCACCCTCTTCTCCAGCCCTGCTGAACTCCTTCCCTGCAGAAGGATAGTGTTGCCCATATTGCGTACTGGGAACAGTCCTTGGCTTACCTGGTGTCCTAAAGCATGCCTAGACATTGGCTGGAGCAACAAGGGCCCATGCCAGACCAGAAGGTGTTAGCCAATAAGTGGTCTGTGGGACAGTGCTTGGATTCATGCTCCGGCCCACTGACCAGCCGTCTGATGTGGTGTAGGCAGGCAGGACCAGAATGGGAACAAGGTACGGAGCAGGAAACCATGCGCTTGTTGGGAGGAGAGGAAAGTGGTTTCTTCTACCAGAAGATTTCTCAAAGGTGAATTTGGATTCAAATTCCTGTTGGTTATTAGTGGATTTTGCTTTGTTTGCCTCATTGCTCTCTATTTTTGGTCAACATGAAGGATGGCAGGAAGTTATGATTGCTGGGTCAGATGAGAGTGGCAGCAGTCCGTGCAATAGCTCTGTCTATGGGGATATAATTTAATTGACTTCAGCTGACATTTTGTGCAAGCGTTGACTCATCGTCCATTATCCGCCTCATCACAGATACCTTCCCTTGTTAACTGCACAGGGTGGGTCAACCTAGGAAAGAGCTGATGTTGTGCTGTGGGGAAAGTAGAAAGTGTGTTCATTAGTTGCTTTTGAAGTTAGGTACTAAATGAGTTGAGGAACTGCAGAAAGAGGAGGGAGTGAGTAAGGCAGCAATGATGCTTTGAGGATTGTGTCCTGCCAGCACTCCTAAGCAAAGCTGTTGACAGAGGTCAGTCAGTTACTGTGTCTGATTTTATAAGCCACCTTGAAGCCTGTAGGCTTACTTACCGGTTCTGATTTTTGTCTTTGTACTTAGCTTTGCAAATTCGAGTGTCTTTTGAAGTAGCATTCTGTGCAGCTTCATGCAACATAGAAGTTTTTCATGTAATATGTCTACTATTTTGGGAAAGAATGGAAAAAGTATAGAAACTTGAAATTTTGTTTATCTCTATTGCCATATATAGATTGACATACCCCTGTTCCAAGACCCCAGAACAGCAAATATTTGGATTTAACTGTTAATGCTTCCAGAATTTAGTTTTAGCTCAAATCTATCTGTGGTGTGGCAATCAGTAACAGGACAGACTTTTAGAATCCAGGTTATTTATTTCAAACTTCAACATTTACAAATCTAAGTCCTACTTCTCTCGAACTGTAGATATTATGATTGACTTGTAATTATTTTTAACAGTCTATAACCTAATGTTCTGGCTTCTGGCTTGGAGGCAGATGGTTTTTGACGCTTTATTCTTGTGGGTTTTTTTTTTTCTTTTTAAGTGAGAAAATCAGAAGGTTTCCTAATATAACAATTTGCAACAGGATAACTTTCCTATTAAAAAAAAAAAAAGAGGAAGAAAAAAAAAGGTGTGTGGGAGGTGGGAGTAAATGGACTTCAAGTAAATGTGTAATGGGTCCGTGAGGAAGCTTAAGAAAGCCAGCAGTTGAAAATTATTCTTTAATTTGTGGGACTATTTGTTTACTAGTTTGCCACATAACTTGTTAGTACACTCTAAATGCCAGACTTCAAAGTGACTTGATTTTGTTTTGATTATGAATAAGAAATTATTTTGATGGGCTAAAAGGAGATCCTGCAAATTTATTATTAAATGCAGTTCTTTTGCTGCTAGAGTTTGTTAATGCCTTCAGCAACATTTTATTTTTGTGCCTGTTTAAGATCTTACAGTTTGCCACGTGGGGACTTCAGCAAGGTTAAATAGCATGTTATGCAATAACCAGGCTTTGACACTTGCAATAAAAAGGTGGCCAGAATTGTTTCCCTTGTCTATGAGAACTGAGTATTTTAGCAAGCTGCACTGAATTTCATTTGTGGAATGTGAATGAAACTTTTTTTCCCCCACAACTGCAAGGAATTAAAATGTTGTTTAATTACAGTAGCTTAAAGTGAGCTGTTGTAGTATTCTTTGTGTCTTTATCATACTTTCTGGACTGCTTGAAAACGCTAAGATTTGTTGTTGTTCCCAACCTTTGTGCTTCAACGGGAGAATATTATTGTTTAATAGTAATAATATTTGCAAATCCCTCTCATTTCACTTGACATGTGGGCCCTTCATGTCCATTTTTTTAGTCTCTGTTCTAGACTATAAAGCTGTACATTATTCAGCTTTGTTCAGTGTAGGGTCCCTGGCATTCTCTTGCACAGCCTGTTAACCTGCAGGATACAGGCTGTTTGTGATGGTACGGTATGGTATGTGGGCGTGGGGGGAGTCGCTGTGTTCCTTGTACATAGGCACAATAGATGGAAATGTGATGACTGAAGTTTTATCTTGATGAGACAAGAACAGGAGAACTGAAGGTAAGAAAGTTTTGGAAAGAATCTGTGCAATAAAGAAGACTGAAACAAATTATTTCATAGGATTTGTGGCCTTATTTGAATCTTTATAAAAACTAAGAGAGTAAGCTCTTTGTCAAATAAAAATTAAGGTGAATTGATCATTGTGAATACATTCATCCACATAAAGAGCGCACAGTATTTTCTACAATTGAATTGTGAATGGCAGAGCAAGTACCATTGCTGATGAGTGCCAGGTGGAAGCTGGTGCTAGACAAAGAAAATTGGGTTGTATTTCAAATGTTGTGTTTGTAAGTGAGGGTGACTTCCTATGAGAAAACATAGACGGAAATTGTATTGGCCTTAGTCTATGAATTTGTGGACAGGAAGACTTTCAGGAAAGAGATGCATGAAGGAAATGATCCAGAAGGATGTGGATACTGATATTTGGGAAGCTAGAGGAGTCCAATAGGAGAAGGGCTTCAGAAGAACCCTGCTGACTGTAGTTTTGCTGTCTGAACAGTGCTTTCAACATTAAATTCAACCACAGCTGGTTGAAGCTTCAGCAGTTTACCAGTTGTAGACTTAATCCTCCAGTTTACGGAAGGGTGAGGCAAGCAAAGTGCTGAGGTGCAGCTGAGACCAGACTGGCCCTGTCATAGGTTTGCAAATATAATACAAATGCAGAGTAACGCAAATTAGCTAATGTCACTCTTGGCACTTCTTGATTATTTTTTCCCCACCCTCCCGTTTGGTAATTTTTGTTGTTTTTTGAAGATGGTATAGTCAGCCTCCCTTTCTTTCAAAGGAGATAGTTTAACGGGTTTACTAGATAAAACCATCAGGTTCTGCAGCTTCTTGAGTGTTTCTGAGTATTGAACAATCATTCTTCTCTTGCTTAAAAAACCTTATTTTAGCATTTCTCTTATCAAGACAAAATGTGGTAACACTTGGCGGTTTCGTCCTTTGATTATGGAGACCTGCTTATTTGCGTAGCCGGAGTTTAAGAAAGAGCGGTCTCCACCATATAGAAATACGTTCTCTTTGGTGTTGCATCTCTAGCCAGCAATGTAAAGGATGTTACATCTCTTTGTGAAAAAAATAATTTTGTCTTTAGAAGCTAATCATGAATCACAGAATCCCAGAATGGTAGGGGTTGGAAGGGACCTCTGTGGGTCATCTAGTCCAACCCTCCTGCCGAAGCAGGATCACCTACAGTAGGCTGCACAGGACCTTGTCCAGGCGGGTCTTGAATATCTCCAGGGAAGGAGACTCCACAGCCTCCCTGGGCAGCCTGTTCCAGTGCTCCGTTGCCCTCAG